>ERZ772961.212-NODE-212-length-26669-cov-3.268543_pt1 | contig 26669 bp, 17 predicted proteins | sample MGYA00580677_ERZ772961 | MGnify/ENA primary metagenome ERZ772961 (study PRJEB29015, sample SAMEA2738088) | human oral metagenome | biome: human oral; feature: human-associated habitat; material: saliva | place: China | collected 2227 ... | reverse complement strand
GGGAAAAATATAGTAACCTTGATCTTTTGAATCGTGTTGGGGTTGCTGAAGCAATGTTGGGTAAAGATTTAATGCCAAAAAGTGAACGTGAAGATATTTCATCGGTGGAACCAACTGGCTGGAAAAATAAAAAAATCGACTTCAATGGAAAGCAAGATTATCTATATAATCGCTCTCACCTAATTGGTTTTCAGCTCACTGGTGAGAATGCAAACGTAAAAAATCTTTTTACAGGGACACGTGCACTTAATGCAAATTTTGAAAATGAAAAATCGTCAATGGTTTACTATGAAAATTTAGTCGCAAATTATATAAAAGAGACAGGTCATCATGTTCGTTATCGAGTAACACCTATTTTTAAAAACGTAGAATTAGTTGCTCGTGGTGTTCGTCTGGAAGCACAAAGTATAGAAGATGATACTGTATCTTTTGATGTTTATATTTTTAACGTTCAACCAGAATATGAGATTAATTATTTAACAGGAACTTCCAAAAAATTATAGTAAAGGGGAAATAATGGCAACTAGAATTAACATCTATTTTAACGAAGAAACACTACAAAAGTTTTCTGAAATCAAAGCCTATTTATTAGCAGATGTAGGAGAGAGTTTGGAGCGTCCAGGTCAGAAACAGTCAGCGACTGTTGTTAAGTTGATTGACGTTTTCTATAAACTTTTTTTAGAAACAGAAGATAAACAAAATTTTTCAGAGAGATTATCTCGGCTGGAAAAAAATTTGGCCAACTCAGATGAAGAGCGGACTTTAAAATCTATCCGTCGTCAATTGGATCAGCTGCTTTATTTAGAATTGACTAATTTCCATGCCATCACAAAAGGCAGTGACTTTGATATTCAAGATTTAGAGTCTGTTCATTCTCGTTTTGATCCAGCTCAACATGAATTGATGGCTAGAATTGATGACATTATTAAAGAAGATGTAGCACGTGGCCAAACCATTAAGAACTCACATTGAGGATTTTCAAAATGACTGATATTGTTGATATATATTTAGAAACAGGAGACTTTCATGAAGCAGTAAAGCAATCAGGGTTACCTACTCATATTGCTCACTTGAAATTAATAAAGAGTGGCTGCTTGAAAATCCAAGATAAAATTCAGTACGGTTCTCGGACGGCTAAACTGGGAGGAATGGCAGAAGAACTCTTTCAAAAATATGTTCCAGAAGCAACAGATGCTAATAAATATTTCAAGAAAAATAATCCTGTCTATGATTTTTGGTTTGATGGCTTGACGATTGATGTTAAGTATAGTTCCTTACATAAAAAGAAAAATGGGAACTCTCAACATTGGCAATTTAGAACAAATGGCAGCCAAGATTTTGTTGTAGCTTTTCTTGAACGAGAAAGTGGTTTAGAATTGGATAGACCAAATATTTTGTTAATCCCTATGCAATTTATTGAAGCCAAAAAAGAGTTGCATATATCTCAATCTGGGCCATGGTTTCAAGACTTTAAGGTTGAACCTGAAGAACTCCAACCACTACTGAAAGATTATGTTCAATTAAGAAAAGACGGGCTATTTTGATTAGGAGAGGAGCATAAGTGATGAATGTATCGTCTAGTCCTAATATTACATTTATGCTGCAATACACAGAGGCTAATAGTCAATATGTGGATTATACTAATAGAGATGAGGCTGTCAAAATTGATGAAGAATTGTCCTTAGAGACAAACAGGCAAATAGTGGAAGGATTAACTGAATATGAAATGGATAAGATTCAGGAAGCAGTTCCTGAAACACAATTGAACTTCAGAGAATACATCGATTACATGAACCGTTCGTATGCAACAGAAAATCAATCTGAAGAACTAACAGCTGTCTTTACTCAGGAGGCAGATTATCTCCAGAAACGTCGATTAAATGACCTAAAAAATAAGTTGGAATCAGCTTATCAAAATGGTTCTCTTCTTTGGCAGGGTGTTATTTCGTTTGATAATGCTTTTCTTGCTGAGCAGGGATTATATGATGTTGCGACTGGCCAAGTTGATCAAAAAGCAATTAAGGCTGCTATGCGTGACATGATGCCAACCCTGATTCAGAAAGAAGGTCTTTCAGATTCTGCGTTTTGGTGGGGAAACATCCATCTCAATACAGACAATGTGCATATTCACTTTGGGTTATCGGAAGTAGAATCTAACCGTGAAAAAATATTCTATCGGCCCCGTGGACGGATGGAGTATAAGGGAAACTTCTCTCAAAAAACAATTAACCGTTTCAAAAGCGGTGTTTATCACGGCTTGCTTAAAGAGGAAACACGATCAAATCTTCTTAGAAAAGAGCAGATTCTAGCTAATCTCAAAGCGGATTTGATGACTTCTGTTTACCAGGAAGATAAGATTACTTCTTCAGCTGAAAAAAATTTTTTGGAACAAGCTTACAATCACTTACCCCTTAATAAAAAGTGGCGCTATGGATCAAATGCTAGAGATTTTGCGGTTAGTAAGTTTTTTCTTGATCGTTACCTCGATTCTTATTTACAGAATGAAGGTAGTGCTGCCTATCAAGAATTTCTCAAAGAGACTAGAGAATTTCTATTGGCTTATGAAGGTGTCTATTCAGCTGAAAAAAATCGAGTCTATGAAAAACTACGTAAAGTCGATGGTCAAATCATCAGAACGCTGGCAGAGTCAAAAGGATATGATTTAGAGCATCATTTGGCACGTCGTATTATGGATTTAAGAGAACGATTGGCCAATAATATCTTACGATCGTTTAAAGAGGCTGCCCCACAAATACAGGACGTTCAGCTGGAAAAAAATTTGGAGAATTTTTCTATTTTGAATCGGAAGAAAATTTTAGAACAACTTCCTGAAGCAAGTGTTGTAAAAAGTTTAGAAGGCTGGAAAAAATTGGGTTATTCTGTTAAAACTGGAGAACAGCCAATTAGTATTATCAAGCCTATTTATGAAGCTTATGATAAGAATGGTAAAGGAATAGGACAGCCAGAATTTGTACCAGATACTGTTTATGATATTAGTCAGCTAACAGAAGATATTCAGCTGAAAACCTTGACTCTAAAAGACCTGTCCTTATTGTCATCAAGTGAGTTAAAAGAGTTGGTAGATGCTGCTAAGTCAAAATCGACACTTTCTGAAAAAGAACGTCGTGAATTAGGAACCTTCCGATATGCGTTAAAGCTCAGTATGCTAGAGGCGAGTCAAAAAGAATTACAGGTGCGTCAAAAGCTTCTGGAACAGATACAACCATTAGCATCTGATCAGCCATTTGTGGACTTTAAAAAGCAATCCTTAACGCAAGAATTGAGAGCAATTGAACTACAGTTGACTCCTAATTTTAAACTTTCAGAAGATGATAAAGCCTTGAAAGAGCAACTGAAGAGCCAGTTTGAAGATAGTGTTTCACTTCCTGTTTCAAAGGCTACTCCTAAAGCTATACAGCTTCCTATTAGACAACTTAGGGCTGAGATGGGATTGGTTAATCAGATTCAAGACGACAATATTTTAACCCTGCTAAGAGGAAGGCCAACAACAAAACGAGATTATGTAGAGGAGCTTCAGACTCATATTTCTATTTTTCAGTTGAAATACCAGATCAACAATAGGAACCAGCAGATAAGTCAACTATCGGATGAAGCAGCGATAAAAGAGATGAGAGTGGCTAATGCCAAAGGATTCTCTGAATTAAAACGGTTATATGAGAAACTGCAACCAACAGATGATAGCCAAAGCCAGATTGCACAAACAGTTTCTAGGCAATTACAAGAACGCAAAGTTACCAAAAAAACACAACTACAACAGTCTCAAGGACCTATAAAGTTGGATACGGACTTCATGCGTCAATTGTCATCAGCACTGAATCGTTCTCAACAAGCAAATAAAAAAGCATTGATGGAACGTGCTAGAAGTGATGAACGTGAAGAGCAAGAAGAACGCAGGCAAGATCAGCGTTAATCAGTCATTGATGTTATTGTCAATGGCTTTTTTAAAGCTTAAAAATCTCCTGTGATTTGTCCCCTTAACACAAGATTTTCCATTATCTCTTAGACTAGAAGTAACTGTAGATACAGGAAGGAGGTGGTGAACATGCTACAATTTCCAAGCGTTTCTGAAGAAGAATTTGACTTCGATGCTGACTGGCTAGTCAAGTCTATTGATGATACTCAAAAACTAATTCTTTTTGCTGGACAAGGTAAGAATGGTGATTTGGAGTTGGAATTGGACTATAAAAATAATCCAGAAGAATTTGAGCATTTTTCAGTAGGTGATCTCATTCAATTACCAAGAGAAATATTTGTTGTTTCTGAAATGACACCGTATCAACCAAAATATGAATGTTTCTAGTAAATGAAAGGAGTTTTTATGGCAGAAGCAAACACACAACAGCCATCTTCACGTGGAAAAAGCCGTAGAGAGAGAGTAGAATATGCTCGGTCTCGTGATATTTTAGATGTTGCTAGTGAACTGAACATGGAATTGGTGCGTTCAGGACGAGATTACCGCTGGAAAGAACATGATTCTATGGTTATTTCGCCTGATAAAAATATGTGGAACTGGTTTTCACGACACCAAGGCGGGGATGTTATCTCACTTGTTGAAACGATGAAAGAAGTGAACTTCAATCAGGCAATTGATTACTTAAATGATGGCAGTTTTAAAGAATATACAGTTGTTGAAAGTGTACAAGAACCGTTTTCCTACTATCTTGAGCCTTATGAGCAGCCGTTTGAAGCAGCTAGAACCTACCTAAAAGAACAACGTGGTTTGTCAGATGAAACGATTGATTTCTTTCTTGATAAGGGAGTTTTAGCTCAAGCTAATGCTAAAGTCAATGGCAGTATTGAACCTGTTGTTGTCTTCAAGTCGTTTGATTTCTCAGGTGAGATTGTAGGGGCAACTCTGCAAGGGATTGAAGAGAATTGGGAGAAGTGGCCAGAACGTGGTTATGCTAAGAATATTGTCCGAAATTCAGATGGTATTACTGGTTTACACGTGGATATTGGCCAACCTAATCGCTTAATATTTGCAGAGAGCGCCATTGACTTAATGTCCTATTATGAACTACATAAAGATAGTCTTCAAGACGTACGCCTAGTATCAATGGATGGGGTAAAAGAAGCGGTTGTGGGTAGGCATTTAGCGCAACTGCAATCAGAACTCTCTGGTCGCCCTCTGCGATGGAGTCATGATCAATTAGCTGAAGGATTACAGACAGCGATTGATAATAATTTCTTTACAGATGGAAAACATGCAGATTGGATTACTCTTGCAGTAGATAATGACACTGGTGGGCATAATTTTATTGACTCTCTGAGAGAAAAGGGAGCTACTATTAATGAGGATTTACCAGATTTACAACCAGGGCAAGATAAGACAGACTGGAACGATGCTTTAAAACAACATAAAATTTTGGGTCTGTCTGATGGTAGGGAATCTTATCAAACAAGGAGTGAAGAACAAGGTGTCCTATTTGAAAATCTTGCTGATGTGACTTCAACTACAGCTCATACAACGGTGCCAGAATTACAAGTTGTTTTTCGCTCTTCTGACGAGAATTTCATATCAAATAAATACTCTTCAGGAGAAGTGATTGATTACGATGTATTTGTGAGAGATCTCTATACGGAAAATAATAAGCGATTAAAGGCAACAATTTCGGCAGGAGAAGAATTACCTGTTTTCCCAACTGTGACAAATTCATTTGCAGGTGGTACTTGGTTTGATCTCCAAGATGAGAATGGCCGTACCTTAGTTAAAAATCTTAGATATGATATTGGAGCAGAAAATGAAACCATCTCAGAGAGATTAGATAATATTCTCTCTTCAGATTATTTGGAAATTGCTCAACATAAAGATGCTGTTTATCCTAAACCAGCTTTACCAGAAATTGTCAATCAGAATTCAGGCATTTTAGTTCATTTATATACAGGTCATCAGCAATTTGGAACGATTGATTTTAATGATTTGTTCAACAATAGTGATTTTGGAAGTCTTGCTGATGAATTAGGATATGGATGGGCAGTAGATCCTAAAGAAACATTTGCAGTTATTCATGATGAAACCCTGACTCAAACTCAGATTGATAAGATTATTGACCGAATGTTTGATACTGGAGCTGATGGTAATGAACTCAAGCAGTATTTACAAAATCCTAATTTCTCTTTGAAAAACTATGCTGAAACAGGCCATACAGGTTTACAGATAGAAGATGCTGTTTATCCTATTGAAGATTTGAGACTCAATGAAAATAATACTAATCATATTGATCAACCTGGAGAACAAGAATTATCTACTTTGCAGTCTCAAATGACTTCTATACCCATTACTAAGTATAGTCTTAAAGAAAATGAAAAAAGTTTACACTTTTCATCAGCAGAAGAGTTGATTGATTACGTAAAAACAGCTATTCCAAATGCCCAGAGAGAAGAGTTAGAAACTTTAATGTCCCAGCCAGGCAGAGGCAGTAATTTAGATAGGCTTATGGCTATTGATGCTGCTTACACAGATTATGACGTTTATCTTAACGATGAACCTATTTTAGAATTTTATCCTAATGGGATTAATGAAGAAGCGACAGAAATTCAGCGAGAAGTCCTTGAAACAGAAGATCACAATTATCATGCAAAAGTATCTTATGATACCTTTAAAGGAAATCAAAAAGGACTATCAGAGGCGGTTCAAATCCAAATTCAAGCAGGCAAACTGCAGGTGACTCTCTCAGATGAGGCTTACTTCTATACTTTGGTCAATTATACGGGTTGGAGTCACCCCTTGCAGCAGTTAAAACCTAATGCAATGGAAGGATTAAAAGAACATCGAGCGTTCTTTGAGTCTATCAATGACACCAACATTGACCGTTTTAAGGAGAAAGGGACACCTGAACAAAATCAGATGTACAAACTCTTGAAAGATCTTCAAAAGGAGTTGGGTCGCTCAAATACTTCTACGGTCTTTTCAGAAGAAGTGGCTATTAGTGCCTATAATCTTAATCGCCAGCTAGATAGCTTAACCGCTGAAAACTGGGGTCGCTCAACCAGTGATCCACTCGGAAGTCTAGGACGTGATACATGGAACATTATTAGTTACCCCGCTAATGAAATCGTGACTGGTAACGTTGATTATTACTATCAGCTTGTACCTTATCACCTATTAGAGTATCTTAACGGTAAAACTGGAACAGTTGAAATATCTCTAAAGATTTATGAACATATTCTCCAGCAGTTGAGAGATGAGGCCATTATTATCACTCCTGAAGTGGTAGAAGACGTTACGACGTCGCTAGAACAGGCCATTTCTTCAGTTGAGGAAACAGAAAAGCCCCTTAATAACCATCAAGAGGCAGCTGTTAATTCTGAACAACACAAAAAGAATGAGACAAATATAAGGGATCTTTCCGAGCAAGCTCAGGAGGCAGCACCATTACCTGAAGCGACACCGTCGCAACCTTTGAGAGACTTGTCACCAAGTCAAACCGATTCTCATTCTTTACTATATTTTACCATAGAAAAACCTAAAAGGTCAATCTATAAGGACAATTATCACCCGATAAAACCGCATGAATTAAACAAACTTAACCATCATGCCCCTAATATTCAAAGTGCAGCGCAATGGTACCTTGATAACTTGTCAGATACAACCCTGCATTATTTTTACCAGCAGGGAAATAAGCAATACAACATTAATGTTGATTTTAAGCAGTATCATTTCATGCACTTGACCGGTCTTTTTCCTCTGAAAAGGGGACAGACAGCGGTTAAGACCCTTCATGATTTTGCGGAAGGTCGTGGAACTTATGATAATCTGATGATTGCTGACAATGAAGCAGCCTTTCAAAAAATTAAGGTCTTACCTGATTTAAAAGCTATCATGGAAACAGACGCTTTCTATTTTGACCAGGTGGAAGATATTCCAAAACTGCAATTCTTATCTCTTGAAAAAGCTATTAAGTCTGATGACAAAGATGTGTTACTGGCCTTTTCATCAAACGAGGAGAACATCTATCCAGCCTCTTTGATGGAGTTGACCAAACAACTCAAAATCCAGACGGAACAATCCCAACATCAAAACGTTATTTTGGGCGTTTATCAAGAAAGGGATGGCGAATTTACTCAGTTGTCCATCAATGAGGCGTATATTACCGATAACGGGGAAGAAATGCTTTCTATTCTGAAAGATGAGCAGGTTTCTTCTTCAGATGAGCCAATCCATGACCTGACGCCATCTCCAGCTGAAGCGCTTATCGACGCTGCGACCTTTACGCAAGTTTTGGACACTGCTTATAACGTCGGTAACCCTGCGGAGTTAGGCGTTGCCATTCCTGAAGAATTTCAAGCGAGTTGGGAGCGTTATAACCAACTGTCCGAAGAGTCTTCAGGGGACTTCAAGACCATTGTGGCCAAAACGGATGAGCTTGGCTTGCTAGATAAGACCTCAGCTTTCTATCAAGACTGGCAACAGGATCAGATTTATAACGATACCTACCATGTCCGTATCCGAGGGTCTGAGGAGGGGCTAAACAATCCTCAGTTACCGTTTGAACCAACTCGCTTGGTTTCTTATCAAAACTTTGTCACAGAACTCTATAAGGCTAATCAGGACGTCTCTCAGACGCAACCAATCACGTTTGATATTTACGCTCCAGGTGGCGCCTTGGTTAAAGAAGGTGTCCGTTATGCGATTGGCGATGAAACGCAGCCTGTATCACGTCTTCTGGGATTAGGTTATCGTCGTTTAGAGGGCTATTCAAATTTAGCAGCTATTGATGAAGAGGTGCTTTCTCAGCTGGAAAATCAAGAAGTTAATCAAGATATTGCAACTGAAGCTAATGAGCAGACAGTAGCTTCACAAGAAATACCACAAGAACGTGATTCAAGAGAAAATTTTCAGTCTCCTAAACAAGGCATAAGAACTGGATTAGCTCAACGAGTGGAAGAAATTATGGCTGAAGATGCTACTAAGATTCTGGTCTCTTCCATTCCTCAAGTTCAAGAGAATTTATCAGTTGGAGGTGATTTAATTGGATCCCCTCAACCTGATGGTCAGATGCTTTATACCAACCAAGAAGATTTTGGACGTGATTATCAATTAGAATTAACTGTTCATAGTCCGGTAAGAATTGATCAATTATCGGATATTCAAGCACCTTGGACGTTGGCACTTATTCAGGGAGAACAGAAACTTGGTTATTTAGCCTATGGCAGTGATTGGGGGAATGATTTTCAAGTTAAAAAGGAGTTAGAAAAACTTGCTTCACGAATTGGAGTTGGGAACTCTCCTGAAGGGCTTTATAAGCAAGAAGAAATAGATGCCTTTTTGACTAACAATGGAGGACAAAAACCTGATCAGCGGACTCAGGAAAACATCTCTTCAGCAGAACCGTTTGATTATAAGATGGCATCAGCTTATGATGTTAGTGAGAGAGCGTTTCAGAAGATTCGTGAGTACACGCAATCTCCTGAAGACTTGATGGAGTATGTGGAATTTATGAGTAAGTTTCCTCAACTATCTCCTCGTAACGTTGCGCTTATTCAAGATCAATGGAGAGGTGCAAATGCTGTCGCAACCTATGATCAATGGCAATCGATGGGAGAAGCACTTGGAATTAAACCAGAAGACGTTATTCAAACTAAAGCAACATACGTTAATAAGAGAACTGGTGAAACTAAGGAAGTGGTTCATCAAGGTTTATCTGTTAAAACAGGCGAAAAGTCACAGATCACATTGTTTAGACCGTTGATGGTTCGAATGATTCCAGTCCTAGATGAAAACGGTCATCAAGTGAAAAATGATAAGGGAAATCCAAAATACAAAAAGTTTTCTGATGCCACGCCACAGGAAAAGGAATTGGTGAAAGCAGGCAAGCTCCCTGTTCGTCAATTCCAGGAGAGAAATCCTAAAACTGGCCAACCAAGGTTTACAACTTATAAGGTTTTTGAGTTGTCACAAACCACTTTAAAACCAGAAAGCTATCCAAAAGCGATGCCAAACCGTCATTATAACTTTGATGTCGATAAGGTAAAAACGAAAGAGGTGCTGGAAGGTCTTTGTGATTATGCTGAAAGAATTGGCGTTTCTATTATGAAAGATGAAGCTCATGTGCTAGGAAATGCCAAAGGTGCCTTTTTCCCAGGAGAACAGTTAATCCTTATTAATCCAGATAATACGCCTGGAGAAAAAATCGCTACAACTATTCATGAACTAGCTCACGCAACCCTTCATAATCCTAGCCTATCAGATCAGTATAAAGAGCTTCCAAAAGTCCAAAAAGAGCTTGAAGCTGAAATGACTAGTCATTTACTGTCAAAACATTTTGGATTAGATACGTCTGAAAAGGCTATTGATTATATGGCTAAGTGGACAGATAATTTACAAGGATTAGATGATAAACAATTAGCTGACTCTTTGAAACGAATCCATAAAACAGTTTCTAAGATGCACAAGCAAATTGAGCATCACACAAAACCTTATCAATTAGGAAAAAGTCGAGGACAGACACCAAATTTTCCTAAAGCCCCGACAAAAGGGCCAAGTCGTTAAGACAGAAGGTATTCTCAATTGAGAGTACCTTTTTTGTGTGCAAAAAGTGATATAAAAAGCTATATAACAAATAGTATCAAGACTGTTTTAGTTATACGGCTTTGTCCCCTTAATGCAGGAATCTTCATTATCTCTTAAACTGAAACTATTAATAACAAAGGAGAAGAGCTATATGGTAACAGTCATTCTAGCTGAAAAAGAAACACAAGCTGCTGCTTATGCAGAAAGTTTGGGACCAGCTAGTAAAAAAGGAAAAGTTCATATTATCAAACATACCCCATATTTTTCAGATGAGGTTCATGTGATTGCTGCGGAAGGGCATTTATTTGAGTATGGCTTACCAAAGGATAATTGGGATTTGGATAAATTGCCTTTGGTCGATGTATCGTTTAAACAAACACTAAAGCAAGACAAAGTTTCCAAAGATACCTTTAAACAGATTTATCAGGAAGTGATGGCAGCTGATCAGGTGATTATTGGTACGGATTCTGATAGAGAAGGTGAGCGTATTGCTTACTCAATTTTATCCCACATTCCTGAAGGAAAAAGTAAGGTAACTAAGCGTCTTTGGGTTAATTCGGTTACTACTCGATCACTTCAAAAAGCATTTCAGACACTTAGGGAACCGATGGAAACCTATAACTACTATTTAGAAGCTGAAGCACGTGCACAATCAGATTGGTTAGTAGGAATGAATTTATCTCCTCTAGCAACTCTGGCCTTACAAAATAAAGGACGACTTCCCAGAGGAAAAGGTAATAGCTTATCTGTTGGTCGTGTGCAAACTCCAGCGGTTCGTTTAATTTGTGAAAATGATTTAGCTATCCAGAATTTTAGGCCTCAAACGTATTGGAAATTACAGCTAGAAGATAAAGAAACAGGAGTGATATTTTCCAATAAGGAAAAGTATTCAGATAGTGATGTGGTTCTGGCCAATTCACGACAATTAAGTCCTACCTCGATGGTTTCTTCAGTTGAAATGACAGAGCATCAGAGGGCAGCACCTGAGTTATTTAATCTCTCGGATATTCAAGGACTTGCTGCTAAATGGTGGGACTTTGAACCTCTCAAAACGGAAAGGATAGTAGAAAGTCTTTATTTGAAAAAATACTTATCCTACCCTCGAACAGATACTCGATTCATTACTGGAGAGGAATTTAATTATCTTAAGACGTACATCAAAAGTTATCAAGATGCTATTAGTTGCCATTTTGAGCCAGTTCATTTAGAGCCAAGGGAAAAATACGTTAATCCTGAAAAAGTGGCTAAAACAAGTCACTACGCCCTTATTCCTACAGAAAATATACCTAACCTAGTGACTTTAAAACCAGATGAACGGCTAATTTATGAAGCTATTGTTCGCAGAACACTTTTGATGTTTGCGGCTGATTGTCGCTATAATACCACAACTGTTGAAGTAGAAAATAAAGGCTTGATTTTTAAGGCAGCAGGTAGACAGATGATCGATTTTGGTTGGGTCTTCTTCAGTAAGCAAAAATTAAAAGGTGATGTTACACTACCACATTATCGTGTAGGAGATCAATTGGAAACAAAAACGTTGATTCTTGAAGGTGTTACAAAACCACCTAAGAGGATTACCGAGTCTCAATTGATTAGTGAGATTTTACCGAAGTATGGTTTGGGAACACAGGCAACGAGAGCAGCAATGCTAAAAACGATTCAAGACCGTGGCTATATCACTAAGAATAAGAAGTCTGGTCAACTATTTCCAACTGATAAGGCTTATCTCTTAACTCATTACCTTTATGATAATGAGTTTGCAAGTCCTGAAACCACGGGTGGTTGGGAGCTATTCCTTTCCCAGATTGGAGAGGGAGAAATTAATCCCCGTGAGTTTGTCGATGCTATCAAAGAAAAGTTAACAGATCAGGTTGCAGCTGCTAAAGGAAGGAGTGATTGAAGTGGAAGACGAATTGAAGACCCCCTATCTTGATAAGTACACTGATAATTTGTCAGCTAAGGTTGCTAAAAAATCAGATGACTACCAAGTTTATGGTCGTGACAAAGAAGTACAAGCGGTCACTATCTCACTTCTCAGAAGAACTAAAAATAATCCTATTCTAGTGGGAGAAGCAGGGGTTGGTAAAACAGCCATAGTGGAAGGTCTAACGCTTGCTATTATGCGTGGACAAGTTCCTGAAGCTTTAAAAGGATTAACGGTTCGTTCCCTGGAGCTTTCTAGTTTGATGAGTGAAGATGACGGTGGCTTTATTGCTAAGTTTAAGAAAATCATCGAAGAGATGGTTGCCACACGCGGACATAATCTTCTCTTTGTAGATGAATTTCATACCATAGTTGGTGCAGGCAGCCAGGACGGTCAAGCCCTCGATGCGGGAAATGTTATTAAACCAGTTTTGGCACGTGGGGATATTCAGCTGATTGGCGCAACTACTTTAGATGAGTTCCATGATTATATTGAAACCGATAGGGCCCTGGAACGTCGGATGCAGCCTGTTATGGTTGAAGAGCCAACGATTCCACAAGCTATAACCATTATTGATCAGGCAAAAATGATTTATGAAAAGTTCCATGGGATTCAAATTTCCTCAGAAGCAGTTCGTCAAGCAGTTCGTCTATCTGTCCGCTATATTACAGATCGTTTTTTACCAGATAAAGCTTTTGACCTAATCGATGAAGCTTCTACGATTGCAGCGGCTGAAGGAAAAGCAACTGTTACTGATGAAGATATAGCCCAGGTCTTAAAAGATAAGACAGGGATTCCTGTGACGACAATTCTAAAAGGAGACCAGGATCGTTTAGAGGGCTTCAAAGAAAAGTTGATGGATCGAGTCAAAGGACAGGAAGATGCCATTGAAGCTATTGTAGATGCGGTAACCATTGCTCAGGCAGGGTTACAAGATGAAAATAAGCCGATCTCTTCATTTCTCTTCCTGGGCCCAACTGGAGTTGGTAAAACAGAACTATCTAAGGCAGTTGCAGAAGCACTCTTTGATGATGAAGATGCGATGATTCGCTTTGACATGTCTGAGTTCAAGAAAAAAGAAGATGTAGCCAAGCTGATTGGTAATCGTGAGACACGAACTAAAGGACAGTTGACCGAAGGTGTGAAACGAAAACCTTATTCTGTTTTATTGCTAGACGAAGTAGAAAAGGCTCATAGTGAGGTTATGGACTTATTTTTGCAAGTATTGGATGATGGCCGTTTAACAGATAGTTCTGGTCGCTTGGTTAGCTTTAAAAACATTATTGTCATTATGACGACTAACATTGGTGCTAAGAAGATTATCAATAAGTGGGAGTTGAAGGGTAATTTTAAAGATTTGACTGATCGTGATAGGCAGCAATTTGAAAAGTCTATGGAAAGTGAGCTACAGAATGAGTTTCGTCCAGAGTTTCTTAATCGTATCGAAAATAAAATTATCTTCAACCTCTTAGAGAGAAATGTCATTGAAGAGATTGCAGAGAAGAACCTCTCTAAAATTTCAGATCGGATGAAGCGAAAAAATCTAACGTTGTCGTATGAGCCTAGTTTGATTCAGTATCTCTCAGATGTTGGTACCGACGTGAAAAATGGTGCACGTCCTTTAGAGCGTTTAATTAAGCGAAAAGTATTAGCACCTATTTCTGCTAAAAGCTTAACCTTGGAAAAAAGTAAACAAACCTATAATGTTCATTTATGGGTTGATGGGGAAGCACCAGATGATCGACACAGAAAAGATTTAAGACAAATTCAGTTAGATATTGAAGGAGAAATGGATGCCTTTTTCAGCTGAAAAAAGTTTTTCCTGTGATTTGTCCCCTTAACGCACAAAATTTAATTATCCCTTATATTAAGAATGTCAATAAATTAAAGGAGGACTTTTATGAAAAGTAAATTGACAAATTTTATCAACAAAGTGACGGCAAAAGGTAAAGGATACTTACTAAGTTTGTCACTCTTTTTATCGGGGGTCTTGACCAACACTGCCTATGCAGATGATCCTTTCGCTAAAACCGATGCATTAGCGCAACAAGGTATTTCTAAAGTACAAGGGATTGGAGTGGTTACTTTGGGACTTGCAGTTGTTGTGACTGGTTTAGTCTATGGTTTTGGTGGACGTGAAGTCAAAGCTGCTATCAAAAAACACTGGGTAGCTATTGCAGTAGCAATCATTGCCGTATCTGCTGGTCCAAGTATTATTGAATGGGTCTTTAACTTCGTGAAAGGATAAGGTGGTTACTATGGCATTTATCCCTTTCAAGAAAAGTAATAAATGTTTGGTGACTGATGATCTTTTTATAGAGATAACTTGGGAAGAAGGAAAATCTCCAGAATATGATAGTGAACTTCTAGGAATTATAGAAGGACTGGATCAGCAGTATCTGGATACCTTCCAGCATCCAATTGAAGAATCGCTGCCTTATGTGACGTTTCGTCAAGCGGAGTTGCTTTTTCAAGCATTACAAGATGCCTATGGACAGTTGCAATTGAACAGGGTTGCTATCTGTCATTTAGAAGGTAAAGAAGCTGTTTCAGAAGGAGAAGTATTTGCTAGTCCATTTGTTATTGACAGAAACTATCAAAATCTTCTATTGCCTCTGATTCAAGCCATTCTAATAGATCCTGAATTTCAATCATATACTTACACTGAAAAGCGTGAGTACTTTGTGAATCAGATCTATCCAGCTTACAAAGTAAGCTTAGGAATCCAAGAATCAAGCTTACCCCTATTTCCAGTAGAAGGTGAACAAGTATCAACTGTAGCACCGACTCAAAAGCAAGTCTCTAAAATGTCTGTACCCCCTGCCCAACCAGTTGCAGCATCAAGCATTAAAGAATCTTCTTTGAAGAAAGTTTATATTCTATTAGGGCTTTTAGGTGTTCTAGCAGCAGGCGGTATCATCTCATCTATGATGGCATTTTCTCAGCTATCAAAGCAATCTGAGCAGGTCACTTATCTCTATCAAGAGTTAAAGGACACAAATTCTCTGATTGATAAGGAACATCAGGTAGATGTTTTTAATCGCTACTTTTTACCGACGTATTACTCAGGTAACAAAGAAGCTTTATCAGAGTATCTCTCAGATGGAGATGCTAAATACACAGCACCTAAAGAGGGAACCTTGCAATCAGTCATTTTAGAAAAGATGACGTATGATTCTAAAACTAAAGAATATATGTCAACTTATGTTCTTTCTGTTAAGCATGACGATAAACCGTCCAATGTCAGACTAACCTTTAAGGTTAAAGCAACTGACTCAAAAAAAGGTTTCGTCGTGACAACCGAACCGAAAGAATCGAATTATAACAAATAAAGAAAAGGAAATTTACGATGACAAAGAAACAATTACTGGCCACCTTGGTCGTATCAACGTTAGCACTGGCACAAGCTGGCTTTGTATCAGCAGACGAACTTGCACCAATTGATTCTTCTGCTCCAACAACAGAAGTCGTTACCCCAGGCACCTCAAGCGCTTCAACAGAAGCAAAGGCACCAGCAGTTCAGCCAACAGAGCCTTCAGTTACTCCAGTTGATCCAACAGCTCCCTCAGACAAGGATAACGTAGGAAGCCTTGACGGAGTGCCAGCTGATAAACCAGCACCTTCAGATAAGGCGCAAGACAAGGATAATGCAGGTAGTCTCGATGGTGTTCCAACACCATCAGATAAACCACAAGACAAAGACAACGCAGGAAGTCTTGACGGAGTGCCAGCTGATAAACCAGCGCCTTCAGATAAGGCGCAAGACAAGGATAACGCAGGAAGCCTAGATGGTGTTCCAGATGAGCAACCAAAAACTACTGATCAAGCGAACCAGCAAGGGAAGTCACAAATTGGAACAACATCTACATCAACAGGTCAGGCAGTGCATGATATTACGAAAGCACCTGTTCAAACCAACACAGGTGTTAAAATTGTCAGCACTGAAAATGGTCTAGTAAAGCTAAGTGACGGTTCTTTAGTCACTCCTGAAGCTGTAGGGGCTGTTACGAATGCAGACAAAACGATTTCAGTCACAAAGGCAGACGGTAAAAAAGCCACCTTGCCACATACTGGGGAAGCGCAGTCTCTCTTGTCATTCCTTGGTGCAGCACTATTAACTGTTGCAGGATACGTTTTCCGTAAAAAACAAGCTTAATCAAAAAAAAGAAAAACTACTGATGACCGAAACGTCATTAAACTAGATAAAAAAATGAAGGAGATTCACATGAATCAAGAAACAAAACAAATTTTCTCAATCCGTAAATTCAAAACAGGAACATACTCAGCCCTATTGGCTAAATATGGTATTGCTCTAGCAGCTGCTACAGTTTTGATGGGGGCAGCCACTGTTTCAGCTGATGAGACAACCGCTACTCCAGTACAACCAGCTACAGAACTGGTTGCGCCGGCAGCCCCTAAAGTCGCTACTCCTGAAAACACACCAGTTCAAGTACAATCAGAAGTGAAAAGTGACATTCCAACAGCTGTTCCAGCTAATGCCACACAAGAGCAAGCAGTAAAAGCGGTAGATGGTGCACAAGCAACTTTAAAAGATAGTGTTTCTTCTGCTAAAGAGGCGGGGGTTGCTGTTAAAGAAGGTGATACAAAAGAAGTCGTTATCAATGACGGAAACGCTTCTGAAAAAACTTCTGAGGTTCTAACTGACCTGAATAAACAGGATCAGGCAGTAAAAGAAGCACAAGCTAAACAAGAGGCGAATCAAAAAGCCTATGAGGAAACAAGCGCAAACCGTGAAAAAGCTGTCAAAGATGGACAATCTAGCCTATCTGCTTCAACCAAAGAAGTGGACCAACTCATGGAACAAGCCAAGAAAGCAGGCTTACTGGTAACAGGAACCACTACGGACAAAACCCCCAACTACAAAGAGACGAAAGGTCTAACAGGTGATGCTCTTCGTAAAGCGATGGCTGAAAATGTAACCTTGTACAAAGCAGCGATTGAAGCAGGTATTGCTCTTCAAAATAAATCCGTTGAAGACTTGAAACAGACTTTAGCTCTTTATCAGGCGAATCAAAAAGCCTATATTCAAGCTAATACCGCACACAAAGATGCCAAATCGGCAGGAGTTGCTGATTTAGAATTGGCTAACGGTCGTCAAAATCAAGTTGTAGATTTGGCTAAAAAGAATGGTGTTGCTATTGCGACAAAAACTGAAACCACAAGTCCTATCTATGCGCCAGTGGCAGGATTGGAAGGCGATGCTCTTGTAAAAGCTATTGAAGAAAACATTGCAAAATATAAAAAAGCAGTTGCGGATGCAGTTGGTAAAGAAGATAAGTCTACTAATGACGCTAAGGCAAAATTGGAAGCTTATTTGAAAGAGCTTGCGGATTATAACGCAGGCAAAGGAACACAATCAGGGATTAAATGGGCTGGAAATACGACAGTTGAAGCTGGTACAGCTCAAAAAATGACAGGAAATGAACCAGCGGTATCTTGGGGAAATCTTAAGACAGCAGCGGCGGATGCCATTCAGTCATTAGACCGTAACCAAAATACGGATGCTAACTTTGATAATCTTTTCAAAATCAATGGTTCAGGCACTGTTATTATCAAAAACACTACTAATGGTGATGTAACACTCAAAATTTCTAACATCAATGCATGGACAGCGGAAAATACTTATCTAGCTGTTTGGGGAGCTAAAGACGGTGGTATTGCTTGGGGTGTATTTGCGACAACACACGGTACAGTATCTGCTGGTGCTGGTGAAGGCGCAACTGGTGGAAACATCGGCGCAACTGGTGCTATCCTTGCAGCTGTTAAGTCGTATGATTATGAAGTCTCAACTAGTAAAGAAGTGTCAACGGTTACCTTTAATGATATTGATAATAATCAAACCGTGACACTCAATGGGCTTGACGGCTCTAAATTGGTAAAAGGTCGAAATATTAACCAAGCAGGCAACAGCTATTCAGCTGGCGCTGGAGATGTCTCTCAAGCATCAGGTGGGATCATTGATTCAAATGGGGTGCAGTTCAACTTTGATACGGCTAGAAAAGTCACCTTTAGCGGTAGTCATTACCTACCAGGATACATCAATACATCCATTGTAGCAGGTATCTTTGGTGTGGCATCTGAAGTTCCAAAAGAGCCTAAGAAACCAAATTTAGAAGTCACTAAAACAGACGTAGCTGTTCCAGAGGCTCCTCAAGCACCAAAACCAATCACTGTAGCCGTGAAGAAAGCAACTGTTGGAGCTCCTAAAGCTGGTGACAAACCAGTTCCACCTACTGTAGCGGTTGAAAAAATTACCGTAACAGCTCCTGATGCCCCAGAAGCACCAAAACCAGTGGAAGTTGACGTACACTATTACAAGATGACGACAACACCAACTCCAGAAGCACCTGCACCAAAAACTCCAGTCGCACAAGCTTCTGTCCTTCCTTCAACAGGTGAAAAAGGCAGTGTACTTGCAGTGGTAGGAGGAGCTTTACTTGCTGGATTAAGTTTGATAGGCCTTCGTAAACGTAAAGAAAACTAATCAATAGAAAGGAAAGAGAATGCAAAGTTTTATTGCGAATGGCCGTGTTTCAGATATTCCATCAGATGCTGTTGGTAAAACAGCTAATGGCCATGTCAGTTTTAAATTTGAATTTGTCTGTGACACCAGTCAACAAGATCAAGAAGGCAAGACTTTACCAGCTTTCTTTCATGTTCAGGTGTATGGCAAACAAGCTGAAGTTATGGCTCAGAGCCTTGTTAAGGGATCGCCTATCCTAATTAAGGGTGAAATTATTCAACGTCCTTATACGAACAGCCAAGACCAACGACGAACCTATCAATTTATTGCTCCAGCCTTGCAAGGTGGTATTACTTTCTTAGAAAGTAAAGATGCTGCCAATAGACGAAAACAGGAGCAACTCGACATGCAGCAACAACCATCAGATAGTCAGAAGAATCTGTTTAGTGGAGATGAAAATCAAAATACTTCACCAAATAATTCTTATCCAACACCGATTGATGCTGATGAACCCTTCTAAATAACAGAATAAGGCATGAGGGAAAACATCATGCCTTATTTTTATAGACTCATCATCAATTCAAAAATAGCACGTGGAATAATCTCACGTGCTATTTCTGGTTAGGGATTGCGCCTCTGCTAGTAGATCATAAGGCGTACTGAGAAGACAATTCTGAGCCATTTTCAGGTGATTTTATAGGGGATTATCCCTGAAAACCTCTTAAAATGAGCTATAAAAAGTTATATAACTTTTTGTCCACTATTTTGACTTGTCCCCTTAACGCAGAAATTTCCATTATCCCTTATTCTAGGAGTGTATTAAAAACTAGAAGGGAAAATTTGCTTATGGTAAAACAACAAACGGATTATCAATCCGATGATTTAATGGCTGATTCCCTTCAGATAGAAAATTATCTGAAGCAAGGAAGAAGCTGTCACTTATGTACGGTTCATCTGGGAATTGAAGATGGTATTAGTTCCTATCTGGAACGCTACCAACTCGCTTCGCCTCAACAGAAATTTAAGATTTTTCTTTTTTCTACTTTCTATGGTCAGAAGATCCAGCGATTTTTAGAAGAAATTCGAGGTAAGCAATATGTTTAGTTGGTTAGAAGTTGTTTTTTATACTTTGGTCCAACTGGCAAGGGTGAATCGACTTAATGCTTTATTATTGATTAGCTTTTTAGCTTATCTTTGTTACCAGGGATATAAGCTAGTCCGTCAACCGCTGATGACCTTTTTTCAGTTGATTAAAGGATGGATCGATGATAGGGATAACATTAAGAAGCGTATCCGACACAAAAAAGAAGAACTTCTGAACCTTTGGAAACATCGTCAAGATATTGACTGGAAATCATCTGGCAAAGATAAAGGGAAAATGATTTGGTCGTTGGTCAAGCGATTTGCCACAGTGATCCCAGCTTTTGTATTCCTGCTGTTTGGAAACCTTATTTTTCGTCTGGTTTACATGTTGCCTTTTGTTAAACAGGATAGGAAACGGTTTGACAAGGAAATGAAACCCTTGCTCTACTTTAAAAACTATCGTAGTTTTGTTTTTATGGGGCTAGGTTTCAGCTTTATTGCTTTAATCCTGGCAAACTATCTAGTAACTGTTTTAAGGGCAGCTATCCGCTTCCTTTATTTCTCAGTCGTTACTCTGAGAGATAATAGCCAGACAGTTACGTTTAATGTTGATAGCTTATTGATTCAAAATCTGTTTAATATTAAGGTATTTGTTATTGCTCCTATTCTGGCCGTTCCTATCTTTATTATTGGGTTAATAGTTGCCTGGAAGTCTGCTTGGGTTAACTTTGAGCAGTACCGTGATTATAACCACAACGAAGAGGGGGATGATCGCTTTGCAACAGTCAAGGAGATTCATCAGCAGTATAAAAAAGTCCCCAATAAGACAGAAATCTATCCAGGTGAAGGTGGTATTCCTCTGCTTCATGAGGCAAGAAAGAACCTAACAGGCTTAACTCTTGGCTCTCAAATGCTTTGGCAAAATCGCACGTTTAGCCGTTATCTAACAAACGCAGAAAGAATCTTAGGTATCTATGCAAAGGCTTCAGGAGATTATTACATTGAGGACAGCACTACGAATATGCTTGGTGTTGGTATGACTCGTTCTGGTAAAGGTGAAGGACATATCACAACAACGATTGATATTAATAGCCGTGCTGAAATCCAACCATCTATGGTTATCGCCGACCCTAAAGGAGAGCATTATCAATCTTCTTACAAGACCATGCGACGACGTGGCTATGATGTTAACGTCCTTTCCTTCCAAAATATGGACTGGTCAATGTCTTATAATCCTTTAGCGCTTGCGATTGACGCCGCTAAAAAGGGTTACTATGAGAAGACACAGACACGTGTCAATGCGGTTGCGGAAGCCATTTATCGTAAAACTAAGCCAGGTGTTGGCAATGGGAACGCCAAGTATTGGGAAGATACCTCTATTTCCCTCTTTAATGCGATTGCTATGGCTTTGATTGACCGAGCTAATGAAACCTTCAAGAATGGTGAAGCAGATGCCTGGGATACGGTCACAGTCCGTAATATTGCCAAATTCTTGACCGATTTAGGATCAGAAGAAGTCTTTGTTAACGACTATGGAGATATTATTGAGAATCCAGACCGTGATCAACAGGTTAAGAAGAAGTCTAAAATCACAGTTTACTTTGATAATCTGCGGAAGATTAACCAAGAACAATTCTCTAAATTCAGAGATATGGCCGATCTAAACTTTAGGTCATCTGATTTTGCTTCAGAGGAAACTAAAGGGAATGTCTTCTCTAGTATGATGTCTGGTATTAACTTATTCCTGCAAGATAATATTGCTAAATTGACCTCTAAAAATTCTATTGATTTGGAATCAGTTAGTTTCCCACGTCGCTTATCTATCAAGTTCCGTTCAAGCTCAAATGTGGCTATGCGTAATGAGTATGCTCATAAGACAGCTAAAATCACTATTACCAGCAAGACTGCTTGGGGTAAAGCTACACGACAAGTTACCCACGTGAAAGAAGCAACGGCTCTTATCGATGGGGAAGGCTATCTTACTTATGTGATTGAACCTAAGCTTCCTGATCAGTTCTTTGTAACGATTGACTTTAATCATCATAATAATGGCGATTCAAGTGTTCGTAATAAAATCTTCCAATTTTCAGCTGAGAAAGTCTACAAGAAGCATAGTAAGGTCATTGCTCTGGATGAATACACCAAGAAGCCCGTGCTAGACCATATCAAAGTGATTGTTTTGAACAAGCGGGAAGATAACCTTCTTCAAGAAGAAGATATTGACTTAGTTTATTCAGATAATCCTAAGGTGATTTACCTAGTAACTCCTCCAAACCGAACAGAATATAACAGCATAGTTTCACTGTTCTTGGATCAGTTATTTAATGCCAATTATGAGTTAGCTCTTTCAAATGGTCGCAAGTGTATTAACAGGATTCTTCATATCCTAGATGAGTTTACCAACATTCCTGCGATTCCTCACATGGATACTAAGATTTCAATTGGTCTTGGCCAAAATATCTTATATTACCTCTGGATTCAAAACCTAGAACAGTTAACTGAAAAATATGGAGAGAATACAGCTAAAACTATTAGAGATAATTGTTCAGTTCAAATTTATGTTAAGTCAACATCTGATGAAACAAATGCTGCCTTTAGTAAAGCACTTGGAACAAGAACAATCACACGTCGCAGACGTTCCAGCAATATCTTAGATGAAGCCAATCCAAATGTTTCTATCGAGAACCCTAGACAGGAACTTCTAACGCCTACACAACTAGCCAAACTCCAAGAAGGAGAAGCGGTTATCCTACGGGGGGTTAAAGGCCGAGATAATGCAGGTCGCAAGGTTACGACAGATCCGATTTTCCTACATGAAAAGACAGCTTTCCCATATCGCTATATGTTCCTTCAGGATGAGTTTGACCACTCTATGACCTTGGCTGATATTCCAGTAGAAAGTGACCATAGGGAGCTTGACCTGCAAGATATAGCAGTAGGAGCACAAAACACCTTCAGCAAGATTATTGACTGGCGGATGGCCTTAATAGACCGTATGAGGACTAATGGGGAAACACCTCAATTAGCTCCAAGGAAACAAGCGGTTAAATCTCTAAGTCAAGCTCAATTTACTTCTTCAGCTGATTTAACTCAAGCTGTGATAGCAGAAGTTTTCGATGAGGACGACGAAGACGATGGATTTTTTGTAGATGATGTGATATAACAAGATACATAAAAAGTTATATAACAATTATATAAACTATTGAACAGAAGTTGTATTTCTGTTATAATGGAGTCAAGAAAAAGCTGGGAGAAAATTATTATGAAGTTGAAAAAAATATTAAGTTTTTTAGTGCTAGGTATTGCTATTATTGCACTGGCAGCATGTGGCAAGAAATCGACTGAGGATATTATGAAAAATGATCTTCAAAGCTCTTATACGGGAAATGCAAGTCTGAGAGCTTATGAAAATTTCTTTAACAGTGGTGGAGATACGCTTTCTTTTAATAAAAAGGATCATAGTATTTCAAACTCTGCTGGTGAGATCATGTATTTTAAAACAGTCTCAAAAAAGGATCTTCCTTCATCAACATCAGGAGTTTTAAACTCTTTAGAAGAAGAACTTAAAGAAACAGAAAATTTTACGATAGTAATTAGTAGTAAAAAAGAAAAGTTAGATACTTCAGATGCATATTATCAAATTGCTTTATCAGATGGTGGAAAAAAAATTCGTATAATTGAATTGCGCCGGAACCATTTTGCTGAAGGTGGATTCTATGATTTCTCAGGTAAAGCTGAATAGCTGAAAAGTCTCGTATAGTCGAGGCTTTTTTTGATGCTTCCTGTGATTTGTCCGCTTAACGCACGAATTTTCATTATCTCTTATCATGAAGGTATCTTATATAGAAAGTAGGTACCTTATGTGAAATATGATACTTATTCCGATTTGGTAAATGCCTTAGAAAAAGGATTTCTGGATGTCAACGGCAAGACAAATGGGAATATCACAGGAGAAAATGCGGAGAAGATGGCCTCCTTCTACAAATACTGGAGCAACTATCTGGACTCGACTCCAGCATTTCTTTCCTTTCTAGCCTATATTCCAGGTGCTATTGCTAAGGCCTTATATTCGATTACAGCTAGTCTTGAGCATGTTTTTAATAATATGTTTAAACTCTTTGGCTTATTTGGCTATTTAGGCGATAGTAACACAGTTATAGGCAAATTCTTCTTCTGGTTTCAGGTTCTTGGCACCACTCTCTTCAGCTTGATTCTGGTTGTTTCGGCGATAGCTGGAGTCTTTACTAAGCCCGTGAAGTATAAGGGGGTGATTACCAATTTCCTTTTGGTAACCTTGGTAACGGCAGTCTTGCCTTTAGCTTTAACAACCATTTCTACTACCATTGCGCAGGATGCGATGAATATTCAAACGGTATCCAGTGAGGCACCAGATGGTAGTAAGCAGTATTCTTCTTTAGCTATCCAGCCGATGAAGAATAATATCGTTGATCTCAAAGTATTGATTGACAACGACTTTTCAACGGAACTTTTTCCGCTGGATGACTATGGTTATATAAAGCCTCCTAAAGAGGGGGCAACACCTGTCAATAATATTACGGATAGTCCAGATAAGCGAGATACAACCGACTTTGCGACACGGATTGATTTTGGGGCAACTTATGGTGCTTCGAACTCAGATTTATTGCAGGAAATGGAAAATAAGCATCCAGGTATAAAAGGATTATTTCTCCATAAATTAAATGCTAATCAAACTGGTGTAGAAACTATCACTGAGCACCGTATCATAGGACAATTGAACGCTTTTGAGCATGTCTACATGCGTTATCGTGTCAACTGGATAGGAATGTTCATGCAATACATTATCCTGATTGTCTTGTTGATTGCTATGTCCATCAAATTTGTTAAATCAGTTTTTGATATTCTCATTGAAGGTCTGATTTCTCCTCTTCAGGGGTATTCGTCTTTATCCAACTCTAAGAAGTATAAAGAGCTTCTACGTACCATGGGAGGAGCGCTTGCGGGTATTTTCTTTGAAGTGGTGATTATGCGTGTCACTCTTGAAATCTGTCGTGATTTACCAACCTTGTCTGTATCAGCGGTTACGAAGCTATCAGGTGGTTTCTTTGATGGTTTAAACATGTGGGAACAATGTCTTGCAGCTTCGCTTGTTTACATCGGTATCTTCTTTGCAGCTATGCAAGGGGTAACGATGATTGAACGTTGGCTTGGTGTATCAACTGGCCACAGTGATACAGCTCAACAATTACTCGGAGCTATGATGATGGGTAATGCCTTTGCGACTGGAGCAGGAGCTATCGGTCATGGTATGATGGGTATTGGTGGCTTTGGTATAGATATGGCTAAAAAAGCCCCTGGAGCTGTTACAGCAGGAAGTAAAGTTATTGGAAATAGTCTAGCCACAACTGGAGGCGGTATTCGAGGAGCATGGAATGCTGTCAAAGATCAAGGTGTTGTGAATGCTGCTAAAGGCGGTTTGAGTAATATGTTCAGTGCTGCTGACCTTGCAGGTAAAGAAGCTGTCGGTAAAGTAAAAGACTTTGCAGGTGGCGTAGCTGATAACTTAGGTCAAAAAGAACAGGCTGCTCATGATGCTGTCTATAGAGGTCTGAAAGATCATAGCTATCCAGAAGAAGTCAAACCTGTATCACCATTTGATCCAGATGCTTCGGCTGGCTTTAAATCACTTTCAGATGCTGGCCCAGCTGGCGGTGGCATTACAGATCCTACATTACCTTCTTCAGAACCATCTGGTGAAGTGTTTAGTGGGGTTAGTGATCCCACACCTTCAGTAGATAATCCGCCGTTTCCAAACGCTACAGGAGATACGCCGAAAAAGTTTGAAGGAACCCCTTCACACAAGCAGAACTTTCAAAAATCAATGCACCAAATGAGTTATATGAACCAACAAATGCAGCAAGCAGGTCAGCGGATGCAGGGTCAAAGTCACATTAAAGGTGCAGAAATCGATGAAAGTGACGAATAACGTCTATGCTTGATTTTAGGGGAAAGGTTGTTGTAGTTACAGGAAGTCTACGTCCAATGACAAGACAAGATGTCATATCCTTTTTAGAAGAAAGAGGAGCTGTCGTTCAGAACTATGTCTCCAGTCAAACGGATGTCTTACTTGCTGGCCACAAACAATTAGATCTCTTTGAGCCAGACAGGAGGTCTAAGAAGTATGAAGCAGCATTATCACGAATAGCTGAAGGACAAGTGATTACTATTTTTTCAGAAGAAGAATTTTTCAATTTCGTGAAGAAGTCTCAGTCTTGAGGCTTCTTTTTTATATATAAAGATATATAACTTTTTATATAAAAACTGTTTAAAATGATCAGCTGGAGATGGTTTGTCCCCTTAACGCAAGAATTTTCATTATCTCTTAAGATGGAACTATTAAGAGAAAGGAGACGGATAGATGGATGAAAAATATGGTGTTCCACGTGACATCTATGCCAAAGTAAAAATCATAGGTCTTTTCATGGCTGATATTGTGTTTGTAGGAGGTTCTGGGGTTGCTGCTCTTTCAGTAGGAACAAAGATTTTTCCTACAAGCCAATGGCCACAATTAATAGCCTTCATACTATTAACACCGCTGATGTGTCTTTATCTGGTTTTGGTATCGGGGTAATACTGACTTTGTAGAATGAGTTTGGAAGTATTCC
>ERZ772961.211-NODE-211-length-26679-cov-5.957369_pt1 | contig 26679 bp, 27 predicted proteins | sample MGYA00580677_ERZ772961 | MGnify/ENA primary metagenome ERZ772961 (study PRJEB29015, sample SAMEA2738088) | human oral metagenome | biome: human oral; feature: human-associated habitat; material: saliva | place: China | collected 2227 ... | reverse complement strand
GCGAAAATGCAAAGAAATGGCTTGAAATACTGTTTAAATGTAACTGAATCTTAGGGGACAGGTAAAATCATGATTACAGGTGTTGATTACATCTTATATACTGATAAAAGTCAGGATGTCATTATAGAAAAGATAAAAGAAACTATCCCGTTTTGGGAAAATCCATACTTTGTTATTGATAATGAAGATGGAACAACAGATATTTATATTTCCCGAGATGAGGAGATGTTTCAGCTAATGGACGAAAAAGGCTTTTATACAGATGAACTTTCTGGAGAAGGTCCGTTTTTACTAATAATTAATAAGCAATATTCATCAAAGCTAAATAGGATAACGCTAGTGCTAGCAGAGGGAGTTGATGAATCCAAATTTTCCAAGCAAGTATGGGGCTGGATCAAATCTATTTTGTAGAAAAGTATAATAAACCAATATAATATTATATATAGAGCGAAATTAGGTAAGGAAATGAATGGAAAAGATTTTGTAAAACTGTGTTTTGAAGAAAAAGAAAATAGTTTAAAACAATACTTTGATGACAGCTACAAAACAGATGTTGGAAAAAGAATAAATACACTGATAGAGAGTGGAGCAAACAAAGAAGAACTGTACGAGCTCATTAACCTGATCTTGAAGGAAACTTATTATACTATACTCCTTGCTTTAGATGGGGAAGCATCATTAGGAGGAAAGCAGCTTATCTATGAACTACTTAATCAGGACGGGAATGTTATCAATCAATGTGGAGAGATTGAAGCAGAAGCATATAAGTACTTTGTGGAAGAATAGATTCTATAATTACAAGTTTTGAGGTGAAAATGTTTACTGAATGGACAGAAAGAAAAAAGCGAAAACATAATTGCAAAGTGCATTTTGGAAGTGACAGCATCAAAATGAAAGACTGCATAGTTGCCCCCGTTCATATGATTTCAGATGATATTTATGATAATCAGGAGCTTGATTTTTATGTTGAAACCAAATACGATGTCTATCTTCTTCGCATTATAAATAAGGAAGATAGCTGCGGAATTATCTGCCCGGCAAAACGAGATGGAATTATATATATCATAAGCAATTTGCCGGTTAGCAGGGGAAATATTACAAAGCAGGTTAAAAGAGCGTTAAACAGTGTAGAAAAATACGGGTTTCCGAATTTGAAGAATCCTAAATTTGAGGTTGAATTTGATATCGAGTGAGATTTGTTAAGTAAAAGCAATGATTTGAAATATTGCCACTTACTGTTTTTTCTTGTTGTAAGATTTAAGTGATTCATTGGATTATAATAAAATGATATAGGGAGGAAAATATGGGTACATGGAGCGCAAGTATTTTTGGCAACGATACATCTCTTGATATCAAGGATGAATTTTTTGAAAGGTATAATCTGGGAGAAGAGCCTGAGGACATTAAGAAAGACCTGCTTTTAGATATAGATGATGACGATAGATTTAACGTGATGTTTGCTCTTGCGCAATGTATGTGGGAAGTAGGACAGCTAGATGAATCGTTTTTATCTGATATAGAGAAAGTCATAGAGAGCAAAGAGGATTTGGCTGTTCTAGAAGAACTTGGTGCTGATAAGTCATTCATCAAACAGAGAACTGCACACTTAGAGAAATTCCTTAAAAAAATCAGCATCAAAAAAGAAAAGCCGAAAAAGAGGGTTGCTCCACCCATTCCTGTAGAAAGTAAATACAGAAATGGAGCGGTAATGGTGTTTCAATACGAGGATGGAAGGTATGGAGCATTAATCGCTGTAGATAGCAAATTTTACGACAAGGAAACATTCTATTCCTATGTGCAAACAGATATCAAAATGTCAAGAAAGCCAAGCATTGACGATGTGCGAAAGGCGAGGATTATTGACCCAAGCTTTCATAGTAAGGAATACAATTCATTTCGTGATCCAGCCTACTATTATTCTTTTGTGTACTGCATTTCGGGCTATTTAAAGAGTACGGGAACAAAGCGATTTGAAAGATATAACGACAGCTTCTTTGAAATTATCGGATATTTATCCGATTGGGGTGATTGCTGCAGCGGAACCTTTGACTGCTTCGATTATTATAGACAAAAAACGAGTGAAGAATTTAAAATAACTGCCCAAAAAGAGCTCACCAAAAGATTTATCGAAGATTCTAATGTACGCACAAAGATGACAGTCGACGAAATTGATAAGGAATTTAGCCAAAGGACGTAGGGAGATGATATAAATGGCTTTTGATTACAAAAAAGAATATAAAGAATTATATATGCCGAAGAACAAGCCGGAAATAGTAACTGTGCCAAAGATGAATTATATTGCAGTAAGGGGAAAAGGCAATCCAAACGAGGAGGGCGGTGCTTATCAAAATGCGATTAGTGTGCTTTATGCCGTAGCCTACACTCTGAAAATGAGCTATAAGACAGACTATAAAATTGAGGGCTTCTTTGAGTATGTAGTTCCTCCTCTTGAAGGATTTTGGTGGCAAGAAGATACTGCCGGTGTGGACTATACGGACAAATCAAAATTCAACTGGATTTCGGTTATCCGTTTGCCAGACTTCGTAAGTCAAAAGGACTTTGACTGGGCTGTAGAAACGGCAAGCAAAAAGAAGAGGCTTGATTGCTCATCGGCAGAGTTTTTAAGTATCGATGAGGGACTCTGTGTTCAGATGATGCATCTTGGGGCATTTGATGATGAGCCAGCGACGGTAGCAATTATGGATGAATACCTTAAGCAAAACGGATATACTAATGATATGAACAAAGACAGATTGCACCACGAAATTTATTTATCAGACGCAAGAAAAGTTGCTCCGGAGAAGTGGAAAACAGTAATTAGGCATCCGATAAAGAAAGTGTAAAACCAAAAAGACTGCGAGATAAATCAAATCTCACAGTCTTTTGTTTTATTTTAAATTTTTAAAGGAAGCCTAGCTAAATGCAATTAGTTAAATCTTTTGTATCTATATATAGCAAGTCCCAGTGTTGCAAATGATGTAAAGAAAAGAACTAGACTTGCTGCTGAGGTTCCGTCATATGTATTAGGTGATATGTGGGCCTTTGCAGCTGTTTTGGCTGGTGCTGACGGATTTGATGGGCTAGCAGGGTTAGCTGGGTTTACCTGCGGATTTACTATTGTATTTGGTGAAGTAACCTTAACCTTAGTCGTTACAGATATGGTTTTTCCATCTGCTAGTGTATAAGTGTAGGTAACATGGTACGTACCAGCAACAGCAGTATTTACATCTGATGTGACAGTCAAATCAGTATAAGCAATTGGGCTATTGTCTACTGGATTTACTGCAGAAATCAGATTCTGTTCAGCATCAAAATTGTCCCCAACATTTAGGCTTACCTCTTCAGGTGCTTCTAGAACTTTGATAATCTGTGCGTAGAAATTCATGTTGTAGTCTGAAACACGCACTGGATTTCCATCTGCATCTTTAAGATTAACTGAACCATTATTATAGTAAGCATATATTGGCAAAAGTGTATTGTTAGATCTAACTAGAGTTGTATATCCATCATTATGGATAGCATTAAATATATCAAGTGTTGAAATCGAGTAAGCAGAGTTGCTGGTCAATACTCCGTCGGCAGGAGAATTCTCATAAGTGCTTAGTACCTGCATTAGGAAGTTATTGAACTTAGTGTTGCTTGATGTTGCATTAGGCATTAGGTCCTGAACCTTATTTTCAGCAACTGTGTATGAGCCATCACTGTTTCTATAAGTAGCTAAAATCTTAGTGTCGAGAACCGAAGAAACTAATTCGTTTCGGGTGATTCCTTTAAGAATGATTGTAGCAGTTTTGTAAACTCCGCCAGATGTGTTTCCAAATTGGAAGGAATATGTATCCTTAGCACCCTGTTTTGGTGTAACTTTTAGAGGAACATTATATTTAACCACTTCATTTGGCTGAAGATTTCCTGAAACATTGATTCGAACGAGGTCATTCCAGCCATAGCCAGCTGGAAGTCCGCTAGCAAGAACACTTGCACGAGTAACAGTTGTTGAACCACTTGTAGCATTATTTAGCTGATACTCAATGTTTAAATCAGATCTTGTAGATGCATCAAATACATCATTACCCTGAACTCTTGCAGCATCGACTGACCATTCATCTGGATAGTTTGTTGCTGTAGGAACTCTTCCATTGTTATCTAATCTAAGCGAAACATTTGCTGCGCTAGTAGCAGAATTTGTGTTTGTAATATTAGCATGAAGCACGATATCTGTCGAATTAACATCTATTAGATCTCCTGCATTAGCTACAGTACTATATATGTAAGTGGAAGCAGGGATGGTTCCATAAGGCTGGTCTGTTGCCTTGCTAGAATTGCTTGTAACACCATTTAGGTTCGCACTTATATACCCGTCTATGTTGATGCCGCCACTAGTCTGTGATGTTTGACCAGACTGATTTAGCTCGTTTTGATAGATTGGTTTGATTGTCTGCGATGTAGCTTGAACTGTTATACTTGAAGCAAACATAGCTAGTAAAAGACTGCATGTCGTTAGACAAGCCAAGAATTTTTTCTTCATAATCCCCTCCTGTAGATAATACTGCAACAGAACATTGCAGAATAAGATAATTGAATACTTATAACTTGATTATTATACTCAAATAAATAGCATTTTAAAACTAAAACTGGTAGGTCAATAGATTATTTTTTTTTATGACATATATAAATTAATATTATAATAGTGGTTACTTTTGATGTAAGCTTGTGGTAAACTATAGCTAATTCGTAGGATTAGAGTTTATAATTTAAGGAGAAAATCAAATGAAGAAAATAGTTTTGTGTATGCTATCACTGCTAATGGTGTTAACAGTAGTAGGATGTAAGCAGGATGAGAAGGCAGATGAAACCACAAATGTTAAGCCAAACAAAGAAGTAGAGAAAGAGGACGAAGGAACCAAAAGCGAAGTGACCGCTGATAACTTCATGTCTTTCCCAGAGACAAAGGCAAAGAGCTTCAAGTATAAGATAACCAACAGTTCAAAAGGAGAAGGTTGCATTATCGAAAAATGCACTTCTAAAGACAATGTAATTAGAGTACCAGATAAGATTGAAGGAAAGCCAGTTATCGCGATTGATAAGTTTGCACTATCAAAGCTAGATAACTGTGAAGCAGTTGTACTACCAGATACTGTCCAGTGGATAGATGAGGGTGCAATCAGTGGCAATGAAAACCTAAAATACCTATACCTTGGCAAGGGACTAAAGGATGTAGGCATTAAGGCTTTGTCAGACAATCGAGTTCTAGAATCAGTTGAATTTCCAGATGGCGTAGAGAGATTAGGCTCAGAAGTTTTAACACAATGCTATGCGATAAAGAAGGTAGTTATTCCTGCAAGCGTTACTGATGTTACATCTTCATTCATGGATTCACTTCCAAAAACTTCAGGAGTTGAAATCTATGCACCTAAGGGTTCAGAAGCTGAAAAAGCAGCACTTAATGCTAATCTTAAGGTTGTAAACTAGAGAGAATAATGAGAAGATGATGAAGGCGTGGGCTATTTTAAGTAGCCCGCGCCTATTTATTTTAGAAATGGAAAGCGTCATAAGATATAAGATAAAGAGAAATATAAACTTGTAATCAGTTCATTTTTGCAGAAAATATATGTTATAATTATGTACCAAATAGTGTATAATGCACAAATGCAAATATGAGAGGGAAAATCATATGAATCCATTTTTACTTGTAGCATTAAAGCTTTTAACCGGCTTCTTTGCAATGGTTATAATCATAAATATATCAGGCAAAGGAAACCTAGCACCAACCTCTGCGAGCGATCAAGCCGTAAATTTTGTACTAGGTGGAATCATAGGTGGTGTACTTTACAATAACAATGTTAAGATACTTACATTTGTTGCGATACTCTGTATCTGGTGTGCTCTTGTACTAGCCCTAAAATGGGTGAAGAAGCATAATGTAACGGCAAAGCATATTATAGATGGTAAGGCACTAATTATCATAGATGACGGCGAAATAGATGTAGATAACTGCAGAAAGTTAGGACTATCAGCTCACGACGTAGCGTTTAAGCTTCGTACAAATGGCATCAATTCATCAAAGAATGTAAAGAGAGCCGTAATCGAACAAAACGGACAGCTAATTGTAATACAGGAAGGAGAAGAAAATCCTAAGTTCCCAGTTATAACAGATGGGCAGGTACATTCAGACATACTCGAAATGATTGGTAAGAATGAAGAGTGGCTTATCGAAGAGCTGAAAAAGCAGGGCGTAGATAAACAGAGTAAGGTATTCCTAGGAGAATATGTGGATAATACCTTGATATTAACAACATATAAATAGAGGTTTCGATGGGATATATACTTTCAATTAAATTAGCTATGCTGTTTTTTCCGGCTTTGGCATTTGTGATTACGCTTCCGTACATGATTGCAAATTATCGCAAATATGGTTCGGTGAACAAGCTGAGGACATTAATTGTATACTCTTTTGCTTTGTACTTACTGACAGTATACCTGCTAGTAATTTTACCACTGCCTAATCGAGAGAGCATACATTCAAGATATACGGACATGTTAAACCTTGTTCCATTTGCCTTTGTTATAGACTTTATCAAAAATAGTCCATTTGCATTATCAAATTCAACAAGCTGGATTATGGCGCTTAAGCATCCATCATTTTATGTGCCAGCATTTAATGTTTTGATGCTAATTCCATTTGGAATTTACATGCGCTACTACTTCAAATGTAGCTTTAAGAAGACCATGCTTTTAACAGCTCTTCTTAGCCTATTCTTTGAATTAACACAGCTATCGGGACTATATTTTATATACTCAGGGCCATATAGACTAGGTGATATAGACGACATAATTCAGAATACGACGGGTGGATGCCTTGGGTATCTAATCGGATGGTTTGCAGTGAGAATCCTTCCTTCAAGAGATAGAATCGATGAGAAATCCCTAGAGCTAGGGACACGCGTTTCAGGAATCAGAGTTTTACTTTCGCTTATAATAGATATTTTGATTGTATTTATACCATATTCTCTATCAAAGACAGAGATTCCTTTGTGGCCATTTATTGGCGGATATTTTGCCTTGATTCCACTGCTAAATGGTAAGACCTTTGGTAGTGCTTTGCTAAGGTTTAAGATTGAATTTAATGGTCTAAAGTGGGCTCGCACTATTTTTAGAGGAGTACTACTAGCTGTATATTTTGCTTTGATTCCTCAGGGGCTACTATCCCTTACAAATGAGTTTAATAAGCATGCAGATGATCTGCTATATTTGTGTCTACTTGTAATTACCTTACTTGTTCTACTACTATATGCATTGATTACAATTGCATGCGTGTTGCTTAGCAAGCGTTTAATATTTGATCGCCTAGTAGGTACTAAATACAGAAGCACAATAAAAATTGATAATTAGTATACTCAAGTACAGCCCGCCAAAAGAGGTGGTGGATAAGAAAATGGAGGTAGAAATGTTATTTGTATATTATCCAAGATGTTCAACATGCCAGAAAGCCAAGAAATGGCTAGATGAAAATAATCTCAAATACACAGAGCGTCACATCGTAGAAGATAACCCAACTTATGAAGATCTAAAGGATTGGTATTCTAGAAGTGGATTGCCACTAAAGAAGTTCTTCAACACTAGCGGACTTCTATATAAGGACTTGAAGCTAAAGGATAAGCTTCCAGCAATGTCTGAAGATGAGCAGCTAAAGCTTCTAGCAAGCAATGGAATGCTTGTAAAGCGTCCAGTTGTAGTAGATGGTGATACTGTGCTACTAGGATTTAAGGAAGCAGAGTGGGCAGAGAAGCTGAAGTAATAGAATATAGACCTTAATTGTTGAATTATCCCTTAAAATATGGCATATTTTAAGGGATAAAATATTTATAAATCAAAATATTAGAGAACTTCTCCCTTGTACATTTAACTTAATCGAAATAAATGGAGAAAGCCTATGGATGAATGGGATTATTTCGCAATATAAAGAAGATAAAAAAATAGGTTAAAATAATTCAATTAATCTATGTTGCATCTGAATTGGAGGTAAAAATGTCTAAATCAGAAAATATACCACAGAAGAAATATGTACTAACTATTACGGCTGAGAATGTAGTATCTACAGACCCACGGTTCACAATGGATAACCTTAGTCTAGGAGATAACTATAGGCCTCTTGATGCCTATTACGAAAAGGGAGATGGTGATATAATAAGGCGCAATTACGTTAGAGGCGAGAGAAAAAACACCAACCAAACATTGCCACGTATTGCCTGTCAAGTATTTGAGAAGCAGCTTTCGACACTGTCTGTTGAGGATAAGGAGAATTTCCCTATATGTAAGTATAATCCAAACAGCAGTATGATTAGAGGTATTTTTAGGAGCGTAGATGAATTCAAAAAAAGTCGAAATACTATTGAATATCTGACCTATGGTTATGATGAGGGTCGCCAGTTTGTAATTTACTGCTGGAATATATTCACAACCATCCTTTTCGTTAAAGAGTGCCTAAAACGATTCGGCGATCCTGGTGATAAGTTTGTTCTAGTCTATCGTGACAAGGAGGGAGCGCCACATACACCAGATGAAATTAGATATCTCAATCCTTTCTCATCGATACTTATTGAATCAAAAAATTTAATTTTTAGAGGTGCACCTGGCACAGGCAAATCATACCTTGCTAAAGAAATTGCAGCAGATATTATAAGCAATGGATATTTTAATGATTGCAACAGCCTTTCTGATGAGCAGAAAAAACAAGTAGAATTTGTACAATTTCATCCTAGTTACGACTACTCTGATTTTGTTGAAGGACTTAGGCCTAAACTAAATGAAGATGGAACTATGGGTTTTGAACTTAAGGATGGTATCTTTAAAAGGTTTGCAAACCGTGCAAAGAAAAATTATGAGAACTCTTTGAAATCCAAAGAAACTATAGAAAAGGAAATCACTGTTCAGGAAACTTTGACAGATTTTCTTTCAAACATAGAGTTTGGGGTGGACACTTTTAAAACTGTTAATGGCAATGAGTTCACAATAACTGGTGTTGATGAAAATCATATTAACATTTCAATTCCGGGAAATCCTACAGTAAATAAGCTCACTTTGAGCATAGATGATATGAGGAAGATGCTGGAATCTGGGCATGAGTTTGAGAAAGTAAGAGATATTACGGAATTCTTTGGAAAAACTTTTTCTACACAGGCATATTCATATAACTTTGCAATATATAAGGCAATCAAGGAAAAGAAGAATATAGCTACTAAAACAAATGTAAAACCGGAAGAGCTAAAGAAATATATATTTATTATTGATGAAATTAATCGTGGAGAGATTTCAAAGATATTTGGAGAACTATTCTTTGCAATAGATCCCGGATATCGCGGTAGTGCAGGTGGAGTATCCACACAGTACTCGAATTTGCATGCGGATCCAGATGATAAGTTCTATATACCTGAAAATGTATATATTATCGGAACGATGAACGATATAGACCGTTCTGTTGATAGTTTCGATTTTGCTATGCGCAGACGTTTTCGTTTTGTTGAACTTAAAGCAGACGATTGTCTTGATATGCTTGCAGTTATAGAAAATGAGGATATTAAGAACGAAGCAATCAAGAGGATGGCAAGGCTAAACAAGGAAATTGCAAGTGTTGAGGACTTAAATGAGAATTACCAAATTGGTGCAGCATACTTCTTAAAACTCAATACTATTGATTTTGATAAGCTATGGACGGATTATATACAGCCTCTTTTACAGGAATATATACAAGGAATGTACGATGAGGAAGCCATAATGAATAGGTTCGCTACAGCATACGGTTATAAAAAGCCTATCAAAGGTGATATTGATGAAACTGCTTAAAATTAAGGACAACTCACAGCAGAAAAAAGATGTATTTTTTGACATAGGAAACCTTACGGCTAAGCTTGCTGACAAAACATTGGAGCAACTTGAATCTGAGGGAGTCTTTGTTTTCCCGGATTTTCTAAAGGATGCAGAAGATATAACTCGTGATCAAATGATAATCCAAAGTATTAACGACACATATCGCTCAGGGAATGTTATGGGTTTCCTAGGCTTAGGAGATGAGCGCCTTATTATTGAATCGCGCTTTTGTGGAGACAAGGAGGATTATTTCTTTCAATACCTTCTCAATAAAGTTATTGACTTTCCCAATCTTTTAAATTTAGAGTCTGATTTAAATCAAGATAATCGCTTGTTCAATTTTTTGATGTTCCTATTCCCGTATTATCTAAAAAATGCAATGCGGAAAGGTTTGTTCAAAAAATACCTTAGATATAGGTATAATGATGGTAATGTTAAGGGCTCGATTGATATCGCAAAACACGTTGAGAAGAACACGCCATTCACTGGGAATATAGCATATAACCAGCGCGAATTTTCGTATGACAACAGTTTAATGGAATTAGTTAGGCATACCATAGAGTTTATTAAAAGTAAATCATATGGAAAGCAAATACTAACGAAGGTAAAGTATGAGGTTAAGCTAGTAATTGATGCTACGCCTAGATATAAATTATATGACAGGAAGTACATCATCGATGAAAACAAAAAGTACCCTATACGTCATGCATATTTTAGGGAGTACCTTGCTTTACAGCGACTATGTCTTTTGATTCTTCAACGTCAAAAGCACCAAATTGGGATTGGCTCAAAACAGATATATGGAATTTTGTTTGATGGGGCATGGCTATGGGAGGAATACATTAATATACTCATTCAAGATTCTTTCTATCACCCAATGAATAAAATGGGAAAGGGTGCTCAGAGACTGTTTAATAGGAATAGGGGTCTAATTTATCCCGATTTTATAAGTAGAGATGATGAAAACAGGGTAATTGCAGATGCGAAATACAAACCGATAGGGAATATAGGAAACCAAGATTATTTACAGGTGCTTGCATATATGTTTAGGTTTGATGCTAAGATAGGATATTACATTTACCCTGAATACGAAGGCTTTGATGATTCTGTTTTATGGATGAACAAAGGCTCAACCTATGAATCAAATGTGACACAGCGAGATGATATCTGTGTCATAAAACATGGACTGAAAATTCCTGTAGATGCGTTTGACTATGATGAATTTAAGACGAGAATGAGTGATTGCGAGCAGGAGTTTGTAAGCCGATTCTCTATGATTAATGTTGGGTACAATTAGTTTTGCAGCAGTACTACAAATTTCTTATTTAGGATTGACGCAAAATACATTAGAAAAGATACAAATTTACTTATAGTACTAAGTTACAAATCTAAGCACTGAAAATAATGACATAGATATTATTTAAATTAAGGTGTATGTTTCAACATAAAAGTATGTTAATGTAATTTCCTAAAGCACTTTTTTGATGCAATAATGTATCGTTTTAAGGTTGGTGATAAGCAGAAATGAAAAAACAAGTATCAGAATCTATACCTTGTGGCATTCTCCTTGCCCTTTCTGGTGGATGTATGGATGCATACTCATATCTTTCCAGGGGGCAGGTTTTTTCGAATGCGCAGACGGGCAACATGCTTTTGATGGGTGTAAATATAGCTGGGGGAAATTTTGCGGTAGCATCAAAGTACTTTTGGCCAGTTTTATTCTTTGCGATCGGAATAATTGTATCTGATGTAATCAATACGAGGAAGAAATATAAGATGGTTCACTGGCGTCAAATCTCGGTTTTGCTAGAAGCGATTATTCTTACTGCAGTTGTATTTTTACCAGAGTCAGCTAATGACCTTGCAAACTCTTTGTTATCATTTGCTTGTGGCATTCAGGTGCAAAGCTTTAGGGCAATACATGGAAATAGCATTACGACTACAATGTGTATTGGAAACTTTAGGAGCGGAACAGCAAATCTTGACCGTTTTATTGTGACCAAAGAAAAATCGTACCTTAGAAAATCACTACTCTATTATGGAATAATAGTATCTTTCATAGTTGGCGCGATAATTGAAAGCTTTTTGATTCCTATACTCGGCACATATGCAATACTCTTTTCGACAGTGCTTTTAATCATTACGCTAGTAATAATGTTCTACGAGGGAACAGAAGAACATTGCTAATTTAGGCTCATAATGAGATATAGAAACTCTTTTTTAAGATGGTGCTAGCATAAAACACCATCTTTTTTTATTGGATTTCCTATAATTATTCGCTTCAATGAATATCTAAAAAGAGAGACTATTTTACACCTATTTATTCATTGTAAAAATAGTAAAAAATATTGATAAATTGTGTGCGAACATATATAATTAGCGTGAATAACAAAAGTGACAATTTTTGTTTTATAATGAGTAAACTTTGTTTACAATACGGTTATTATGAAAGGAATACGAGGAGAGGTGTTATGATTAGCATTTTCAAAAGCCTTAGAAAGCCAGTAGGAGCAGTTATGCTTATGCTATCAATTGTTCTGATTCCAGTTTTCTCAGGTTTGTCAATTCAGGCGGATGCTGCTGAAATATACCAGGCTTATACAAAGTCAGGTGAGTATCCAGCAAGTGATCATCTAAAGAATCCAATCTATGTTAGACCACAGGGCTCAAACGATAAAGGTGATGTAGCTTACTGCTTCAATGACCATAGAGCGTTCCCAGAGAGCTTAAACTCCCCAAGAAAGACTCTTTACACTAAGGAGCTAGGTACTGCAGCTAGCTTTGGAGAGCTTGCCGATACTGAGAGGGTTACGGGCGAAAATCTCTATAATGCTTTGATAAGAGTCATCTACGATGGTTATCCAAGCAATAACTCAGGCATCAAAGAGAGATACGGCCTAACGGATGGGCAGTTTAGACAGATAACTCAGTATGCTGTTTGGTACTATACTGATACATTCAATATGCCTAACAGAGATACAAGTGGAAACAACTTTACACAGAATGAGAAGGATGCATTTAATGATCTAGTAAATAGCACAACAGCTATTCCGGCAGGAACACAGCTAGATATCTATAGATCTCAAGATAATGCATACCAGAATTTACTGAGTGGACATTTCCAGGCTGCGCCAACTCCACAGCCAACAACTAAGGAAGTTGAATTTAGCAAGGTTAAGGCAGGTGGAACTGAGCTAGCAGGTGCACAGATTCAGATTTTCAAGGGTACTCAGAAGGTGGATGAGTGGACAAGCACTACGACAAGCAAAAAAATCATGCTTGAGCCAGGTCAGTACAGATTCCATGAGGAAGCTGCACCAGCAGGATTCCTTGCAGTAACAGACTTTACATTCACAGTAAATGCAGATGGAACAGTAACACTAGGAACAATCGCTCAGGGCGAAACTGTAGTTGCAGCAAATGGAAAAATCACAGTAACTGATAATGCTAGACCAGCACCTACACCAACATCAAAGCAAATAGAATTCAGCAAGGTTAAACTTGGTGGAGCTGAGCTTGCAGGAGCACAGATTCAGATCTTCAACGGAACTCAGAAGATTGAAGAGTGGGTAAGCGGAACAACAAGCCATATGGTTATGCTTGAGCCAGGTCAGTACAGATTCCACGAGGAAGCTGCACCAGAGGGATTCCTAACAGTAACAGACTTTACATTCACAGTTAATGCTGATGGAACAGTAACACTAGGAACAATCGCTCAGGGCGAAACCGTAGTTGCAGCAAATGGTAAAATCACAGTAACTGACAATGCAAAGCCAGCGCCACAGACAGAACCTAAGAAACCAACACCAAAGAAGCCAAAGACTCCAAATACGGGAGATCATAGCAATGCGTCAAATTATGCAAGCCTAATTCTAACATCAGGAATGCTAATGATGCTTATGGCGTATAGACGTAAGCAGAGCACAAAGTAAATTAGCTAGATTGGACTTTGCTTCATTTATACAGAATGAAATCAAATATTGACAAAAAGCTGGGTATATTTGCCCAGTTTTTTGATATAATAAATCAAGTGTATTTATAATATAGGAAGCAAGAAAATGTTAAAAGAAATTAAAGAATACTGGTACGAGCTAAAAACTGAATATGAGAACAGATATGGGGAAGAAATTCTAAGAGATTATGATAAATCAAATGAATATCTAGAGAAAATGCGAAGCTATCTACTGGCAAAGCAGGAAGCGTTCCCATCAAATGTTGACATCATATGCACTCTTGCATCCGTTAATCTTGAGCTGAGACACGGCGACGAAGCATATGTTGAGCTGTTAGAGAATTTCTTGCGTGATTTTGATAATACTTTAGATTCTAAAGATAAAGCGAGAATCTATACGAATATCGCTTTTGTTGAAGATTATTCCCAGAAGGCGCTTGAGTATCTGAACAAAGCAAAGGATTTGAAATCGCCATTTGTTGAGACATATAAGGCGCTTGGACTTTATAATTTTTCAGAGTATGAATATTCTAGGAACCTTGAAAACCTTGAGCTTAGTTGTGAGTTTTTTGAGATAGCTAAGAACCTAGATGAGAGCTATGAGAGCGTGCTTGATTATGCAGTTACTCTTTATGAGCTTAAGCATTATGAGAAAGCCAAAGAGACATTCTTGGAGCTATATAAAATTTATCCAGATAGGATGTGGCTAAAGCTTTGCTTGGCATACTGCGAGGTATACCTTGGAAATAAACATGATGCATTGAATTACCTAGATCAGATATATTTAGATAGCGACGATGGATATTATTTAAATACAGATGATATTGCAGATTTTCAAATCTTTGATGCCTACTATGTGCTCGAGGAGTACAATAATTTCCTCGACTATTGCACTGAGGATATTGACGGGGATTATTATACAGTGGACTGCGATTACTTGTTTTATGTTTTGTGGAAAGAGGGAGAGCTTAAGCGATTTGCAAAGCTCGAAGAAAATAATCGCGCTTATTTAGAGCAGGCACTTAAGGAATCATTTGAAGACGAATACGACAGCGAGGAAGATAAGAAGGAGACAATCGAAAGCTGGGAAGAGGACCTGAAAAAGTTCAATGAAATGATAAGGCTCATCAAGACAGGCGCACCAAGACCAGAGGTGAGGCTAAAGCTATACCCTGAGTATTCCTGCTTTATGGTTGACTGTGTTAGGCATAAATTTTGATGTATAGGAGATTGAATTATGATATTAGAAACTGAAAGATTAATACTTCGTCCCTTAGCTGAGACGGATGCGGAGAGCATATTTGAATATGCAAAGGATCCAGCTGTCGGACCAATAGCAGGCTGGCCGGCGCATCAAAGCGTGCAGGAGAGCAGAGACGTCATTAGAGAGGTTTTGAGTGGCCCTCAGTGCTATGGAATCTGCCTTAAGGATGATAATAAGGCGATAGGGGCAGTTGAGCTGATTTTAAAAGAGCATACTGCTTTGACGGATAGAGACGATGAGTGCGAGCTGGGATACTGGATTGGCAAGCCGTTTTGGGGTAATGGTTATATGCCTGAGGCAGCAAAGCGACTTATTCAGTATGGATTTGAGGAGCTTGGCATGAAAAAGATTTGGTGTTCTTATTTTGATGGCAACGAGAAATCAAAGAGAGTTCAAGAAAAATGTGGATTTGTATATAGCAAAACTAGAGAAAAGCTTGAGGTTCCTCTGTTGAATGAGGTTAGAACAAGCCATACAAACCTACTTACGAAGGAAGAATGGCAGGAACAACATATGTAGATTAGAGCTATAGTGCACAAAATATATAGAAACAAAAAGGCACAGCCACAGGATAAATTAATATCTAAGGCTGTGCTTTTCTATATGATTTTATAAGTGTTTGGTATTAGGCTAGTATATTATTTTACAGCTGCAAAGCCGTTTTCTAGATCTGCTAGGATGTCGTCGATGTGCTCTGTACCTATTGAAAGTCTAACAGTTCCATCCTTGATTCCCTGAGCCTCAAGAGTCTCCTTTGAAAGCTGAGAATGTGTTGTTGTAGCAGGATGAATAACTAGAGATTTTAGGTCAGCTACATTTGCAAGTAGTGAGAAAATCTTTAGATTATCGATGAACTTAAATGCCGCGTCCTTGCCGCCTTTGATATCAAATGTGAATATCGAACCACCACCATTTGGGAAATATTTTTTGTATAGGGCATTTTGCGGATGGTTATCTAGCGATGGGTGGTTTACCCTTTCTACGAGAGGATGCTTTGATAGATACTCTACAACCTTCTTTGCGTTATCCTTGTGTCTGTCTAGTCTTAGGGATAGAGTTTCAACTCCTTGAAGAAGCAAGAATGCGTTTATAGGTGAGATTGTAGCACCTGTATCTCTCAAAAGAACCGCGCGTATATATGTGATGAAGGCAGCAGGGCCAGCAGCATCTGTAAATGAAATTCCGTGATAGCTTGGGTTAGGTTCAGAAACGGAAGCGAATTTACCGCTCTTCTTCCAGTCGAATTTTCCGCTATCAACGATTACTCCGCCAAGAGTTGTTCCGTGTCCACCGAGGAACTTTGTTGCAGAATGTACAACAATATCTGCACCGTGCTCTATTGGACGGATTACATAAGGAGTTCCAAAAGTGTTGTCTATTACAAGAGGTACGTCGTGCTTATGTGCAAGCTTTGCGATTTCCTCAATGTCAGGAATGTCACTGTTTGGGTTTCCAAAAGTTTCGATGAAAACTCCTCTTGTGTTTTCCTGGAATGCTTTTTCGACTTCTTCTAAATTATGTATGTCAACAAAAGTTGTTTCGATACCCTGTAATGGAAGGGTGTTAGCAAGCAGGTTATATGTTCCGCCGTAGATGCTGCTCTGCGCTATGATATGTCCCTTAGGTGCTGCAAGCGCCTGTAGTACATATGTGATTGCAGCTGCACCAGATGAGAGTGCTAGTGCTGCAACACCGCCTTCTAGAGCTGCAATTCGCTGCTCAAAAACGTCCTGTGTTGGATTTGTAAGTCTGCTATAAATATTGCCTGGATCGGAAAGTCCAAAGCGTGCTGCAGCGTGTTCTGCATTGTTAAATACGTAAGCAGCTGTCTGATAAATAGGAACTGCTCTTGCTCCCGCTTCCTTTTCTACTTGCTCCTGTCCTGCGTGTACCTGTAATGTTTCAAATCTATATTCACTCATGTTTGCACCTCTTTCTATCTTTTCAAAATTACCTTTATATCTAATTTGCTGGCGCCTGTCCGGATCACAGCGCCTTACCGTGATATGAGAATACACCTATTTTTATTTCGTGTCTAATACTATATGAATATGTTTAGCTATAATCTGAACCTATAGCTATGACAAAAATAGTTTTGAATAGCTTACGCGTGTGTATTATAAAGAAACGATATTGAATATAAATAGACTATAGCTTTAGGCTATATCTAATAATAGAATTACACAGATTGACAGTGTTTTTTTATATTGGTATAATTTGTTCAATTTTAAAGGTTTATTGAGAGGAGATTCCCATGAAAATATCAGAAATTATAAAAGAAAAAGGCTTTGCGGCATCACTAGAGGTGTTCCCCCCGAAGAACGATTTAAGCATAGATACAGCAATTCCACTTTTGGATGAACTAAGCACACTAAAGCCAGACTTCATAAGTGTAACCTGTGGTGCAGGAGGAACTATACAGTCAGACAACACTGCAAAGCTTTGCGCACATATAAAGGAAAACTATGACACAGAGCCAGTTGCTCACTTTACATGTATAACCTCAACAAAGCAGCAGGTTGCAGAGCGCCTAGCACTTCTTAAGGAAAAGGGAATCGAAAACGTTCTTGCTCTCCGTGGAGATAGACCTATAGAGGGACTATCTATTAGCCCGGAGTACACATACGCTAAAGAGCTGATTAAAGAGATTAAGGCAGAGGATTTCTGCGTAGCAGCTGCATGTTATCCGGAATCGCACATCGACTGCGGTAGCCTAGACGAAGAGATTGAGCATACAAAGCAGAAGGTTGAGGCAGGTGCGAGCTTTTTGATAAGCCAGCTGAGCTTCTCTTCAGATATCTTCCTTAACTATCTATCCAAGCTAAGAAGCGCAGGAGTAGATGCACCTTTCCTTGCAGGAATAATGCCTATCTTAAGCAAGGCACAGGTAGAGCGCATGATATATATGTGTGGTGTATCCCTTCCTGGAAACATAGTTCGTATACTTGCAAAGTATCAGGATAACAAAGAGGATCTAGAGAAGGCTGGAATAGAGTACGCATGTAATCAGATTGAAACTCTCAAGAAAGAGGGCGTTGACGGAATACACATTTATACAATGAATAAGCCGCATATTGCGAAGGCGCTCATGCAGGCAGCTAGATAATGATAAAAATAGATAAAATTAACATGCCCGAGGTACTTAGATACCTCGGCTATAAGGGACAGGATATAGGGGGAGATTTGCAAGAGATAATCAATGAAGCGGCAGATGAATGTCTTGCAAACATTAGACCCTCATATATGTACAGACTTTTCCCTGTAACGATAGATGAAGATACGATAAACTTCACTGGATCATCTTTGAGCCTTAAGAGTAAGAACCTAGCTGACAATATCAGAGGATGCACTATGTGCGCACTTCTATGTGCAACCATAGGTTCTGCTTTTGATAATAAGCTAAGATTGCTTCAGGCGACTGCGCCAACAAAGGCTTTGGTCTTTAACAGCTGCGGGTCGACACTTGCAGAGCAGGTGGTGGATGTGGTTGAAGCGGAGATATTAGAAACAACAGGAATGAAAAAGCATGGATATAGATTTAGCCCAGGATATGGGGATCTTGATATTTCGGCTCAACAGACTCTGTTTAGGCTTCTAACGCCGGAAAAGTATACGGGGATAAACCTTTCTCCATCCAACATTCTAATTCCAATAAAGTCGGTTTCGGCAATTCTTGGTCTTTCAGATGAGGGAAAGATAGCAAAACCACAAAAGTGCGGGATATGTAGCTTGAGACAATCCTGCGAATTTAGGAAAAGAGGAACAATCTGTGGAAATTCTTAAGCATATTCAAAATGAACATTTAATATTTGATGGTGCGATGGGCACAATGCTGCAGAAAAGCGGTTTGGAGATAGGTGGAATTCCTGATCTACTTTCTTTGACAAACCCAAAGCTAATTCAAAGCATACATAGAGAGTACGTAGAGGCAGGATGCGACTGCATAACGACAAATACCTTTGGCGCAAATAGGCTGAAGATAAAGGATACGGATATAGCGACTTTAGTAACTGCTGCTGTAGAAAATGCAAAGGCAGCAAATCCGAAGTATGTAGCTTTAGACATAGGCCCTATAGGTCAGCTCATGGCGCCTCTAGGGACTCTTTCCTTTGAGGAAGCCTATGATATATTCAAAGAGCAGCTAGTTGCAGGAGAAAAAGCAGGCGCTGATCTTGTCATCTTTGAGACCTTCTCAGATCTCATGGAGCTTAAGGTCGGTATTTTAGCAGCAAAGGAGAATACTAAGCTTCCTGTATTTGCAACCATGACATATCAGGATAACGGTAGAACCTTTGTCGGAGTTGATCCAGTCTCTGCAACTATAAGTCTTCAGGGTCTTGGCGTAGATGCGCTAGGAGTAAATTGCTCGCTCGGACCTGACGAGCTTGTTCCAGTAGTAGAAACCATACTTGAGTATGCAACAGTTCCTGTTATGGTGCAGGCTAATGCAGGACTTCCAGATATGCAGGGTAACTACGGATATAGCAGCGAAGACTATTCAGAGCGTATGCTTAAGATGGCAAATATGGGAGTTAGAGTTCTCGGCGGTTGCTGCGGAACTACTCCTGAGTTTATAGAAAAGACAAAGGACAAAGTGAAATCCTTGGAGCCTGTTAAGACATCACCAAAGCGAGTTACTGCTGTATGCTCAGCAAGCAACACGGTTATTCTCGACGAAGGAATACATCTGATAGGTGAGCGTATAAATCCAACAGGTAAGCCTAAGCTAAAAGAAGCTCTGAAGAAAGAAGACTATGACTATCTTTTGAACGAGGCTATAACTCAGGCAGACCTTGGTGCAGATATTTTGGATGTAAATGTTGGACTTCCAGAAATCGATGAGCCTAAGCTTTTGAAGAAGGCTGTTATGGAGCTGCAGTCTGGTATTTCTCAGCCACTGCAGATAGATAGCACGGATGTAAAGGCTGTCGAAGAGGCTGTTAGAGTTTATAAAGGTAAGCCTTTGATTAATTCAGTTAACGGTGAAGAGGAGTCGATGAAAGCGATTTTCCCTATAGCAAAGAAATACGGAGCTTGTGTGCTAGGTCTTTGCCTCGATAAAAATGGAATTCCAGAGACTGCAGAGGGACGATTTGAGATTGCGCAGAAAATTTTGGATACAGCCTTGAGCTATGGAATACCAAAAGAGGATATTTTGATAGACTGCCTAGTGCTAACTGCAAGTGCTCAGCAGGAGCAGGTTGTAACAACTCTAGAAGCTATTAAGCTAGTAAAGAGCAGACTAGGTCTAAAGTGCGTGCTTGGTGTAAGTAATGTATCATTTGGACTGCCTAATCGCCCGCTTTTGAACTCGGTATTTCTTGCAGCAGCATTTGGAGTGGGACTTGATGCACCTATTATCAACCCATGCTCAAAGGAAATTATGGACACCGTGAACGCTTTTAAGGTTCTAAACAATCAGGACAAGGGTGGAAGCGATTTCATCGCTAAATACGGCGGAAATACACAGGAACCACAGAACGCTTCATCAAGCAATGGCAGCATGGATTTAAAGGATGTAATAATCAAAGGGTTAAAGGAGCAAGCAGCTCCGCTGGTTGAAGAGATGCTTAAGACCAAGGATGCCATGGAGATTATAAATGGATATTTCATTCCGGCTCTAGATGAGGTCGGAAGAGGCTATGAAACCGGAAAAATTTTCCTTCCTCAGCTCATGCTCAGCGCAGAGACGGTACAGAACGGCTTTGCAGTAATAAGTAGAGCAAACACAGAGTCTGATGTCAAGAAGGAAAAGGTTGTAGTTGCAACTGTTGAAGGTGATATTCACGACATAGGAAAAAACATAGTAAAGATGCTGCTTTCAAACTACGGCTATGAGGTAATTGATCTTGGAAAAGATGTTCCTGTTGAGGAAGTTGTTGAAGCAGTCAAAAAATATAATCCTAGCATTGTTGGATTAAGCGCGCTCATGACAACAACCGTAAAAAACATGCAGCGTACTATAGATGCTCTGAAGGAGAATAATCTTAACTGCAAAACAATGGTCGGCGGAGCGGTGCTTAATGAAGATTATGCTCAGATGGTCGGAGCTGACTACTATGCAAAGGATGCAAATACATCTGTCAAAGTAGCAGAGAAGGTATTTGACGAGGAATAGTAAGTAAAATATAGACCTATCAGAGCTTGTATATATGACGAGCCCTGGTAGGTCTTTGTATTTGCAAAACCCGTAGTTGATTTATATGTAATCGAATATAAAAGTGTACACTTTGTGTATTACTATATGTTAAAATGTAAAAGATTAAAACTTAAAAATTTTTAGTTGCATAGTTAAAGCTATATTTGGTGAAGAAATGGATTTATTAGATTATCTAAAGTGGAGAAACGATGTTAGTCTTCATACATCAAGTTTAAATGATATAGATAATGTTATATTGTCATACATATCATATATTGACTTTGGAGAGTTGTATGGAGAACAAGAGAAAGTTTATAGTATTGAAGAGTCCTTTAAGCTTTTTTGCAAAAGATATTCCCTTGACGAAATAAGAAAAAATGCAAAGTTTAGTAAGAAAGCTCCGCTACTTCTTGAAGAAATGGTTTTAGGAGAACGTTTTAGAGAAACTAAGGTTGCATATTACACAGATATTTTTGACAAAGAAAAAATCAAACAGTTTGCAGCTGTTGTACTAATACTTCCTGATGGTACAAATTATATTTCATTTCGTGGAACTGACAATACTATAACAGGCTGGAAAGAGGATGTTTTTATGAGCTTCACCTCAGAGATAGAGGGTGCAAAGGAAGCGGTGCACTACTTGAATAAAGTATCTAAACAATTGGACGGGAAACTTATTTTAGGAGGTCACTCAAAAGGAGGAAACTTCGCAATGTATGCTGCCAGCTTCTGTGAGGAAGCCGTAAAGGATAGGATTATAAAAGTATATAATAATGATGGGCCGGGCTTTAGAGATGAAGTTATAAACTCGGATGGGTATAAGAGAATTTCACCAAAGATATGTAATATAGTTCCACAGACATCGATGATAGGGCAGATGCTTGCAAATTACGGAGAACAGAAGGTTGTAAGAAGTAGTGCTAAAGGTATATTTCAACATGATGCTATGACTTGGGAGGTAACAAAGGATCACTTTGTAGAAGCAGAGCTTGACTCGCTAAGTAAATTCGTAAAAATAGCACTTGGCTCTTGGCTGGAAAAGATGGATGATGAAACGAGAGAGTCCATTATTTTGACCGTGTTTTCGATGATAGAAGAGACGGAGGCAGAGACATTTAATGAATTTGGTGGGTCGATATTTAAAAACACCAAAATTGTGCTAAAAGAATATACGAAGCTTCCTAAATCGAAAAGAATAGAAATAATGAACGCGTTTAGCAATCTGATTCAAGCTGGAGGGGAAAGCATTTTTGATAATATGCCGAGATTTCCCCGTAAAGAAAGTTAATATAAGAGTTTGCATTCAGAAAATATAACATCAGGAGAGGTTTATATGATAGCAAAAGCAGGAGACATTTATTGTGTATATAACAAATTATTAAAGAAATACACTGCTTGTCAAGTGACAAAGATAGATGAGAGTGGGAAGAAGCCTCAGGCTATTATTATATCACTTGATTGGGCCTCCGATGAACTTCCTAAAGAGGAAGAACTAGCTTTGATGAAGCCACTATATATCGATTACATGTACTGGGGTGGAACTTTCAACCTAAAAAGGGTAGATGTAAACGTGCCATCAAACTATATTTACATTGATAACGTTAAACCAGTTAATGACGAGGATACAGGTACATATGGTGGCTGGAGTATAGATATTGAAGTATACAACCAGTTTAAGTGGTTAAAAATACCAAAAGAACAAAGGGACGTATTCAAGGCGGCAGATGCAAGTAGTGAACATGTGGAATTTGAGGGTAATAGAAGAAGACTTAGCACCCACAGTGAAAACGATAAGTGGCATGATTTTGATGATGCACTGAGTCTAAGAGTCTTTCCTTGCCTATCTTCACTTACAGTTACGAAATGGCATAAAAATTTATTTGAGTATTTGAATTCGAATCCATTTATTAGAGAACTGGTTATCGAGAATCACGGTAAATCAAGTCTTGACTTTTCGGAAACCACAATCGATAGGCTTTCTGTTGATATGACGGGAATGGATGAGCTAATCCTAAATGATGATTTGAGCATGCTGTTTTTGCTCGGAGAAGTAAAAGAAAATTGCAAGATAAAGACAATAGGCTCTGGAGTCGATTTTATTTTGCATTGCGATGGCTTTGTTCCTAAGCTTCAGGGCTTAGAGGGACTAGAAAAACTCTATATAGGAAAAATAAAAGAACTCGACATTGCTGATATTTTGAGAGAATATCCAAAACTAAGAGAGCTAAGGCTCTGGGGAAACCCTGGTAAACTTACTAACTTTGCCAAAATATCGGAACTCTGTAATTTAGAAGTACTTACAACCATGGATTTATTCGGCTTTACAGCTGAAGAAGTCCCAAAGCCAGAAGAACTACAGAAGCTGTACATGCTATGGATGGATAGCCTTCCTGAAGATGCAGCAAAGGAAGTTAAGAAGCTATACAAAAACCGCAAAAGTGAAGGCCTAGACCTTTGGATTACAAAGCCAAGAAAGGCTGAATGGCTTGCGCAAAATCTAGAGAATCCTTTCCGCTCTTGGGATGGTGCGGAACATATCACGCCTGCAAATGCAAAAAAGGCGGCTGATATATACAGAAAGACTAGAGCTGCAATGGTAAAGCTAGTTGAGGAACCAAGTCATAGCTTTGAAAAAGATGTCGAGAACTTGGTGAGAGATTACACTGAGGGCTTTAATAAGATGGATAGAAAAAAGCCATTTATTGACACCATAGAAAGAGATGAGGTATTCACAGCACTTGATGGAATACTTTCGCTGATACCTGATGAGCTTTGCGTTGACAAGGATAAGCTCATAGATTTATTTGATCAGCTAAAAGAATTTTAGGAGTATTTAAGGGGATTATGAGAAAAGAATTATCTAAGAATCAACTACAAATTATAGCAATCATAGCTATGACTATAGATCATTTGACGTGGCTGTTCTTTCCAGGGACACAGAAGCTCTGGTATGTAATGGCCTTGCATGCAATAGGAAGGCTTACAGCTCCAATCATGTGGTATTTCATTGCCGAGGGCTGTTACTACACCAAAAACCATGTTAAGTATATCAAAAGGCTGTTTTTCTTTGCTTTGATATCGCACTTCGCATTCACTTTAGCCTTTGGTATTCCGGTGATTCCGTTCACAGACGGGGTATTCAACCAAACTAGCGTGATGTTTCCGCTGAGCATTGCGGCTCTGCTAATCTATATAAATAAGAAAGATGATTTAAGCCCTATCATAAAAATTATTGCTATCATCCTTGCCTGTGTAGTTGCCTTTCCAGCAGACTGGTCTTCTATTGCGGTGATGGTACCGTTCTTCCTATACGAGAATAGGGGAGACTTCAAAAAACAGTCTATTATTATGTCTGTTTTCGTGTGCGGATATGTTTTGATATATTTCCTATTCCTAGATAAGGCATACGGATTACTACAGTTCTGCACGCTTTTGACGCTTCCATTGCTTTATAGATACAAGGGATCAGTAGGCAAGCTCAAAATGAATAAATGGTTTTTCTATATTTACTTCCCGGCACACATGGCTATTGTAGGTATTTTGAGACTTGTGATATGGGGAGATATTCCTTTAGTATTCTAAGGTGAATTTTGATAAAGTGGAGAGGGACTTATGATATACACAAGCGAGATTCTAAATCAAGCCTTGCAAGAACTTGGCAGTACTGATATTAAAGAACGCAAAAAAGCAGCGAGTCTATTTATGAGAGCAGCCTGCAAGGAACTTGGAACTAAAGATACAGGAACTATAAAAGAGTGGTTTGTTTTGAATGGCGAAAAATACCTTTTGGCCATCAAAGCAGAAACAGACCCAGAAATTATCTGGACGAATATCTACACGCTTCAGAATTTCTGTGCAAGATACATAAAGCTGAGTCATCTTTATAAGTTTAAGTCGGAATTTATTACAGATGATGAAGTAGGCAGTTTTGAAGAGGAATGCAAGGTGTATGTCCGCTCTCTTTTGGGTAAAAATCAAAATTCCAAAGTGATGCAGGCTATAGCTTCGTTCTTTTGGGTATATAATGAGGAGTTTGTCTGGGATATCTTTATCGAGGTATTAAAGAAGAAAAAAGATAAGCTCACCTTATCACATATTGGAATTGCTATCAGGCAATGCGTCACTCTATCAAAGGAAGACAAGGGCACGGAGTATATATCAGACGAACAGCGCAAGGCTTTGATTGAACTTCTAAAGTCAAAGGATATATTGCCAAGAGAGATTGCTTTGTTAGAGAGCCTGTAATTTAGTATAGAAAATGTTATGATATAACAGATAGATTAAACTAGTCAATGTATTGGAGGAGAGATATGTCATATTTTTTACCGGTGTTTATTCCTGCCATACTGTGTATGGTAGTAGCAGTCATATGTTTTATTATTAAAGCCGTGAGACTTGGAATCGAAAAAGATAAGTATAAAGGCGATTACATGCTTATCGGAATGGTTATTGGAATGAGCTTTGGTTCTTTAATTGGTATGATTATAAGTCCTAAATATGGATTATCATTGGGTCTATCCATAGGTACAACAATGGGCATGTGCATTGGTATGATAATTCATAGAAAATAAAGTTGTAGCTTAATGCCGCGCAGGACTAACGGGCTATTTTATTGGAGGAGAGAAATGTTACAATTTATACCGTTCTTTTTTCTCAGCCTTCCGCTTTTAATCTTTGGAATTATGTTCTTGTTCTTCAAAGTTTTTGGACTAGGCGTTAATAGGAAAAACTCTAAGGGCGATTATATGTTCATTGGAATGATTGTTGGGATGTCCCTAGGTGCTTTGATAGGAATGTTAATAGATCCAAAGCATGGGATAACTCTTGGTCTATCAATTGGTTTGACAGTGGGAATGATGATAGGAATGCTTATTCCAAGGAGATGAAGTTGAAATGCATATAGCGAAGGCTATATGAGGCATCTAAGAGGAGATTTGATAGATTTATGATTATTAATAGATATATAATAGCTTATTTTCTTTTCAGTGTTTTGGGATGGGTATGGGAGAGCATCTACTGTACAGCTAAGGAAAAGAAATGGCAGAATAGAGGTTTTTTGTACGGTCCACTTTGTCCGATATATGGGGCAGGTGCAATTATTGGACTTCTTTATTGGGATTTAAATGCTATTGGAATAATTCCTGACCTATCATGGCTTGGGGTATTCATTGCGGGCTTCATTGTAAGCATGATATTAGAATATCCTACCTCGTATATTCTTGAGAAGAAGTTTAATGCTAGGTGGTGGGACTATACTACAGTTCCTCTAAATATTAATGGACGAACCAGTGTGCCAACTTCGATAGGATTTGGACTAGGTGCGATAGCAATAGTTGAGTCTATAATACCGACTTTTGATGGTTTTTATGATAAGATACCACTATTTTTAATCGCAGTGCTTCCAGTTATTTTTGTTGCAATATATTCATGCGACATAACTCTTACAGTTTCGCATTTGAC
>ERZ772961.208-NODE-208-length-26853-cov-6.804388_pt1 | contig 26853 bp, 25 predicted proteins | sample MGYA00580677_ERZ772961 | MGnify/ENA primary metagenome ERZ772961 (study PRJEB29015, sample SAMEA2738088) | human oral metagenome | biome: human oral; feature: human-associated habitat; material: saliva | place: China | collected 2227 ... | reverse complement strand
GGTTTTATTTCAGTTAAAAAAAGGCTGTTGACCTATTTGTCAACAGCCTGAAAAAGTGTCTGAAAATATATTTTCAGACACTTTTTATATGCTATAATTTTCGTTAATATTATAACAAAGGAGAGCCTGTTAGTATTACTTTTTTTCATTATTAAAAGATATAAGAGAAAATTCAATTTTCATATCATTCTTAGTATCTTTATAATATAGTTCTGCTATATCTAATCCTATTTCATCTCTTGGCATCGGCTCTATTTGGGGCATATTATATAATGCTGTTGCCGGTATAAAATTATAGTATGAATTATACATTTCTTCAAATGAATTTCTATTGTTTATTTTATAATATCCATAGAAGCTTCCTATTAGAACTACTATTGTTATTATAAATATTTGCCATTTTTTACTTAACTTTTTCTTATATTATTATCCTTCATTATAAATACCTCTAGGATATTTATCTTACTACAGTAAACTAAATGTCTATTTTTTTATTATATCATATTTTTATACAAAACTAATCTTTCTTAATGGATATTAATTTATCCCAACTATTCTAAAGATTAATTCCCTCCTCTTATTACAAACAAAAAAGAAGCAACTAATAATAGCCGCTTCTATTTCATATAATATTTTATTTTCCAAATAATAATTTAAAGAATTTTAATTTTTGTCCATATCTTAATGTTGCTGCTCTATATACTCTAACACAAGCAATAGCTACTATTAGCGTTGTAATTACTAAAATACCGTAAGAAATCTCTACACTGTGTAGGTTAGCATTACCAAGTGCGTATCTAGTAAACATTACAAAATATGATGTTAGTGGGAAGTATGATAATATTGCAGCAATCTTAGTATTAGCACCTTGTTCCATTAAGTAGTAGTTAACAAAGAAGGATGCCATAAATACTAACATTGGTAACATCACAGCTCCGTTAACATCTTCTATTTTACTTACTAGCGATGCAAATGCCGCAAACATAAACATAAACATTACGAACCCTGTTAATGTAAATACTAATCCAACTCCTAGCACTTTATAGTTTAAGTTATTAACTATTTCTCTTATACTATCGCTATATTTAGCACCATTGATTTTAAGACCTAATAGAAATCCACCAACGATTAATCCCATTTGAATTAATACAGCCACAGATAATGCAAGTACTTTTCCTAAAATTAATGTTTTTGGTTTAACCGTAACTATTAGAAGCTCCATAGCTCTGTTACTTTTCTCTTTAACAACATTTGTTGCTACAATACCGCCAAACTGAACTACAGTCATATATATAATAAATGTTAATACGTAAATCATCGCAAAGTTAGCTATTTGTGACTTAACATTAGAATCTCCTCCAACATTTATCGGAGTTGGTTTTGGTATACTTGCTTTAACTTGGTTTACTTTTGCATAATCTAAGCTATTTTGTTTATATACTAATTTTTCAACATTTGCTCCAAAGGCATCTCTAAACGCACTATCATTGTTACCCATAATGCTTTGTTTTGATAGATATTCATAACTATCCTTAGTTAAAACTATACCTTCTTCAAGTTTCCCATCTTTTATATCTTTTTCGATTTGTTCTTTGCTTTCATATTTTTTAGCTTCTTTTAAATCTGTCACTTCAACCGGAACATCTTTTACAACATATGCACTCTTGCTGAAGTTATCATTGCTGTTACCTTTGAAATAGCTACTATTCATAATAGTAGGAATAAAAGTCGCTCCAAAGATTAGAACAAAGTATATCACCATTATAACTCTTGTTGATTTCTTCGCAAAAAATTGTTTAAATTCAAAATTAAATACTGTCATAAAGTTTTTCATAATTACTTACCTACCTGTTCTTTAAATATTTCTTCTAATGTTGGTTTATACAATTTAAACTCTTCAATATCAAAACTACTACCAGCTAACTTGTTAAGTAACTCTCTTTTAGCATCTGGTTCTTTAAAGTCAAGTAGTACTCCTTCTGGTTTTAGTGATAAGTCTATTCCCATCGGTAAACTTCTTAAGTTAGCATATAATTCTTGATTAGTTATATTGCTTACACTTAAAATCATTTTTCCATGACCTAGTTGTTTTTTCATATAATCAAGATTTCCACTTAGTACTATTTCACCTTTTTCAAGAATATGTACATCTTCACAAAATGTTTCTACTACAGGCATTTGGTGAGAAGAAAACAGCACTAGCTTATCTCTTTTAATAAAGTTATTAATAATTTCTTTTAGTTTTGATACGTTAACTGGATCTAGTCCACTAAAAGGTTCGTCAAAAACAAGAATATCAGGATCATTCATAACACTTTGAATGATTTGGATTTTTTGAGCATTACCTTTAGATAATGTTTTAAGTGCTTGTTTATCATCTTTCAAGTCAAAATACTCTAACCATTTTTTTGCTTCTGTTTGTGCAGCTTTTTTCTTCATTCCTTTTAACATACCAAAATATGTTAGTTGGTCTACTAAACCTACACCATCGTACATTCCACGTTCTTCCGGTAGGTATCCTATTTTTACCTTTTTATGATCAAGCTTCTTACCATCTAGTAAGATTTGACCTTTATCAGGTTTGAAAATATCTAATAGTATACGGAAACTTGTTGTTTTTCCGCTTCCGTTTCGCCCTAAATAACCATTTGCTACTCCACTTTTCGCAGTGAAGTTAACACCTTTTAGTACCTTTTTAGCACCAAAACTTTTCTCTACATTTATAAACTCTAGAATCATATTTTTACCTCTTTCTCTTCATTCTACTTAATCACTATTTAATTTCAATTCTTTTTTCAACTTGAAATACTTCGGTATAAATATTGCAAGACCTCCTATACAATAACCACACATACCACCTATTAATCCAGATAATAGTATAAAAAACATACTCAATATTTTACTTTGGATTGCAAAACTAAGAATCGCAAACTTATTTGTGAAAAACAATACGGCTATCATACTTATTATAATAAACTGAATTATAAATCTTAACAATCTATATCTAGCAATTTCTAATTCTGTCTCGGTATCAGTATAAATTGGATACGAGTTTGAATCTCCTTCTGCTAGTCTAAATATATTATAAAACTTAAACTTATGAAGTTTCCAACCACTCGCTTTATAATACTCCGCTGTCTCGGGAGTGAAATTCTTGTCATAGATAAACTTATATTGCTTATCATTGGTTTCAGATGTTTTTTTCATCCTAACTGCTACTATATATTCTTTATCGTATTCATATCCTTGAGTAGCAAGGCGATTCATTTTTTCAGCTACTTTATCATAACTGATCCATATGTTTATATATTTATACATCTTTACCACCTCTACTTATTCTTCAATATACGACTTCCTATCAAGAGATAGGTATTTAAAACAGAAACAAATAATAATTACTACCATTGCAAGCCCTGCACCAAGCACTATACCTCTAAGAAAATCAACAAACTCATTGTCCCTAATATATATACTTGCAAAATTAAATAATATACCTACTATTATAAATATTGCTGCTAATATTGAATTAAATTTGATCCTTTGTTTCCACATTTCTTTCTCACTAACAGCATCTGTATATAGTTCCACAGCATCGGCTTCACCTCTTAATATTTGCCAAAAGTGGCTATTTCTTACTACCTGCCAACCATTAGCTGCATAAAACTCTTCACGTTCTTTATCAAATTTTTTCTCATATAACAATCTATACTTACACTTTTTCTTTTCACCTTTTTCCAGTAACATAAAAAATACGAGATATTTTTTAAAATACCAGCCCTCTGCACTGTATTTTTCTAGTTTTTTCATACATCTAGCATTCGATAAAGCAAATCCATGTATAATCTTATATTTACTCATCACTTCCACCACCTAAAAATCTCTTAGCTACATCAACCAAGAATTGACGTTGTTTTAAATTTCTATTTAATATCTCTTCTCCTTTTGGAGTAATATGATATTCTTTTTTTGAATTATCCACTTCTTTTTCTTCTATCCAACCTGCACCGACCATTTTCCCTAATGTCGTATACATTGTTGCTGGTCCGATAATAACACTATTATTTGTAATTTCTGCAACTTTCTGCATTATCATATAACCATGAATCGGCTTTGTCAAAACAAGAAGTGTAAAGAATATACTATCCGTTAATTCGCCTGTTTCATACGGGCTTAATTTTGCCATTTTATCACCTCATTTATAGAGATATTCTTTATCTATATCCATCATCGATATATCTATCTTTGATACAATTATATATCAATCATTGATATATGTCAATGATTTTTTTTATTTTTTCTATAAATTTTCTATCTCTAGATTTTAATATAAAAGTATGATAAACTATGTTAAAGCCTATAAATAAGGAGATATACATAATGAAAATTGCGAAAAAATATTTTTTAATTGCTTTTACATTTGTACTTGCTGTTACCTTGACAGCTTGTAATTTAAAGAGCACTTCAAATCCAGAAACTATATTTAATAAAACTATTGAGAACACTAAAAAAATCAAAAGTGGAGAAAGTTCTACGATTTCTATAGCCGAAATGGTTACTGATAACTCTACTCCAAAATCAGAAACTAAAATAGTAACCACATTTACTACTGATCCTGCAGTTTACAAAATTTCAGGGACTGTATCTTCTGATAATGTTAGTGATAACAATTATAAAGAAGACATTTATTTAAAAGATGATACTGCTTATGTTAAAAAAAGCACATCTTCTGATTGGACAAAAAGTTCAAATCCAACAGTTACTTCTCAATATGATTATATAAAAGATAATATTTTCCCTCAAAAAGTATTAGAAGCATACAAAAACAATGCTAAAGACTTTAAAGTAACTGAAGAAAATGGAAACTATGTTCTTACTTATTCAGGAACAGATAATAGTAAATTCAAAGAAATTATTACAGCAGTATTAAATTCAACAAGAAACGCTGATGACCAAGGAGATCTTTATAAAGATATAGATCCAAAAGAGTTACAAATTAAATATGTTGTAACTAAAGACTTCACTCCAGTACGTAGTGAAACAAAATTCTCTTTCAGCGCTAATAATCTTACTTTTATCGGAACAATAAACACTGATTATAGTAAAATCAACTCTATAAATGAAGTAAGTCTTCCAAATGAAACTAAAAACGCTGTAGAAGTAACTGGTTAATACATATAAATACATCCTATAACATCTATACCTTAAGTATAACTAGGTATAGATGTTATTTTTAACCCTCTTTGCAACTAAAAAAAACATCAAATTAATTTACATAATTCTTTTCATTTAGTATAATATGATAGAATGCTTAAAATGTGGAGGTTTTATAATTTATAATTACAGCGCCCGAACTAAGTTCTAACGGTTAAAATGAGCTTAGTTGACGAGGAAAAAAGTTATCGAAAATTCGGCGGATGCTTTTTCGGAATTAAAGAGTTTCGTTAAATAATGTACAACAGAATACAAGAAATTAGCTATTTTACTTCTTTAATAAATTAGTACTTTCTAATTTTCTTTATGAAATTTTCTTTTCATAAAACAACCATTTACGAGGTAAATTTTAGTGTTAATTTTTTTAAGTTTATTCTTCAAAATCATTATTATCTCTTTATATAATACCTATCTTTAATAAGAAAAGCGGTAAACAATGGAGTTTTAAGCTACTATTAAGTATTTTTGGTATTATAAATTTGAATTATTAATTAAATAAAATATAAAAAGCGAGGAAATTAAATATGTGTGGAATTGTAGGATTTGTTGGAGAAGCAAATGGAGTGAAGTTTTTAATCGATGGGCTTAGCAGCCTTGAGTATCGTGGATATGACTCAGCTGGTATTGCTGGTGTTGTAGATGGAGAGGCTAGCATTACTAAAGCTGTTGGTCGTATCAAAAACTTAGAAGCTTTAATCCCTGAGGATTTACACCTTGAATTAGGTATTGGTCACACTCGTTGGGCTACTCATGGTGGTGTTAACGTGACTAACTCTCACCCTCACCAAAGTTTCAATAAACGTTTTGTTTTAGTTCACAACGGAGTTATCGAAAACTTCCAAGAACTTAAAGATAGATTTTTCAAAGATGTAGAACTTGTTTCTGAAACTGATACTGAAGTTATCGTTCAATTAGTTCAAGTGTACAGCGATCGTGGAATGAGCACTAAAGATGCATTCAAAAAAGCTGTTTCTAAATTACAAGGTTCATATGCACTTTGTTTAATCGACACTGAAGATCAAGATACTTTATATGTAGCAAAAAACAAAAGTCCATTATTAATTGGTCTTGGAGAAGGAAATAAAAACTACGTTGGTAGTGATGCTCTTGCTATGATTAAGTACACTAATAACTTCTTAGAAATCAACGATGGTGAAATCGTAATCGTTAAAAAAGATAGCGTAACTATCGAAGATAAAGAAGGAAACGTAGTTGAACGTGAAAGCTTCTCAACTAACTTAAACGCTGGTGAAATCGATAAAGGTATTCACGAGCACTATATGATTAAAGAAATTAACGAACAAGTAGGAGCTATGCGTAACATCATTTCTCACTACTTCAACGGACATGACATTAACATCGATAGCGATATCGTTAACCACGTAAAAGATGCTGATAGATTATACATTATCGGTTGCGGAACTAGTTATAACGCTGGTTTAGTAGGTAGAAACTACTTTGAAAAATGGGCTGGTATCCCAACAGAAGTACACCTTGCATCAGAATTTGCATACAATGTACCTCTATTATCTAAAAAACCAATGTTTATCTTCCTTTCTCAATCTGGAGAAACAGCTGACTTACGTGCGGTTTTAACTAAATTACGCAGTGTAAACAGCGATTATAAATTCTTAGTATTAACTAATGTAGACGCTTCTACTCTATCTCGTGAATGTGATTACACATTACTATTACACGCAGGTGTAGAAATCGCCGTTGCTTCTACTAAAGCTTATACTTCACAAATTGCTATTTTAAGTATTTTAGCTTATGAAGTAGCTCTTAAACTTAATAGAAAACCTAAATTTGATATCGAGCAAGAATTATCAGTAATTACTTCTGCTATTGAATCAATCTTAGACGATACTAAGACAATTAAAAACTTAGCTAAAAACTTATTCACTGAGCGCAATGCATTCTATATCGGTCGTGGAATCGACTACTATAGTGCATGTGAAGCTGCTTTAAAACTTAAAGAAGTTTCTTATATCCAAACTGAAGGATTTGCTGGCGGAGAGTTAAAACACGGAACTATTGCCCTAATCGAAGAAAAAACTCCAGTAGTTGCTCTTATCACAAATACAAAACTAGACTTAAACACTCGTAGTAATGTAAGTGAGGTAGCAAGCCGTGGAGCTAACACACTAGTTATCACTCTTGAAAAACTAGCTCGTAAAGGTGACTATGCTATTCCAAACGTAAACGAAGATCTTGCTCCAATCGCAAGTATCGTAGTTACTCAACTATTCGCATACTATGCAGCTTACACTCGTGGATTAGATGTTGATAAACCACGTAACTTAGCTAAATCAGTAACAGTAGAATAATAAATAGATATTAAAATAAAGGTCAACCAAATATTTGGTTGACCTTTTATTTATTGTTTCTTATTTAATATATCAAGGTTTATCGCATCAACATAGTAGTTTTTTATTTCACCACTATCGTTGTTGCTAATTACTATATTCCAAGTAGGAATAAGTACCTGATTTTCTGTTTGCGAAATATATGTATAATATCCTAGGTTCGCTTTTACTTTGCTGTTTTTAGGAATTAAATCTTCATGATATAACCTATTTACAGCTTGTGACTGCGTTACTAGTGTTTCATTTTTATCTTTTCTAATATTCGTCACTAATGTTTGTTCAAAGGATTTTACATCCCCATTATCATCAACATGGAATACTATTCTAGCATTGTTATTACTAAAGATTCTTAATCCATCTACTTGCTGATCATAAATAATCTCTTTTTTATTACTGTCATAGCTAGAAAAGATATAATTTGCACTTGGTTTAAATCTTTCAAGTAAAAACGTATCTAAATCTACTTTATAATTATTTTTATTAACATTTGTCAAGCTAGCTTCACTTGTAACTTTTAATATTGCAGTCTTATCTGATTTAGTTAAATCATAATTTAGTCCTGCTACATCTTGTTTTATGTCTTTTAAGTCTGAGATCGTCACATTTACATAACCTAGATTATCTTTTTTAGTATAGTTTTCCTCTACAGTGATATTGTCATTAGCCATAGATTTTTCAATAATTTCTTTTTCCTGAACAATATCAGCACTATTTTTCTCAACTGTATAGATAAAGAAACTAAGTAGAATAATATTCAAAACTATAAACACATATATAAACATAGTTTTTATTTTACCCCAGTTCATAGTCTTTCTCCTTTATCTATCGCTTCTTTTAAACTTTTAAAACTTACATAGCGATCATTATATTTTATATACCACGCAGGAATATACCTACAAGTATTTTTAGATTTATTATATGATTTTTCATATCCTAAAACTATATCATCAACAGACTGCAGTTCTACATGTTTATATAAATAATTTATAATATACTCTATTCTTTCTATATCATATGTTCCTAAAGCTTTAGATGATAAATATGCCTTAGATATTCTTCTTGGCGAAGTTAGACGATAAATACCATTTGTATTGTCCTCAACGGTAATTTCCGCAGAACCATCTTTACTAAATACTATCGAGTCTTTATACGTTTGTTGAAGTATTGTTATACCTTCTAAGGCTGTTGTTACTTGGTAACTGATATCCTCATTATAACCTAACTCTAAGAAGTTAATCGCATTAGTTACCGCTGTAGTTGCATCAACCTCTTTACCATCTTCACTTGATGGGTTTGTATAGATTATTCTGTTACCTTGTGGTTTTAGAATTCCATAACCATCAGTCATTTCATTATTACTACTAACTCGAATATTATCTTTCTTGTCAAAGATACCTCTAGCTAGTTTATTCATATTAACATCTTCTATACTATATTCATCAATTGTAAGATTATCTGTCTTTTCTTTTACGTAGATGAACTTATTGTTTAAACTATATTTTCCATATTCATGCTTATTCTCATTAAATATAGCATTAACAGTGTCGTATACTTTTTCTTTTACTGTTATTTGTAAGTAGTTTTTATCATCTTTTTTATATAAATAAATAGTATCTGGTTTTTCTTTCAATAATACTATTGTGTCAAACTCTACAGTAACATTAGAGTTCTCCTCTGAGAAAAGTAATGATTTAACTAAAGATGACTCTAGAGTAACAGAGTAATTTATTGTTAATTTTTCTTTGTTGTTATTGCCGAATAACTCTTCAGCTCCAACACTTTTTACTCTGGCTTCTGTACTCTCACTTTTAGCTAGAACAGATAGAATTTCTTTTAATTTCCCTCTATCCTTTACTGCATTTACCGTTGCTACTTTTGTAATAGAACCTTTAACAGGCGGTTCTTCTCTAGCTCCAGCATCTGTTTTTGCGATTGAATCTGGTGTTAGGAAGTTAAGCAATGCTGAATTATTCTTACCTTCCGTAGCTTTCTGCCCACTTTTTCTAGTAAATATTTCGTAATCAGGTTGATATGTTGTTATTAAATAAGATAAAGCTATACTGCTAATTACAAGGAAAACTAATAGTATTGTCTTCATAGTTTCCTTCTTATTATGTCTCATACAACCCCTCCTATAACCACTCATCATCCATGTTTTCACATGGTAAAGTTACAAAAATAATACTACCATAACCTTCTCTACTTTGCGCCCATATTCTTCCTCTATGTGCTTCTACGATATTTTTAGCTAGTGCTAATCCTAATCCTGTACCACCCATAGTTCTTTGACGACTTTTGTCTACACGATAAAATCTTTTGAATATTTTATCTATATGAACAAGAGGTATTCCCACCCCTTCGTCTTTTATAGAGATACTTACACGATTATGATTATAATTTTGTCTTACCCTAACTGTTATGTTTTTACCGTTTGGAGAGTATTTTATCGCATTGTTCATAATATTATCAAACACTTGCGTTAATTTATCTTGGTCTCCTTCTACAAATATAGGTGTTTTTGGTATATATTTAATAAAGTTTTTCTCTGGATGAGTAAGCTCAAATCTATCAGAAATTTGCTCTATTAGTTTGTTTATATCAATAAACTCCTTATCATAGTGCTCCTCTTTAATATCCATCTTACCTAACTGCATAAGTTCGTTAACCATTCTTATCATACGTGTAGTTTCTTTATGAATTGTATCTATAAATTGTGGAGCTAATTCTTTATCATTAATAACACCTTCTTCTAACGCTTCTATGTAACTATTCATAGTTGTTAGAGGTGTTCTTAATTCGTGAGATACAGTAGAGACGAACTCTCTTCTCTCACGCTCTTGTCTTTCTTGATCAGTTACATCATACAATACAATGATGTATCCTTCTAATTCTGTTGATACTTGTGATAAATCTTCATTTTCTTCTTTTAATATTTTAGAAAATTCCGCCCTAAGTAGTAGACCTTCATCATCTTCAGAAGCATTAACTAATAAACTATCTTCTGCTTCTATTATCTCACCGATACTTTCATATTCTGAAATATTTAGTAATTTCAGCGCATCTTTCCCGATAAGAATTTCATTTTCTGGTGCATCTATCATATCTCCAGCACTAGTATTTATTAGGATAACTTTACCATTGGTATCAGTCGTAATAATACCGTCCATCATACTTTCGATAATAGTCGCAAGTTTCCTACGTTCTGTTTCTGTTACGTCTTGTTCTTCCTTAATCCTCTTCGAAATTTGGTTAAAGACCTTGGCTAGATCCCCAATTTCGTCATTCGTATTTATTCCAACAACTGTTCCGTAGTTCCCTGATGCCATAGTTTTTACCTGAGCACTCATCTTTTCTATAGAACTAGTTACTGTTTTAGAAGCAACAAAACCAATTATTGTCGTTATTAAGATTGATAAAATTGTTCCAACGGTGAATATTTTCGTAATACCTACTAAATCTTGATACACACTTTCTATATCCGCCATTAACGAAACAACTCCGACAACTTCATTATCTTTTTTTATCGGACTCACATAAAGCCAAACCCTTCTATTTGTATCTGGATTAGTTTGAATTTTCTTCGCACTTTCTCCAGTTTTTAAGACCTGGCTAACTTGCGGGTCAAATGATCTTTTAGATAGATAATCATCATTACCATTTTTAGACGATGACGCAACTATTTTTGAATCTTTGTCAATAACACTTACTAAAAGTAATTTTTGAATATTAAATTCACTTACTAACTTAGTTATACTACTTTTAGTATCTGTTGACTTGGTATCGTTATCGCTTTCTGTGAGCGAATTAGACTTATCTTTATCTAATTCCTCTCTAATATGATAATTTAATATCTTCTCTTGTTCCATAATATTTTGTTCGAAAGTATTTATATTGGTAGTCCTAAGTTGTGTTGTAAAGAATAAACCAATTAACTGTAATGAGATAATATTTACCAATACATAAACTATTACGAACTTCACCCTAATAGATGAAAAATATCTTTTTTTAAATTTTTTTCCAAAGAAGCTCATTACTCTTCACCTATAAAGTATCCTACTCCACGTCTTGTCATTATGTATTCTGGTTGTGATGAGTCTGTTTCAACTTTCTCACGAAGACGTCTAACTGTTACATCAACCGTTCTTACGTCACCAAAATAATCGTAACCCCAAACTGTTTGAAGAAGATTTTCTCGAGTTAATACTTGGCCACGGTGTTGAGCTAAATAATAAAATAGATCAAACTCTCTACGTGTCAAATCAACCTCTTCTCCATTCTTTTTAATAATATATGCTTCAGGATAAATTACTATGTCTTTGATTACAACTTCGCTAGTATTTTTTTCTTCTACTACTTCAGTTTGTTTAGCGACACGACGTAAGTTTACTTTCACACGAGCCATAAGCTCTCTTGTTGAAAATGGTTTTGTTACATAGTCATCTGCCCCAAATTCAAGACCTAGAACTTTATCTATTTCACTATTTTTTGCTGTTAACATAATAATAGGAATATTTTTTTGAGCACGTACTTCTCGACAAACCTCCATACCATCTTTTTTCGGTAACATAAGGTCTAACAAAATTAGGTCAGGATCTTCACTAAACGCTAATTCTACTGCTTTTTCTCCATCATTAGCTACTATTACATCATAGCCTTCTTTCCTTAAATTAAAGTCTAAAATTTTTGCAATTGGCTCCTCGTCATCTACGACTAAAATCTTATATTCTGCCATTACAACTCCTCCTTACTCTTATATTGATTTTTTTCAAAATAATAAAATAAATTATATTACTTATTTCAATATATAGTTTTCATATCTATAACCGATAACATCTGTATTTATCACATTGTATCCTGTTACAAAGAACTGTTTATATTATAACACTTTTTTACATTTTTTTCAGTAATTATCATTTTAAATAATCAATTTCTTGTTTACATAATGTAAAACATCTATATTTCTTCTGGAAAATAAGTATCTAGTAATTAATAAATTACAAATCTTCTTTCTACTATATAAAATATAAAAAACTAGAGTTGTTTTACTCTAGCTTTTCTTGTCTTTGTTGTTCTATTTTTTCTAATATTGCTGAAATAAATCTTTGGAAGTCTATTTTGTAAGGGTTTTTATTTAGTGTGCCCATTATCGTATCACTCATCAATGTCGATCCTAATTGGTCTTCTAAAGAACTTAATCTATCTTTTGAGAAACCTTTTAATAGTTTAATTTCTTCCAATGAGAAGTCTTTATACTCATTTGTTAAATTATCATGTTCAGTGTCTTTCTCTACTAAAACTGCATTTAACGTTTCTTGATGTATATTTAGGAAAACTTTCATACCATGCATTCCCGCATCACTTATAATATATTCTTCACCTACATAATTTCCGATATCAAGCAGTTCTGCTATACGCGTAAAAATATCTCTATCAGAAATAATTCTTTTTATAACACCTGTAAACTCAGCTTGTTTTTTAGCTATTTTGTTGGCATTTCTTTTATATCTTGCTTTTCGCTCTTTATATAATTCTGGATCTACACTTTCATCCATAAATATATCAACGCCTCCTGTCAGGTAAAGTGGCACCCCATTATAAACTACAGTATTTTGAACGTTATACTCTAAAGCTACTCGCATGGCAATATTACCACCTAGAGAATGCCCTGTTAGAATAATATTATCCCCATATTTTTTTGCCATTCTCTTATAAAACTTAAAACAAGGGCTATAGTGCCTACCTTGACCTAAACATACGTCTAACACATCTGTTTTCATATCTTTTTCCCTATCGAAGTAAAAATTAGTTCCTGTGTACGCTAAAATATAGTTATCTTGTTCATTATTTTTGAAAAAACTACCGCTACTTCCAGTTTCTTCATCATAAAATGATGTAATATATTCTAATTCTTTAGGAAAGTTCCCCATTGTTTTTTCTAACTCTATATAGTTGTAAATTGCTTTTTTAGGAGTTTTTATTTTAGTAAATGACTCTATTCTATATACAATATATGAACAATGACTTGTCACTTCTAAGCTTTTATATATATTTTTCACTTCGTTCTTTTTTTCTTTAGCCACGATTTATCCTCCTATTATTATATCAACTTTATAATACTATATTTACTTAATCTACACAAGTTTTAGTAAAAATTTTACATTATTTTTAGTAAATAGTACTGTATAAATCGTACTTTTTCTGATATAATTTGGTTATATGCAGTTGGAGGTAAATAATGAAAATTCTACTAGCTTACTCAAGTAAAACAAAAAACACTAAAAAAGTAGCCGAAGCTATTTATGATGAAATAAAAAATCTTGCAGATGTTAAATTAATAGATATAAAAAAACAAAGAAAACCATTAGGGGAAGAATTTGATTTGTATATACTAGGAGCTTGGACAGATAAAACAAACGCTAATAAAAACATGCAGAAATTTATTGATGATCAAAACATCCACAATAAAGATGTCGCTATCTTTCTTACTTGCGGAGTTCCCCGTGAACACTATCATGCAGAAGATTCAATAAATAATTATATTCAATTTATGGAAGAAAGAAACAACAATATCCTGAAAACTTTTGTTTGTCAAGGTAAGGTAGACCCTAAAGTACTAATAGTCTTTAAAATTTTAACTTGGAGAGATCCTAACTTTATTCATAAGTTAACTCCAGATCTAATGGATATGGTGAAAGAATCAAAAACTCATCCTGATGAAAGAGACTTTAGAGATGCCCAAGAATGTTTCAAAGCTCTAATTGAAAAAATAAACAATCCTTAAATATTTTTGAGGATTGTTTTTTATATCTTAATTTATTATATACTATAAAAAACACCTTGAAATTAAATTCAAGGTGCTTTTATTATCTTCTATAATTAATTATTTAACACGGATGTAAACTGGTCCGCTACCTACGTTAGCAGTGTTAACAACTGTTTGGTTACCTAACCATCCACCGTGAACTGCTTGTCCGTTACCAGCGTAAACTGCGATGTGAGCTAATCCTGTTCCACCATTTGCATAGTAAACTAAGTCTCCTGCTTGTGCTTGAGAAGCTGAAACTTGAGTTCCTAACTTCATGTATCCTGCTGGCCAATCGTGGTAGTTGATTCCTACAGATTTAAGAGCGTTTGTTACAAGCATTGTACAGTCTTGGTATCTACCAACTTGAGCTAAAGCTGCTTGGTAGATTGCAGCATTTTTACTTCCTGAAGGAGTTGTTGTTGCTGCTGGTTTTGTTTGAGCCGCTGGAGCTGGTGTAGCAGCTTTTGTTTGAGCTGCTGGAGCTGGTGTTTGAGTTGCTGCTTTTGTTTCAGCTTTTGGTGCTGGTGTAGCAGCTTTTGTTTGCGCTGCTGGAGCTGGCGTTTGAGCCGCTGCTTTTGTTTCAGTTTTTGGAGCAGTTGTTGTTACTGCTTTTGTTTGAGCCGCTGGAGCTGCTGCTTTTGTTTGAGCCGCTGGAGCTGCTGCTCTTGTTTGAGCCGCTGGAGCTGCTGCTTTTGTTTGAGCTGCTGGAGCTGCTACTTTTGTTTGAGCCGCTGGAGCTGCTGCTTTTGTTTGAACCGCTGGAGCTGCTACTTTTGTTTGAGCCGCTGGAGCTGCTACTTTTGTTTGAGCTGCTGGAGCCGCTACTCTTGTTTGAGCTACTGGTGCTGCTTGTACTCTAGCAACTGGCGCTGCTTGTACAGGTGCAGCTTGTACTGGAGCTGCTTGCGCTACAGCTGGAGTTGCTTTAGGCGCTGCATTTCCATCAACTTTAATTACTTGCCCAACATATACTAAATGTGGGTTTGAAAGGTTGTTAATTTCAACTAGGTTATCTACTGAAGTACCAAATTTATCTGCTACTGTTCCTAAAGTATCACCTAATGCGATTGTGTAGTAACCATCATTTTTAACTTGAGCTAATTTTTCTACTGAACTAGATGAACTAGAAGAGTAGTTTAATTTATCTCCAGGGTAGATTAAATGACTTGATAAGTTGTTATCTTGCATAAGTGCATCAACAGTTGTCCCGTTGTTTACAGCGATATCCCAAAGAGTATCACCTGATTTGATTGTATAAGTATCAGCGTCAGCGATTTGAGATCCACCTACTGCTACTGTTCCTACGAATGCCGTTGTTGCTACTATTTTATGTAATTTACTCATATAAATAAGTCTCCTTTTTAAATTGAATTTTTGAGTCTTGCGACTCCCTCAATAATTTTCTATTTTTCCATTTTCTAATTTTCTTAATTTTTATTAATACTTGTAAGACGTCTTTAACCTCGTTTAAATGTGTTTAAACTTCGTTTTAATTTTGACGTAATATCATTATATGATGTAACAGATGGGTTTTCAATAGTTGTAACAGTTTTGTAACAATAGTGATAACTTGCTGTTACATAAGTCTACTTTCGTAATTTATCAGTAATTTAAAAAGGGCTGTTTTGCAGATTTATTGACATTTTTCTGTAGTATTTCTTAATGTATTTTTCTATATAAAATGACAAATTCCACCTTAAACAACAGTAAATCACCTGATTTTTGGTGTTTTTTATTGTAATAAACACGTAAAACACCCTCCCTTTTTAATGTATTAACTTAATTATTACATAAGACGTTATGTTACAAAATGATTCATTAACATTTGCCATACTTATTACAATACCTTTTTATCTTTTCTTCGATGCGCTAAGTGTCCTATATATAACTATGGAAAAACTATAATTATAATATTTACCAATCTTTCATTAACCTTTTCTAAATTTATTACATTATTTCCAAAACACTTTCTTTGCTAAAATGTGTATTTTGTTATATATTATCTTTGTAAATCACTTGTGGCGTCCTTTTCTTAAAAAATTGATTATACAAGTATTTGACAATGTTTAAAATTATAAAAATTAAATAAAAACGGGAGGTAATATGACAGACATAAACAGTGCCGCTTCTCTTACAAAAATGGGACTCTTATTTTTAGAAGGCTTGTTATCATTCCTTTCTCCTTGTGTAATACCAATATTACCAATTTATATCGGTATTCTTGCGGGGAAAAAAGAGGAAAATGCTAACGGAGAATTAGTATTTAACAAAAAGAACACTATAACAAATACTCTATCTTTTGTACTAGGTATTTGTGCTACATTCTTTATTTTAGCATTTGCAACAAGTTTTATCAGTGTCTTCTTAAACGAAAACATAAAAACATTACAGATTATAAGTGGTGTACTTATCGTATTTATGGGGCTTCTTCAATTAGGAGTTTTCAAAATTGGTTTCTTAAAACAAGAGTTCTCTGCAAAAAATAAAGTAAAACGAAAAGGTAATAAAACTACACCTTTTCTTGCATTTCTTATGGGGTTCACTTTTAGTTTCTCTTGGACACCTTGTATCGGCCCTATTTTAGCTAGTGTTTTCTTATACGCTTCTAGCCATACAGGTATTATGAGTATTCTTTTAGTATTAGTATATTGTTTAGGATTTATTCTGCCATTTATTTTAGTAGCTTTCTTCGCTTCTACACTACTTGGAGTATTCAAACGCAATACTAATATTCTAAAATATACACAGATTATTTCTGGAATAATACTTATAATTATCGGTGTTCTAATTTTAAGTGGCTCATTCACTACGATTGCAAGATACTTTAGTTAACAAAAATTATTCACACTAACCTTGGAGGTATAATTAATGAAAAAACTATCAATACTTACTGCCACTCTTTTAAGTGGTGCATTAGTCTTAACAGCATGTTCAAAGACTCAATCGAATTCTAGCGAACAAAACAACTCTAGTTCTTCAAGTTCTAGCTCTTCAAATTCTACTGAAGAGAAAAAAACTAGACAAGCCTTTGACTTCAGCGCTATGGATAAAGACGGTAACACAGTTAAACTTAGCGACTACAAAGGTAAAAAAGTTTATATCAACGTATGGGCATCTTGGTGCGGTCCTTGCATTAGAGAAATGCCTGAATTAGAAAAAGCTTATCAAAAACTAAAAGATAAGGAGGATGTTGTTTTCTTATCAATAACATCTCCTAGCGATGACGTATTCAAAAATCAAAGTCCTCAAGATAAGGATAAAGCTACTATTCTTGCTAAAGCACAAGAACTTGGAGTTACATACCCTGTTCTATTTGATGTGAACGACAGATTCTTAGTAAACTACACTATCCGTTCATTCCCAACACATATTTTTATCAACTCTGATGGAACTATCTCAAACCAAATCTCTGGTGCTTTAACAGAGAGTGCTCTTGAAGAAGAGATTAGTAAAATTAAATAATACAAACAAAAAAGAGTTACAAAAAAATGTAACTCTTTTTTATATTACAGAGAACTTATACTTATAATTAATCATCTAAATGATCTGATGGCGCTACTGTGATAGGTTCAATATAACTGTTATTAAACTCTGTATCTGCTTGTCCATTTGTAGACTTAAGTTTTCCGTCTATTCCATTAGCTGAAACAATCTTCGTTATTTTTGCGACCAGCTTATCATCAGATTTAGTTACTGTAACAGTTACTGTTGATACCATTTTATCGTATTCTGTATTTTCTTCAGTCCCTTTTACTTCACTTATAGTATACGTACGTGTCCCTACTTCATTATCTTTAAACTTAATTGATTGGAATAAGATATTTCCTTTTTCATCGTTAGTTGCAGTTTGAACTACTTTGCCACTACTATCACGCATTTCAAACTTGAATTGACCTGCTTTTAGTGTTCCACCATGGTAAGCTTTTGTGAAGTTAAACTGTATTTCAGCGGGTTTAACTGTCTGTTCTTCTTTATTTGTTTTAGGATTATCTGATTTTGGTTTTTCTTCTTTTTTATTATCAGGTTTTTCTGTTTTTGGTTTCTCTTCTTTCTGACTGTCAGCAGGTGTCTCATCTGATGGAGTATTAAATATACATGCATCTTCTAATTTTATTACACCTACAAAATGATAACCGTCTATCTCAGGTGTTTTTAACTCTTGATCGCTCGCTATAAAAGTAGTTTCTTTTATTTCAGTTCCTGAATATGCGCCTATATCTTGCATTGCATAAACTAGTGATCCCCCTCCGATTAAAGCGATAACTAGAAATTTACGTCCTTTTTTATTTTTAATTAGGAAAAATGCTAAACCTGCTAATATACCAGCACCCACTAGGTGTCCCCACCCAATAACATCTCCTGTTTTAGGTAAGATTTTTTGAATTTTTTCTTTAGTACTGTTAGTAGTTCCTACCGAATTTTTTTCATAGACTAACTTATAAACTGTACATCCATCTACTTTTTCATTCTCACCTAGTGTTTTAATTTCTTTTACTTCATCACTATTCAACGATGCTTTATCTACAAACGCAATATTATCTCCACCAGTTCTAGAAGGTTTTAGCCCTTTCCACTGCGCGCTGTTTAGCTTAGCTTCAATATTTTTTTGAGATGTATCATTTGCTAACGCTTGTTGACTAGTAAATAAACCACTTGCCATTAACACTGCTAAAAATAACTTTTTCTTATTAATTTTCATAGTTACATCCTTTCTTGGTTTTTTATTTTTAATCAAATATACTTACTTTTATTGGAAAATACATCTACATGTCATTTTTATGTAGACTATTTTCAACCTCATCTACTACCCTAGCCATAAATGGCGTTTCATTACAATGTAATAAATACAGCAATATAATCTAATGAACGCTCTCGCTATTCTTTTATTTATACCACCAACTCTCTAGTCATTATCAATATTTATACCTAAATTATTATACTATATTAATCCTGATAATGAACGAAATCATCCACCTTCATCATAAATCACTCACTTAAAATATAAATAAAATAGATTTAACGTCTCTAATATATTCAATAAATTCTTCAACTCTAAAATCACCCTAAATTAACCTTACCTTGAACATGTATATATATATATATCTATTTAAAAATCGAAAAAAAAGAGTAAAGTTACAAATTAGTAACTCTACTCTTCTTTTGTTGTTTATCTTTATTTTGCTTCTTTTACATATTCTTGATCTTTTGTATAGATAGTTAGACCAGTGATATTTTTTGTAGATTTGAAGAAGAAACTACAGATATAACCGAATACTAATGCACTTAAGAATGAGAATCCTGAGAAGATAAATGGACTTTGTTTAGCATAAGTTGTGTAATCTTGGATATACCAACATACAACACCTGCTACTAATAATCCTAATAATGCTCCAGCTCCATTTGCACGTTTAGTGAAGATACCAAGTGCGAATGTACCAGCTAAAGGCACTCCTAGAAGTCCGATATATTTAAGGAATAAATCCCAAGTTTCTTTTTGGTTAGTATTTACGAAGTATAATGCTGCGATTGTTCCTAATACCCCTGCTACAATGATGATAACACGAGCTAATAGAACGTCTTGTTTAGCATCTTTACTTAATCCAAAGAAACGTTGTTTAATATCAACTGTGATACAAGCTGAAATTGAGTTTAAGCTTGATGCGATAGTTGATTGAGCCGCTGCTAAGATGGCTGCGATAACTAATCCAGCAACCCCTGCAGGTAGCGCTGTTAAGATGAAGTAAGGTACTAAAGCTGTTGTATTAGCTGCTTTCCCTACTACTTCAGCGTTCATGAAGTCTGGTAATTTTGTTACAGCGTGGCTACCTTTGTAGAAGCTGTATAAAACTGTTCCCATTCCGTAGAAAATTGGAATAGAGATGAATGCTAATAATCCATTTGTCCAAAGTGATTTATTAGTTTCTTTTACAGATTCAGTAGTGCTATAACGTTGAACTACGTCTTGAGAAGCTGTGTATTGTTGTAAACTGTTAAATACTGATCCAATGAAGATAATTGGAATAGTAGATGCAGTTAATGACCAGTTGAATTTCTCAGCAGTTACGATTTTACCATTTGCTAAAGCATCTTGAGTAATGTTACCAAATCCACCTACGTGATAAGCTCCTAAGATAATTACTAGAATAGCTCCTCCAAGTAAGATAATCCCTTGGATAACGTCTGTCCAGATAACCCCTTCAACCCCTCCTAAGAATGAGTAAACTACGCAAAGTAATCCGATTACCGCACATACTAAGAATGGATTAAGTGTTGACACTGATGTAATGGCAACTGTTGGTAAATAAATAACGATAGCTACACGTCCGATGTGGAATAGTGAGAATAACACACTTCCTACTACACGAACACTAGGATTGAAACGTTCTTCTAAATATTCATATGCTGTTGTTACATTTAGTTTTCTAAAGAATGGAACATAGTAATAAATTAATATCGGAATAATCGCGATAATTGAAAAGTTCCCTGCTGCATATGTCCAGTCTCCATTGAATGCTTTTTCCGGTGTAGCCATAAATGTAATGGCTGATAATGTTGTTGCATAAATCGAGAATCCTACTGCCCAAGATGGAATGTTCCCTCCGGCTTTGAAGAATTCGTCCGTGCTTTCACCTGCTTTCTTAGTGAAATACACACCTATTGCTAGCATAGCTAGTAGATAAATTACTAAAACTATACTATTTAACGTACCAAATCCTATTTTGTCCATGGTACTCCCCTCCTACTTATTAATTTTTTATAATGTGGCTTTTAGTCGAATCGACTATTTTTCCTTCACTTTCCTTATTTGTATTAAAGATTATAATCTTTAACTAATTTTTCTACTTCTGGTAATTTTTCAGGATCAAAAACTTTCATAGGTTTTTTACAATATCCTGCATCTATACCTTTTACTTTTAAGATTTCTTTTAATGTTTGGTATAAACCAAGTTCTAATACTTTTTCAATTACATCATTTGCTTTGTGTTGAAGTTCGTAAGCTTCTTCTACTTTACCTTCTTTAGCAAGTTCAAAGATTTTTTTGCTTGTTTTACCATTAACGTTATATGTAGAACCGATAGCTCCATCTACTCCAGATATAGCAGCTTGAACTAACATTTCATCAAATCCAGACCAAATTAATTTGTCTGGGAATCTTCTTCTGAATCTTTCTAATTGATAGAAGTCTGCCGCAGTGTATTTAACACCGATAACTTTTTCATTATCTAGTAATTCAGAGAATTGTTCTAAGCTGATTTTCACCCCAGTTAATGTTGGAATGTAGTAAAGAATCATGCTATTATCAGTTGCATTGATAATTGTTTCATAGTAATCTTTGATTTCTTTAAATGATAAAGGATAGTAGAATGGTGTAACTGCAGATAATGAATCATATCCTAATTCAGTTGTGTATTTTGCTAATTCTACCGCTTCATTTAAGTCTAAAGAACCTACTTGTGCAATAAGTTTTGCTCTATCACCAACTACTTCTTTAACAAATTTGAAAATTTGTTTTTTTTGTGCTGTGTTTAGTAGGAAGTTTTCCCCACTACTTCCGTTAACGTATAAACCGTCAACCCCACAAACATTAAGATTGTGCTCAATTACTTGACGTAATCCCTCTTCTTTCACTTCACCTTTTTCATCAAAAGGAATAAGTAATGCTGAATAAATACCTTTTAAATCTTTCATTTTTTTGTCCTCCGTTATTTAAAAATAATTTAACACATTAAATTTTAATACACCTTCATTTTAAAACGTTTTCTTTATTTTGTCAATAGAAAACGCTTAAATTATATAAAATATTTTACCGTCTATAAACATTGATGTAACAACGTTTGTCTTTGTCCTGTTGTAGAAACCCAAAAAAATAATTAAAAATAACTTGTATAGATAACTATCATTTATTTAACACATTATGTATTTTAAAAATAAAAAAAGAAACTCAAAAACTATAGTTAATTCTAGTTTTTGAATTTCTTGTGTTTTAATTTATTGTGTAATTATTTGTCGTAGCTACCTATTAAGAACATAGAACCTTCTAGCTCAAAAGTATCGCAAGCTGTTGTTAAGATAAAACTATCTCCTTTTTTTACATCGAAACTATCTCCACCTACTCTTATCACTCCACTACCTTCTAGTACAGTAAATAAGTTTCCTGTTTTATTTTTCTCTAATGTTACTTTTCCTGAAACATCTAGTTTATACACGGCGAAATATCTTTCGTCAGCTAAGTATGTGATAGTAGCCCCTTCTTTGTTTTCTACTTCTCTAGTCGTAGCTACTTTTTTAAATGGAACTTTTGTTACATCTTTAGTTTTTTCAATATGAAGTTCGCGTTTATTACCATCTTTGTCTACACGATCATAGTCGTATACTCTATATGTTGTATCAGAGTTTTGTTGTACTTCATATATTAATATACCTTCTCCAATAGCGTGTAAAGTTCCTGCTGGAATATAGAAGAAATCACCTTTTTGTACACCTTCTTCTACAAAAAGCTTATCCCACTCTTCATTATCAATAGCCGCATCAAACTCTTCTTTTGTTTTAGCGGTATGCCCATATATTAGCTTTGAATCTTCTTTAGCATCTAGAACGTACCAACATTCTGTCTTACCTAGCTCACCATTTTCATTAATGCGTGCATAATCATCTTCTGGGTGAACTTGTACCGATAAATTATCACTTGCGTCCAATATTTTAATTAATAAAGGATATTTATCATATTTTTTCTCTGTAAATAGTTGTGGGTTTTTAGCGTAAGCTTCTTTTAACGTTAAGCCTGCTAGTTCTCCGTTAACTATTTTTGAACTACCATTATCATGAGCCGCAACAACCCACGCTTCTCCTATATTTCCTTCAGGTATATCAAAGTTAAAACTTTCTAAGTTTCTTCCTCCCCAAATCCTTTCGCAAAATACCGGCTCTAAAAATACTATTTTATCCATTCCGCTCTCCTATATAATTTTTTATTACTCAACTATTTCTTACCAAATCATTATAACATATAACTTATAACATTAATAATAAAGTTATAAAACCTTATTCAAAAAATCTTATAAGAAATTTCTTACAAACTATTTTCAAAAGTACTCTTTTATGATAACATAACGTTGATAGCATCTTCATAAGTTGATGATTTTATCCAATTTATGAATTTAATAAATAATAAGGTAGGTATATATATATGTTTTTAGGAATAGATATCGGTGGTACTAGTATAAAGTTTGCAGTTATTGATGGTAACTATAAAATTATTCACTATGAAACTTGTAAAACACCAGACAATGTAACAACAAAAATTACAGATGAAATGTTTAGAATCGCTAGCAAAATTCGCGAAAACTATAACTTTTCTGCTGCAGGTATTTCTGCAGCCGGAGTAATCGATAACGTAAACATGGAAGTTATCCGCTCTGCTCCAACTATTAAAAACTATTTAGGGACAAACTTTAAAAAAGATTTCGGAGATCGTCTAGGTATTGATGTTTACGCTGATAACGATGTTAACTGTGCGTTACTTGGGGAACAATGGTTAGGTGGAGCAAAAGGTCTTAATGAAGTATTCTGCATGGCTTTAGGTACAGGTATTGGAGGCGCATATTACTTAACTAGCTTACCTTTTGGTTCAAACTTTGGTGTAGGAGAAATCGGACAATCTGTTTATGATGTGGATACTGACACTACATATGAACAACGTGCATCTACTATAGCTCTAGACCGCAAAATTAAAGCTGAAATGTACGAAGGTTTAAGCGTTATTGAATTTTTTGACCTTTGTAAACGTGATGACTCTACTGCACTTAAAGTACTTGATGAATGGTTATATGAAGTTGCTCGCGGTATAGTTAATCTATTATGTATTTTAGATCCTAAATACATAATTATTGGTGGAGCTGTATCTGCGCAAGGAGATTATTTATTAAATAAATTAGAAGAAAAAGTTCGTGAACTTCACCCAATTAAAATTAACAAAACTAAGTTCCTAGCGGCTGAATTAGGTAATGACGCTGCACTTTACGGAGCAATTAGTCCATTTGTAAAAAAATAATATAAAACCTAAAAGAATCGCTTTTGCGGTTCTTTTTTGCTTTTTATTTAAATTCTTCAGTTTTAACTTTACAAACAATACTTTAAGTGATAATATAAAAATAAGTTAACACATTAAATTTATAATCAAATAATATTTTACTTCATAACACTGAGACGGAGGTGCCATTTTTGAAAAAATACGAAAAGATTATTGATGATATCATCTTAAAGATACAATCGGGAATGTTTAAAGAGGGAGAACAACTTTATACAGAACGTGAAATAAAAGAAATTTATAACGTTAGTAGCACTACTGCTGTTCGTGTCTTAAACGAACTAGAAACTACTGGATATATTTTCAGAGTTCAAGGGAAAGGTAGCTTCGTTAATAAAACATTAGTTAATAAAAAAGTTTATGTCACAGAAAACAATAATTTTCATAAATACTTTAAAGAGTCAGTTTATGAACACTCAAAAGTTATCTCTGCGGAAATAATCCAAGATAAAGAACTTTGTGACAAATTAAAAATCAAAAATCAAAAACTACTAAAAGTAGTTCGTGTAAAATATATTGGAAATGTAGTTTGGGCACATCAAACTAACTACATACCATTAAAATATTTACCAGATATAAATACAGACGACTTAGATAACTTTAAAGAATTAGCAACTATGATTAGAAAAAAATATCGCATAGATATACACAAAGAAAAATCTAAAAAAACTATGAAAGTAACGTTAGATGCACCGAAAAAAGTTGCTAAATATATAGTTAAAGATAATGAACCTTGCTTCGAATTTGATAGATTCACATACTTTGCAGATGGTAAGGTTTTTGAATATGTAAAAATATATATAAATTATAAATACTATACACTAACAATTAAAGATTAATGTGTTAAGATTGGAGTTTGTTATGAACAAAAAAAATGAAATTTTAGAGCAAATTAAAGGTGGTATCATCGTTTCTTGCCAAGCTCTTCCTGGTGAACCACTATATACAGAAAAAGGTGGTATTATGCCTCTTATGGCTTTAGCCGCTAAAGAAGCTGGTGCAGTAGGAATCCGCGCCCAAGGAGTACGTGACATCAAAGAAATTCAACAACAAGTAGACTTACCTATTATCGGTATTATTAAACGCAGCTACGAAGGTATGTCACAATTTATAACAGCTACTATGAAAGAAGTTGATGAACTAGTAGAAACAGGTTGTGAAATTATCGCTCTAGATTGTACACTTCGTCCACGTTTTGACGGATCAACAATAAATGATTTTGTAAAAGAAATTAAAGAAAAATACCCTGATATTATTCTTATGGCTGATATCGCAACATTAGAAGAAGGAATCAACGCTGAAAAAATAGGTGTGGATTTTGTCGGTACTACTCTAAGTGGTTACACAGAAAATACTGCGAATAGACCTGATGAAGTTGACTTGAAACTTATTTCAGATTTATCAAAAAATATCTCAATACCTATTATTGCAGAAGGTAGAATCCACTACCCTGAAAATGCAAAAGCAGCCTATGATGCTGGAGCATTTAGTGTAGTTGTAGGTGGAGCTATTACTCGTCCAAAAGAAATAGCATCAAGATTTATAAACGCTATAAAATAGAAAAAACAGGATTGATTTTTAGTCAATCCTGTTTTTGTTATTTTAATATTTCATCTTTTTCAATTGTTATTGTTCCCATATTATCTTTTGAATATGGGCTACCACTAAAGTTCTTCCAATCGGTCAATACACTATCTAACAATTTATCTGATACTCCTTTTATGTATCCTTTTGAAATATTGTATTTTTCTAGTAATTCTTCTACTTGTGCTTCTTTAGCCCCTTCTTTTGCAACAACATAATTTTTTAATTTATAATTCTTCACATCATAATCATAATATATTATTATACGTTCATCCGCCGATATTGGGATATACTTTTCCAATATTATTTGGCCATCTTCTACTAAGGTTATACTTTTTTCTCCACTTTTGTATGTTAATTTGTCTTTACTATCATCATATAACTCTGTAAGTAAATCTGTACTGACCCCAAAAAGTTAGATAATTAATTTACACAAAGGATTTAGTTCTGTATTGAACGGGACTAAGTCCTTTTAGTTTTACCTTAATGCATTTGTTGTTGTAATAATCAATGTAGTCTACAATAGCTTGTTCCAATTGCTCAATTGACTGAAACGTATTCTCGTAACCATAAAACATTTCTGATTTCACAATTTGTAAAATTAATCTAAACAGAAAAAGCCATCATCACACTGAAAACCAATGGACAGAAAGCTAGTGATATTGAGGCTTCCATCAATCAATGGTTGTCTCAAGTCCCCAGCCACCTCTTTATGTCGATCACTTTTGATTGCGGGAAAGAATTCTCTAATTGGAAATCTATTTCGAATGCACATGACATTGATATTTTCTTTGCGGATC
>ERZ772961.207-NODE-207-length-27062-cov-8.525419_pt1 | contig 27062 bp, 31 predicted proteins | sample MGYA00580677_ERZ772961 | MGnify/ENA primary metagenome ERZ772961 (study PRJEB29015, sample SAMEA2738088) | human oral metagenome | biome: human oral; feature: human-associated habitat; material: saliva | place: China | collected 2227 ... | reverse complement strand
AAAGGCCGTCTGAACTCAGACCAGCCCCGTGCAAAAGGCCGTCTGAACTCAGACCAGCCCCGTGCAAAAGGCCGTCTGAACTCAGACCAGCCCCGTGCAAAAGGCCGTCTGAACTCAGACGGCCTTTGTTTTATCGAAGAGTATCAGATAACGCCTTATGCCGCGCTTTGCAGTCATTGTATAGCCCAATGACTTGCAACGACCACGGCAACACATCCGCGCCTGTTCCGCCCTCGAGTTTAGGCAGGCTCGGGCATGGTTGCACAAGGTCGGCAGGCGGTTTAATTGCCGTCGGCAATGGCGGCGTTGATGACTGACACGCCGTCAGCATCGACGCACACATTGCGATAAACGACACGCTCAATAAGCTTCGGAACTTGCACATAACGCACCCTCTCTTTCTCTTCACGAACCGCTTTGTCGGCTTGATACATGGCAGACGATTCGCGGTCTTGCTTCGCTTTCTCGATAGCGGCATCTTTCAGACGGCCTGAAATTTCCGCCGCCATTGAATCACGTCCGCGCCGGTATTGGGCAACATGGTCGTATTGCCATGCAAAAACAACCGAAACACAAACAACCAAGGCCAACACAAACCGCCAGTTTTTCAACATCCCGGCAATCATACAGTCTCCTCTTTACCAAGCTTGGCACGCTCAATTTCGCGCATTTGTTGATAATTCTTAAGCTCTCGATCAGCGTGTTCAAAGCCCTTCAAATCCGCTTGCTCACTCGCCTGCTTGAGCTTGGCTTCCCATTCTTTAATTCGCGCATCACAAAATTCGATAGGACTCATAATCACGCCTCACTTGCACCATGCGCGGCGGTTGCCGTAACAGATGACAAAACGTAACGCTTAGGCGTGGGGCTAGACTGCACCGCCTTGCCATCCACCAGCTTAGACGGCCAATAGTAACCGTCAATATCCGCCGCATTGAACGGCACGATAGACACGGTATTGCCTTGGTTGCCACCAAGTCCCAAAATCTGACCTTTTGCATTTTTGCCGACCACAAAGAACACATGGCCACCGCCTTTTCGGGATTTGACCGCAATGCAACCATAAGCAGGTTTTTCCAGCTTCGTTAGCCCAGCACTTGCCCAAGCTTTGGCACGGTACCAATCCTTAATGACCGCGCGGCCACTCTTGCCTAAGCAATAACCAACAAACAAGCCACACCACGGCGTTTCATCTTCAAAGTACCAAGACTTTGCCGCGCCGGGAAATGTCACCATATCTTTCAACCATTGCACGATTGTCGGGTTATGCACTTTAGTGCCGACAATCTCTTTTAGGCCAATGTGTTTTTTTGCTTCTTTTATCCATTCCAATTCTTGCATTTTCCAATTCTCCAAGAATAAAGGCCGTCTGAAACTCAGACGGCCTTCTTCTTTTAAATAATTAATCTTTATCGACGAATTTTTCCGCCGTTCTTTTCAGCCACTTTTTCATTAGCTCAGGAGCAAGACTTTTGACTGTATCCATGGCATGACCAGTCAATATACCGACAAACGCGCCCGCAATCGCGCATGTCCACACCTGATTCAACATCAGGAAACGCTCTGCCACGGCAGCGGCGGCAACGGCTGAAACCAAAGCCTCAAAGAGACCCGAAACTACCGCGTCATGGTCTTTCATACTAGACCACACGCTCCCTACAACACCGCCGGCAATGGCAAAAAGATAACCTGTTTGAAAAAAATCATGCATCATTCCCCCTTTTGTTTCGGCCTGATTCCACCTTCCCAAAACAATAATTTAAGCGAGTTATTCCCAGCAAGAAGACACAACATCGCCAAAACTGGCGGAATGACCATGCCCGTATGCGCCGGAGGATACACCCCCCAAAAGGCATTTGCAGTCAAAAACCAAATAAAAGCAGAGATCAACAGAACATAACCCGACAGGACGTTACCTTTAAATGTCTGCCAATACATAGCTACCAACTGCAAAATGCCAACTCCGCCGAAAACAGACACCAATGTTACTTCGGAGATGTCTTTGAATTTGTAATATATCGGCCAATTATAAATATCATCCGGCGAAAAGATGAAAACTAAGGCATAACCAATCAGCGAAACACCGCTGGCAAATTCCACCGCCCGGGTGCCGGTACTAAATAACCAATTTTGGAATTTAACCGGCAAAAACCTCCAATCCAAAACATACTTCAGCCATCGAATAACCGTACTCATTTTTTACTCTCCAAATAAAAAGGCCGTCTGAATCTTCAGACGGCCAGTTAGTTTAAGCAGCAGTTACTGAGTATGATGTCATCAAAGCGTTCGCCTTCTCATCAGCCTTGCTGACATCGCCTTGCAAGATTTCAAAGCCCGCGCCGATTGTTATCGAACGGCCGGTATTTGCTAAATTGTTCGTACCGAAGCGGATTTTTTCAAACGCGGCGGAAATTTGAATTTTCGCAACATGCCATTTGCCGTAAGCAAAAACGTTGGTTGCACGAACGTCTTTACCATCAACGGTAGAGCCTTCCGGAACACGGAGCGTGAAACCTTCCGCGCCATGAGTAACCACCGCACTGCCAACGACAGGACTGCCACTCATCATCGGCAGAACAATAAACGCACCCTCATCACTACCGCCACGAATGACCTTGAACGGCATCACAAGAGTAGTCTGCGTGTCGGATGTTGCGCTCACGCCGCTTGTTTCCAAGTAACGATGACCTCTTCCATTTTCGCCTGCGACAGCCTTGATGACTTTCTTGCCGTCTTCTTCCGCTACCGCGCCAGTCCAGCCATCAGGGTCTCCTGCTTTAACCGATGTGACAGCCGAAATCAGCTTGGCAGTACCGGCATCAGCAGAGGCTTCGAGCGCGTTAATTTCCGCGTTCGCCAGGCTGAATTTGATATTGCTAGGAGCGGCAGGCGTTGCAACAGCCGGACTAGGAGATGCCGGCTGACCTGTCGCACCACCACCGCCACCGGAAGGAGCGGCTTCAAGCTTAGCCTTAATCGGAGCAATCGCCGCCTCAACTGCATTGTTAATCATGACATCAACATCCGCGCGACTCACTTTCGACGATGCTGTCGCCGTACCGCTTTGAGTAGTCGCATTGTTGAACACATGGTCTGTGTAAACCCCAGTCATCTGATTCCATGTTTTATTGTTTTCATGGAAGCAATCTGTATGTTTCCCAGTTTGATAAAAACCCTGACTGGCAACGCCGGAGCGGTGAACATAATCACGGTCAGAAACATACGGCAACGCAGGATTCGTCCCCTTCGTATATGGCGTAATGTCCAAACGGTTGTCGCGTACAGTACAGCCGGTCAAGTTTGCGGTCAGGAACTGTCGGTCGTAGTTACCATGCGGCGAATTACGGGCAGTATTATTTGCGATATAACTGGCATCGATGGTGCCGTATCTAGCTTCCGCGCCAATCATATAAGCATATGATGACGAATTGCATAATGCCTCAAATTCCGCACCGCTACCCTGCCCAGTCGGGTCAACCGCCTGAACAGAAATAGATTTCGCATCGCCATACTTCGTACCCGTGGCCGTAATCCGAATTGCAGTAATCACGCCATTTGTAACCGTACAAGTTGCTGCACCGCCACGCGCCCCATCACCACCGCCGGTAATGACGATTTTTGTGTCAGGGCTATAATTTTGGCCGCCTTTTTTAATGTTGATTACGCTCAAATAACGCAATCCGAACGGCTCACCAAATGGCAGGGCAAAAGTACTGCTATTATCCGAAATTGTGAAGCGGTTATGGCCAAAGTTACTCGGCACGCCACGCGGCGCGTAAATACGGTTATTTTGAACCGTAATATTCGCGCGAAGCCACCACAGATTTTTATCTTTTCGCGCCTTCACGCCAGTTGCGCCATTAATCAAGAAAATACCGTTCAAGCCACAAATGAATTCGTTGTCTTTAATAACGATATTCGACTCTTGATATTCAAAGCTGGTAGATTCAGAACGACCGCCTTTAGTTGAATCCATGGCGAACGTTTCCTCAATCACAACACCGGTGCCGTAGTACAAACATTTACCAGAGTTACCAATAATCTGAATATTGTTGCCGGTATGAGCATCACAGACCTTACGCTTCGCAAACCCAAAATGGTTATTCAAAAAACGAATACCAATCTGAGGCAGGTAACGGCTGGTCCACAACCAATAGCCAGGGTCAACCGTCATTTGACTGTTATCGCGAGAATGACCCACCGAAGCATCAGGATGGCCGACAGTGCCTTCGATACAATTCATACCTTCAATCGTAATGCCGACACCACGGACTACACCAATACCGCCGATGTAGTTCGCGTCCATAAAACCGCCGTACACCTTGCAATCGTAGCAAACCATGCCTTCACGGATGGCAGTATCAATATCGCCGCTACCCACATCCCGGCAATCACGGGTCGAATACAAACCGAACTGCAACGAACTGCCGGTCATACCACGGGTGTCGAAATCCCAAACCGTCAGATGATGAACGTCGTAGAATGTCCAGCCATTCGCAGACGAGCCACGCTGACCGCCAGCCCACATACCCCATTCCTCAGAAACAGTGCCGTCTTCTTGCGGAAATTGGTTCTTCGTGCCGTCAGCGTTCCAATAGCCGCCGACACTCAAATATTTCCGCACGCTTTGATTACGCTCGTATTCCTTTACTTGCGCCCACGTCAGATCAGCCGGTTTCTTGACGTTTTGAACTTGAGCCGCATTGTTGCGATAACGCGCCAAATCGTGCATCAAAGTCGTCGTATTAAAGCCCAAGTCGTACAGACCCTTGTCCGCGTAACCATAGCCAACATCAGGATTCTCCTGAGTCCAACCATCAATCGGAGCAAACAAACCCTGACGACCGCCAACGTAACCTTTTTCAAGGTAACGGCGCGAACGGACAATACCGCCATGAATAATAGCATTGCCAGTGCCGCCATCCATCTCAAATACGTTCACACCAAACGATTCAACAACGAATGTGACCCCACGGAAATCGACAAACAGAAAATTCTTACCCTTGATGTAAATACAAGGCTGCGCACCATCAATGGTCAATTTCATACCACCAACAGTCACTACACGACCATCTGCCCCGAAAACATCAGGCATGTAGCCAATGTTTTTATCCACAGAAAAAGCAGAACCATTACGCGCCGTCAGATATGACCCATCCGGAATCTTGGCAATAAATTCCGTCAATTTTCGCGATACCGCCGCCGCCTCATCTCGAGACAGTTTGTTTTCTTTTTTGGCAAACATACCGCTCAGGACTTTAGTTCGCATATCATCATCGAGCGCATCTTCAAGGTAATAAACGCCGCGCTCAATGGCGATCTTCATATTAGCCTCTTGCTGCTTAAGCTCAAATCGAGCTTGCTCTTTGGCAATGTTGTCTGCAACATCTGCACCACCCAAAGCACTCGACACAGCTTTATTCACATTGCTGAGAGTAATCAGCTTGAGGCCGGTATCATTTTCATTAATTTTCAGATTGCCTTCTTCGCCAACAGCTGCAGTGACCGGCTGACTAGCCAAATCTTTAGCCTCTTTTGAAGCCTTCTTCGCATCCGCAACTGCGCCCGCAATTTTCAGGATTGCCTTATCCAAATTTGATGACATGTTTTCACCCTTTATAAAATTTCGTCAAGTTTTGCCAAAGTTTCATCCGACACATCAACCGCCCCGGAATTATTCTCGCTAGGCTGAGGAGCCGGTTGCACTGGAGCTGGCTGCGCCGGTGATGGTTGCACTGGAGCCGGAGATGGAGATGGTTGAGGTTGAGGCTGCGCATTATTGGACGGAGCAGGCTGAGCATTGCCGTTTTGATTAACAGGTTGCCCATTTTGATTGAGCAAACCCAGCTTAATCAGATGCGCCGATACCGCCGCCTCGACCTTCTTATCAACATCGCCGTCAGTCACGCCGACAGACAGCATGTCCAAAAACTGCCGAAAGGTCATACCCGGAGGTAGCGTTCCATTTTTAATACCCTCCTCATAAATACTCGTCCGACCGTCAATAACGACCGGCAGGTTTTGCACAACTGCACCAACAATGGTGCCGCCAGTTTGCTTAATAGTCATATTCACACCCCTAAATCAGCCGACAATTTCAGACGGCCCTCAAAAATCACTTTCACAATCCCCCGGACACTGACCTTCACTTCATAATCCGCCGCCGTCCATTCCAAATGCTTCGTATCGGACGGCTGCAAATTGATAGCCAATCCATCATCCGTTACCGTCAAATCAAACTTCAACGGCAGGCCGTACATCGGGCGGATATTCAAAACTGCCCACTCGACGGCAGACAGCTTCAAAAGATTGCCCGATGCATCAACAGGGCGAAATAAAAGCGGCTCCGAAGTGCCGCGTTTCAATTCAAAATCAACTTTGCTCATAGCCTACTTTCAAAATCCATCCCAACCTTCGTTACACATCCCAACCCTCGCTACACATCATGACTATTAAAACCTTCTAGTATCAGATTCAGGTACCAACACACGGACATTTCGTAATTCAATCCATTGCCAGTTTTGAGCCGCCGACAGGAGAATAGACGAATACATCACAACCGCTCCAGACTCACTCTTGAAGCTCTTGAACGTCTCGTTATGGTTGTCCCGGTCGAACTCTTTTGCAGTCACAAAGCTCGTACCACAGTCCCAATGAACGCCGGAAGCCCAGTCATTATTCCCATTAACACGGTATTCAAATTCAACGCCGTATATATTCGCCGGCAGATACATCCGCGCCATACGATTCGCACCAACAACAGCAAACCGCCCTTCGAAAATCTGAATTGCCGACATTCGAGTGAGCGAACCTCCGTTGACATCGCGCCAAACCATTTTCCCTGAAAGATTCTTGTACTCCTCGTCAATATCAGACAAATAGGCCGTCTGAACAAACGGAACACAATCCACAATCGAGTAATCTTCAGGAATATTAACAACAAATCGAATGAAGCCATCCTTCCAGCGGCCAAGAAGCCAGCCACGAGACCGAATCTTCACCCATCGATTTCGCAACCCATCTTGATAAACAACCTGATCATCTACCCTAATTTCATCAGGAGGGAGCTCAATATCCAAAGGTTGCTCTTCCTCATTAAACATCAATTTAAAGATATTTTCAGGAGGATTCTTCAATCGATAAATCGACATGCCTCGATCGTTCGTGCTTCTGAGGTACTTCATTTTCATATGAACATCTACCTCGAACTTGACCATGTACGGCAAGTCACCGACAGGCAATCGCGCGCCCCACACCCCTGCAGAAACGCGCGGAAGGCGATAGACTTTCATCACATCACCCTCGATTCGAGAGGCTTTCACAACGCCGGAGAAATAACCATCGCTACCCTCAATACGGCCGCGAATGACAGCATTATTGGCAACGACAGAACCTTGAGGGGAGACGGTAAAATTTCCGCCACCAATATCAAGCTGACCGCCGTTAATTCTCGGAGCCTGAATCTCTTGGTTTGCCGCAATATGCCTACCAAGAATCAGGCCGTCTGAAATGAAATCGCCCGACAAACCAACCTTGCCGCGCCCGTCAACCACCCGGATAACGAATGGCTGACTGAGCTGAGTTCCATTAGGGTCAACCAAAGCGAATTTGTCTGCCTGAATATTAAATTCAGACTTCCCTGTCGCCCCGTCAATACCCTGAACAATGCCGGTAATAATTACCTTACCGTCTTTTGTTTTGCCCTTAGTTGTCAACGTCATCAATGACGACAAACTGTCACCAAGACCTTTTAACGTCTTACCGGCAATCGTAATATTGCCGATCTGCTCATCAACATCGGCTTTTGACACGCCTTTACTGTTGATGAGCCTCCATAATTCGGCGGAAAATGAGTCTTCACCCAAACTCCCCTGAATCAGCTTCAGCAACGGCTCAGGGTTGTCATCAGATTTTCCCGAAACAGGCTCGCTGAACTCGCCTGTATTGCCCATGCTGTCGATGATACGCACCCAAAAATAAAACGTATCGACAACCGATGCGCCGACCAGCGTGTACGTTGATTGAGGGTACCCAACCACAGCCAGCTTCTTCGCTTTTTGGAGGTTGTTCTCTTTCGAGTACCACACCTCAGTCGAAATATTCCGCATCGGCGTATTCGGCAGAATCCAGTCAAGCTGAATCGCATTCGTGCGTGCCGTTGTCGTCAGACTGCGAATGGCATAGTCAATCGTCCACCCCTTCTCAATCGGAGCAGACAACACGCCACGCGCATTGCGGCCGCGTATTTCCGCCCGATACTGACCATTAGGCAGATTCTCCAACGAGATTTCAGCCGTTGTCGCATCGGGAATATGCCGGTAAAGCTTGTTGTCCCGATAAATTTTAATATCGTAAGACAACACACTGCCGTCGGCAGTCAGGTTGTCCCACGAAATAACCAACTTATCGCCCTCTGACTTAATCTCAGGCAGAGACAGCCTCAGCTCAGCACCATGCAAGGTTGTTATATTCGTTTCAAATCGGGCGCGGTTATCCACAGCCGCGTATTTTGCCGGGTCATGCAAAATGCCGGATACTTCAAAAGTACCCTCTTCCGCATTCTCTTTTGTGCCGATGATGCGATAAAGGCGCGGTTTCACGCGGCCCATCAACACCCATGCACTACCAGCCTCAACGCTCACAGCCTCGGAAAGCTCCAAGCGATTTTTGGCAGGCTGAGCCATAATTTTAAAAGTCTTCAGCCCATCGTCCATTTGTACCGACAATGTCCTACCGACAGAATCCTCAACATCGCGGTCAAGCGTTACCGTCAAACCCGATACCGCTTTCAGACGGCCTGAAACCTCACCGCCGGCGTAGTCATTATCCATGACCTGAACAACGTCATACGGCAAATGGCGCAAACCCTCCCGACCGACAGTGAACTTGATTGCCGACTGCTGTCGCAATTCAGTTTCCAATACCCACGCGCCATATCGCGCGGCTTGGCCACGGCTATCACAACCAAACGCCGTAATCTGTTTGACATTCAGCCCGTATCGCTTAACCGCCTGCTGATCCTCGACGTATTCCGTTTTTGTGCGATACCCGTCAAATTTATCAACATATTGCACGACAACAGCAGTGGTGATGGACTTCAACGGCACACCGGAATAAGCAAACAGGCCGTCTTTGACATTGCTATTGTTGTACATAGCAACAGGGTCAGAATCCGCATCCATCACCAACGAGAAGCGGTTGCCATCCCATACCGGCAACCCACGGAATACGCTTGCCAAATCAAGCAGGAACTCTCCAGCCTGACGACGGCTTGTAATGTAGGCATTACATACAAAACGTGGCTCTTTTCCGCCAAAGCCGTCGTCAACAAGCTCATCGCAGTATTTGCCGACTTGGTATAACGTCCATTTGTCAATATCTGCCGTTTTCAGACGGCGTGCCAACGTGGAATAACGCGGTTGAGTTAGAACATCATAAAAAACCCACGCAGGGTTATTCGTCCATGCTTTTTTAAACGAACCGTCCCAAACTGAGCCGGTATAAGTCCGTTTCACAGGGTCATAATTCGACGGCACATTGACCAACATGCCGTCAATCAAATAATTCCGACGCGGGTTATTGCTGCCAAACTGGTCGGAGTCCATGGCCAACGCAGCCAATGCAGTATGCGGATAGCTCAATTTCGCATCGATAATCTCAACATAGCTGGCAAAATAAGTCTTGTTCACCTCTCTATCGGTCGAACTATCAGCAGACACGCGCGAAACGCGAATGTTGAATGGCACGCTTGGGAGCTTGTCAAACAACACGTCTTGATAATAAACGCCGCTCGATTTTTCCGTAAAAGCCACAGTTTTAGATGAAACAATGCCGTTATTACCGACCAAATCGACCAACATAATTGTTTCAGCCGGCCTTGTATCGCCGTTATCCGCAACGCGATAGTTTCGCTCAACGCCGACCGTCACACGCAGGCGGTTGACCAATTCATCAGTGACTGCACGCACAATCTGATTGCGGTTCTTCACTTCGACCGACACCGGCACTGCACGCTCTGACGCATCAAAGCCAGGGATATAAGTTTGATCGGGCGTGCCGCGCTGGAAAAAGCCGACAATACCCTTGAAATTAAAAGACCCGTCAGCATTCTGAACGGGCGTATCATCAAAATAAATCGACTTCCACGGCTTATCGTTACCACCGGCGAAACCCTTAATCTCGCCCTCGCAAATCGCATCAATAATCCGCAAAGATTGCGCCGAATTTAAAGTATTCGGAGCTTCATAAGGCGTAGAGCCGCCACCACCTGATTTACCGCCCATCCAAAAACCTCAATTAACCGTTAACCGTGTACGTTGCCACATAATTAGCAGCGCGAACGGAATCATTTGAAAAATCTGTATTGTATTTTTTGCCATTGGGCGCAACCGCCGCCACGCCGCTAACGAACGACTTTTCCATCCCCAAGGTCAAATCAACCGCCATCGGGTCGTTCTTATCACCGGCAGGCTGCTTCGCCTTCGCAACCTCGGAAACCATCCTGATAATACTGTTGCCATGCTCAGAAGAGCTACCGCCATCAAGACGGCGCGACTCAATACCCTGCGACACCACACGGCTACCGCAATAAATTCGACCGTAGGCAAGCGGCATCGGCTGACCTTGCGCAGCCGTATTGCTGAGGTTTGAAAACCCACTGTTTCGGCTGCTTTCAACACCTTTTCCACCCTCAAATTTTGGCGGCTTCGTCAACATTTGTGCCACCCCGCCGACAGCCAAACCGATACCAAGCTGAACCGCCCAGGCTTGACCAAAATAAGCACCGACCACGGCAATAACCACCCCGACGATCGTCTGAATGATGCCGCCGTTCTTACCAGCCCCCTGGACGCGTGGAACAATATGCAGGATGCCTTCAGCCGTTTCGCCGAAGCTACTTTTCAATTCTGCCTCAGACCAATCACGACGGCCAAAACGGACTTGATAAAATCCCTTCATCAATTTTTTACGCAACGCCGGAATCTGCACCATCAGCGCGTGAACCGCCTCGGCAGGGCTGGCAACCTGCAAATCAAAACGGCGGCCGCATTCGCGTAAACCTCCGTACAAACACACTGTAATCATAAATCCACCGAATGCAGCAAATCGTTTTCAACCGCCTGCAACATCTCAGGCTCAAATTCAGGGAGTCGCCAAACGCTATCAATACGCTCAGACCACCACTGATTAAAAGGCTCACGCCGGCTTAACTGGTTATAAGCATGGTGAAGAATTTGCCCATCACCCAAATACAAAGCCGCGTGGTTCGCATGACCGCCATAACTGGTCAAAATCACATCCCCACCGCGCAGGCCGTCTGAAACACGGACAAACCCAACACGCTCGAAATGCTTACGCAAATACTCATGCTCAGCGTCATCATCAATATCGCCGCGCGTGTGATCGGGCAAATCAAAACCCATCAACATAAACGCATCACGAATCAATGCCCCGCAATCGGCCTTGCCGTACTCAAACAGACGACCACGCAAATGAGGGCAACAGCGGAACTGTTTCAGACGGCCTCCAACCGCCAAAATCCACGGCAAGCCAGTCTGAATCTGCATCTGACGGTCAGCACCTGACAAGAACGGCTCGCCGTTTGGATGGGAGTGAACAATGGCAACGATTTCGCCGCGAGATTCTGCCACTCTCCAATCTGCATTCCCAATCTCGAAAGACTCTTGAGGGTTTTCGGCAACATTACTGGCAACAAAAAACCTCAACTTCTCCTTATGAAGAACTACAAACCCACACAATTCATCAGGCGCAACCAACTGCGCTAGACATAAAATACCATCTTCCTCACAATCAGGAATCTCAATCACGACATCACCTTATCTGCACTTGGAAAGCCACCAAACGGCAACACCGCCGTCGCACCAAACCGCGCCCGACAGCCGGTCAACGTGCCGCTACAAACGTCCTTTTTCGGGTCGTCGGTCGGAATATCATAGCGGTCAGCCACAGGGCGGCCGGTATAACCGCAACCTTCGCCCCGATACTGCCAAATACAAGTATTTGCAAGCATCATCCGGGACGGAATAATCGCACCATCGGATTCAGACGGCGCGGCAAGCTCAAAAACAGCACGCTCAGCCGTCAAGCTCGTCATCTGCTCGATAACGTACTTCCCGATAATTTCCTGATTAGGATCGGCGGTCGGATTGCCGGATTTAAAGTTTGCGGAATCCAAAAACCGCGCATAAGTCAAACGGCGTACAACGCCAACGCCGACAAGCTGGTTATACTGGTCAGCCGCGCCGGTCACAAACCCAAGCAGGTTTGAAACCGTCAACGTCGGACGGTTGCCAGCACCCTGCGAAGTCATCTCAAAACCTTCAGCCGAAATAGGATAAGGCGTATATTCCTGACCCTTCCAAACGACTGCCTGATTCAATTCGTTAACCTGATTGCAGAAACGGAAAACTTCCCCGCCAAAAGCACGGAAATCCACCTCCCACATCTCAACCAACGCATCCTGCTGAGTAGCCGACAACGCCTTGAGCATCGTTCCAGACATCGCCTTCATTCGCGCATTCATGCCATTACCTCTTCAAATTCCGCAGATAGCTCATACACCTTGCCGCCCTTCGGCGTTTCCGTGTACTCGACAACTTTTACCAACAACCGCTCACGCCCCGGCGGAGTCCAGTAAAATGGCTCAACACCGCCGCAGGAATCAAAAAAGCCCTTGATTTCCTCAATCAAAGGCTTTTTACCCGCAAGACGGATTTGCCAAGTCTGCATCTTTGGCTTCAACGTCAATTTCTGCCGTTGCTCATATCCATCACCAAACTTGACCGCTCGCACATTGAACGTATGCTTTGCCGTACTTCCAGACGTTACCTGCCACTTAAAAACTTTAGCCATTTCATCCCTCAAGAATTAACGACCTTGGTTGTAAGTGCCACCAGGCCGCACAACGTTTTTGACATACCAGCTTTCAATTATCGCAGGCAATGCCTCAGCAAGCTGTCTGCCCATTTCCTCATCGCTCTCGACAGACGATTCAGACGACCCATCACGGTTGATGGTGATGTTGACTGTCATGTTGCCTACACCGCCACCGCCCAATGCCGCCACTTGAGGCGCAACGCCGACCGCGCCGCCAGAAGCGTAACGGTTTTGGTTGATTGCCTCCAGCAACGCACGATGACGGCGGGTCGAAGCCGCATTAATAACGAACTCGCCATTAGACAGCAATGCAGGGATACTGTCGCTCGTCGCCGTACCAGCACCCCAAACAGCACCGCCGTTGGAGAATTGCTGCACAACACCGCCATCAGCATAACCGCCGCCCCAAGCACTCATCGCCGCCTTCATCGCGTTGAACAACGCCATTTTAATCAGCATTTTCGACAAGTCTTGCAGGATAGAAACAGCCAAACTACGAAAATCAGCCTTGCCCGTTGCCACGAAATCAGCTAACGCATCAGACATCTTACCGAGCGACCCCGACACGACATCCGCCATGCCCTCACGCATCGACTGGAAGGAATCGGCATAATTTCTCATGCCGTCGGAAATGCCCGCCAACCAATCGTCGCCGAACGCATCTTTTGTTTCTTTTACCAAGCGCAACTGCTCTTGCAGACGGCCATCATTGTCAAGCTTGGCAGTCTGCAAGCTCTTAATGACATCAGCACTGGCACCCGAAGCACTAGCCTCAGCAATCAGCTTGTCGTACTTCCGCGCAGCAGTCAGTCGTTCGACTTCCTCGCGCGTTTTGCCAAGCAACGACAGCTCAAACAACTGATCGTCAAAATCACGCTGCCCTGCCGTCTCAAGCTCACGCAGCGCATCAGCGTATTTCTTCGCCTCTTTCGTCAAATCTGCCTGATTGTCAGCCTTGATCGCCAAATCCATAGCAGATTTACGCTCAGCCGCCGACCATTTTTCAAAAGTCGGGTCAGACAACAGCCGCAACTGTTCCGCGTAGGTTTTATTCAGATTCGCAGCAGACAACGACAGCTCAGCACTTGCAGCGAGCTGGCGTTTGCCGAACTCCTGCTCCCATTTCTGATAGCCGGTCAGATCAGGCTTACGCTCTCTCGCCTCAGCAAACAAACCGGAGCGGGCCATCGCCTTAGCTTGGCCGCCAACACCGCCGGCAAAACGAGCCGCCGCCTCTTGAGACCGCCAATTAAAATGCCAATGGTCAGCAGTCGATTCCGTGCCATTCTTGTTGACCTGACCGCCGACTTCAAATTTAACATTAAAGTCTTTTCCGTCTTCAAATCCCAAAGACTCAAAGTATTGCTTGATTTGCCTTGCAACCTTCGCCTTGTCTTCGCTCTTCAAAGACAGATTCGGAGTCATATCAAACGCCAAACCCTTATTGTGAAAACTGTTCTTTCCAATATGGTATTTGTCGTTTACCGCACCAAATCGAACCAGCTTATCGCCCAAAAACTGCTGCATCGCGTGCATCGCAGCATAAGTACCGCCAAACGCACGACCGCCTGCCTCAGCACCGGGCTTTAAACGCAGACCAGCAGAAGTCGTCGGAAATAAATTTTTATTCCCGGACGACCTCGATGATTTCCGAGCTTCACGCGCCTTTTCAGCCGCCAATTCTTCCTTATGTTGTTGTCGCAAGCGAGTAAGGGCCTGCTCAGCAGCAGAAATTTGAGTCTGACTGCCATGCTTTTTAAGCGCATTCAGCTTTTCTTGCCATTGCTGCTCTTCCCGGGCAAATTTCTCAGCCTTACTTTGAGTTTGATCTTTCAGGCGGTCAAAATCAGCCGCGAACCGAACCGAATCAGCTTGCTCCTTCCGGATATTGGCCGCTTGCTTCTGAGCCTCATCGCGCATCTTGATTTGCTTCTCCAGCAAATCAATCTCACGCTTCGCATCATCAACCTGAGACTTATTCCACGAATTCTCATCACCAAGCTTGGCAAGATATTCCTTCCTGGCTTTCAAACGGCTATCGAGTGTTTCATCACGGCCGATAGCCTTCATATCCTCCCAAGCTTCCGACGCCGCCTTCTTGACCGCATTCCAGCCGCGCTCAATCGCGCCCAGATTCTCCAAAACGCGCTCAGACATCTGCTGAGATTCGTCCGCGAACTTACTCTGAACCAAAGCCACAGCTTCCTGCTGTCGGCCCTGCTCAATCAAAGCCCGCGCCTGCTCATACACATCGGCATTCAGCGTTTGGTAAACGCGCGAAAACTTGACGACGGCCTTCAACGGGTCGTCTGCGATTTCCTCATAGACGCGCGCCAAATCCTCCACGCTCTTGCCAGTCGCCTTAGACTGCAAGACCACGGATTCCGCGAAACGGCCATAATTCTCAGAGGCTACCGCGCCCGACTGCACAAACAGCAAAATTGCCTCACGCGCATCAGACCAGCTACCCGTTGTCCGACCGACCGAATCGGCAACCGACAACAGCTTACCGGCCGATGCGCCCGCGCTACCACCGGCAAGAATCACCGCCGCAGAAAACCGTTGCGATTCTTGCGAGCCGTCGTAATACGCCTTACCGACAGCCCCCAATCCGGCAACCAAGCCGCCAATAGCCACCGTCGCCGGATTGATACTCGCCGCCAATCCCTTGAACATATTACCGAAGCCGCCGAACGAATCACGGAGCTGACCGCCTTGCTGCAAAGCGACCATAAACGGATTCTGACCGCCGGCCAACTGCGTAATAATATCCGTGAATTGCGCCGGAACCATACGCATTGCGCTGTTGTATTGCCCAACAGTAATATTGTTCAGCTTAAGCTGATTCTCCTGCTGCTTCAGAGATTTCGTCACTTCACGGATTTTGGCTACATCCGCGCCGCGTTGCCGCGCCAACGTCTCATAATAAGCAGCCGTACCACGGCCGCCGGCTTCTCGCACCGCGATTTCGCGCTGCACAGAATTAATAATCGACTGAGTCGCACGCTCCTGCTTCTTGCTCAGCCGTTCGGCCTCTTTGCCAGCCTTATCATACCCGGCCGCTACCGCCGCCGCGCCTGCCGCCGATTCCTTACCGGCTTCCTTCGCCGCCTTGCCGATATTGCGCAGCGCGACTCCTGCCTTCTTCGCACCATACTCAATTTCGGTGACATCCAACCCGGCCTTAATCGTATTTTCAGCCATCCTTCTTTTCACCCATTATCGACAAAGCCTCGCGTTCCATCACGCGCAAAAAACCAAACAACTTTTTGCGGCGGCGTTTTTTGACACCCATCATATCCATGGCAACATCAACGGCGTTGTAGTCCAACGCGTAGGCACCCGCCATGCTGACTCGCCACTGCCCAGATACCGCCAAAAACAACTGCACCGCTTCCCAATTGTTCGGCCACACTTCCACCTCATCAGACAAGACATCGGAATCGTCAAACCCGAAAAGGCTCAACGCAGACACCGTCTTCTCATCGTCAGAAAACATCGCACGGACGGCGGCAATTAGTTTTTTTCGCGTGCGTCCGTATAAGCCAAGTAATAGGCATCAATAATTGCCACGCCGGACTGAGGATATTCGTTCAACAGGTAAGAAATATTCTCAGCATTCAGCTCATCATCGAAGCCCCAAGACTTGACGATGTCCGAGATAACTTCAGATTCGCTGATAGAGGTATCATTGAGTTTTTCGCCAAATTTCGCCAACGCAGGGCGGTTTTTCCACACAAACTCAAATTCGACAGCCAAAGGCTCGCCGGCAGGAACAGGGATTTTTACTTCAGTTTTAAACGTAGCGGCATGAGCCAATTTCAATTTAGACATTTTCTTTTTCCTTAAAAAAGGTGCCGTCCGAAACCGGACGGCAAAACACAAACCCAAAGAGCAAAAATTAGAGGAAACCTAATCTTAAGAATAGCGGTTAAACAAACCTGCCAGCGAATACGTCATATTCACTGTCATGATTTCGTTACGCACCACGTTCGGCATCGCATTTACGCTCATGTACCCGTTATAAACGACCACGGATTTATTCTTCAGTACAATACGCATCGGAGTCAGCTTGCCGCTGTCGCTCGCCGCTTTCGCAGCCTTATAGCCGGGCAAGTTCGGGTCGTCTGCAACTTTGAAAGTCATCGAACTCGCCGTCTGCGACGTAGGAATCTTACGTTCAAAGTCGTCCTCCAAGAAGCCGTACTCGTAGAATTGCTGCTCACCGCCCTCAGACGACAGCTCTATAATCTGATTGATCGGTTGCCAAGAGATAACCTTTTGGCAAGAGCCTGCGCCCGAGCCGGCAGGATATTTATTCAAATCACGCGTATCAACGCCATCGAGCTTGAAGCTGTTTGCATCAACGCTTGTCACACGGAACACGCGCTCATTCAAACCGCCCCAACCCGAAACGATGGCGACATAGTCGCCATTCACCAAACCATGCGCAGAACAAGTCGCCACAGCCTCTTCCGCATTGGAAATTACCGTGATTTTCTTCTCTGCTGCCAGCCCGGTTGCAATCTGCACAATCGAGCCATTCGCCAAAGTAACAGCCATAATAAAACCTCAAAAAATACCAAATAAAAAAGGCCGTCTGAAAAGACAAGCCACCACTTAACTGCAACTCGGCAGTTATCACAAAAACTAGGCAGTTATCACAAAATCTTGAACCATACCGCGCCGGTCATCATCCAAAACAACCGACTCAGCCGCCGACACAGCATAAGCCTCAAGCGAAGACAAGACCGATTTTTCAATCTCGATACTCTTCGCAACCGCGCTCAGCCTGTCAACATCCCACACCGAAACAGAAAACCGCACCTCATAGCCGTCTTCTTCCATCGGGTCGATAAACAAATTACCGGCACCACCAACGCGCTGCACAATCACCAACGGAAACTCAGCCTCTTCCGGCGCGAAGTCATGGTACACATCAACATCAGGCACAGCCTGATTGATGGCCCTAATCAGCAAGCTGTCCATTGACCACCTCCAAAACCGCATTCAACATCGCCGCTTCCATCTTCGCCTCCTGAATCTGCAACGCAATCGATACAAACGGACGACCGGCAATAGATTTACCGTTTTTACGGCGAACGCCGTTATGCACCATATAGCCATAAGGGACGGCCTTCAGCGAACCGCCCTCATACCGACCACGGCTGCCCTCTCTATCACGCCAACCGACCTGATACACAGCGCGACGGCCGTCAACCGATTCCGATTTATCGTAAAAAGCAAAAACCGAGCCTCTCAAATCGCCCGGTTCAAAGGTATAACGCCTCTTGCTGCCATCCGCATTTCGGCTGCCCTTACTGTAAAAATAATGGCGTTTATGACTGCGAGGAGCCTGAATCTTGACCTCATCACGCAACAATTCCACGCCTTTAAACGCCGCCCAACGCAGCTTCTCACCTACCGCCTCCGGCAAACTGTCAAACCGCGCAATCGCATCGGAAAAATCCGCATCAATTTCCACTTTCATCAGGCAGGCTCTCACAGGTCAAATCCAAAAATTCACGCCGGCGCAAATCAGGAATGACCGCGCGAATCACATAAACCCCATTCTCCGTCTTGACGCGCATATCCGCAGAAATCCCCGTCCGCCAACGAATCCGCACAGAAGCGCGTACCGAAGCCGTCAACACATCATTCCGCATCGTCTCCGAACCGGACACATGGCGCACATCAGCCCACAATTTAGCCAAAGGCCGCCAAACAGACACCGTCGCCCCCGACTTGTCTTTCTCCTTCACGCGTTGGAGAATCTCCACACGGTGACGCAACTGCCCAGCATTCATACACACCTCAAACAAAAGGCCGTCTGAATTTCAGACGGCCTTTTCAAACTCACAATCAAATCTTTTCATGATATTTCTGCCAATACTTATCAGCCAAAATATCACACGCGTCCAACAGAAAACGCTCCATCGACTTATCCCCATCAGCATCCTTCACAGCACGCTCACGGCAATAATCGACAGCAAATCTGTCTTTCTCCTTTTCCGATGGCTCTCCACAACCAAACAACACAAACAACATCGCCGGCAAAATCAAAAGCTTCATACCCAACTCCATTAAACATCGAAATCAAATATTAGCCTCATACCCAAAAGGAAACAAGATTCTATGCCGCCTCTTTTTTCTCAACCGGATAAAACGTAGAGATACCACGGAAAAAACGCTCATCTACCAAACCCTCAGCACATAACATCTCAATATTGTTACGCGCCAAAATCCAGCCGCTCCAACGCCACTTACCAAACACCTCGTCAGAAATACTAGACAACGTACAACCTGGATTTTTACGGACAAAATCCAAAACTTCTTCTTTACTGTTAATAATATCCATCGTTTCCCCACCCCAAAAAGCAAAACCGCCCGAAATCTGCCGTTCGGACGGTTTTTTACCTTGGCTCACACTCAAACACGGCAGCCGTAAGCCTTAGCTGCACTCGAAGAAGTCGGGAAACGCCGTATTAATCCCTAGTCAGAATAAAAAGCAGAAGAGCGTTTTTTGGCGGCACGGTTTACGCTTAACCGTCAGGGGATCCGGCTACACACCGGGCAAATTTCGATACGGCTCCAACAACCTCCGAGCCGCGCGTGGCAACCCGGCAGGACTATCCTCTCGGACGGAGTACAAATAGCCGACCGTCATCAGGATGGCATTCTGAATAGCCGGATTAAGCACCACCCCATTCGTTTCGCCGTTTTCCTCAGCTTCCTTCGCCGCCGCAGTATCTCGATACAAAGGACGGTTCAGATATGAAACACAGTCAGCCGTGGCCGCATCTAAATAAAGGCGAAGCAGATCATCTTCATCTTCGCCATCAACACGAAGATGAAGCTTGACCAATTCCAACGTAATCATCGCTATTCCGTTTTATCTTTTGAGCCGTCATCACCTTTACCATCACCGGGATCGCCGTCTTGTTTTTTACCGCCTTTACCACTTACTTCGACAGCACCCAATTCTTCTGCTGCTTCCAAAAATTCTTCCGGAATCTCATCACCGACATTGTAGTGAACAGGATAGATTTCGCCGGTCGGCACACCATAAAAAGGCTTAATAAATTTTGCCATGATATTTCCTTTAAAATACAAAGGCCGTCTGAAACTACTTCCCCACCGATTTACAGACTGGTTACTACCTTCATTTCAGACGGCCTGTTCAAATTAAGCCGCTACTTTCAGCAACACGCAGGCTTCCGGATTATCTACACCGCCGCCAACGCGTTTAGTGGTATAGAACTGAACGAACGGCTTATTCGTATATGGGTCACGCAGGATGCTCACACCCTTGCGGTCAAGAATCATATACGCGCGGTTGAAATCGCCAAAAGCGATACACAGTGCATTCGCGGCAATATCAGGCATATCGGAGACTTCATAAACCGGATAGCCACACAACGTTGACGGCTGGTCTTGCTGATAGCTTGGCTGCCACAGGTAATTACCCTGACCGTCTTTCAGTTTGCGGACGGCGGCAAGCGTTTTGCGGTTCATCATAAAGCCCGCGCCTTGCGAATATTCGGCAGGCAGCGAATAAACCAAATCAATGACCGAATCGGCAGTAACCGCCGCCGCATTACCGGATTTGACAACCTTGATTGCACCCAAAGGGTGCTTGGTTGCATTGGTGCCACCTTCGGCATAGGTCAGCAAGCCGGTCGGCTTACCGTTCTGACCGTCACCGCTGATAAAGGCTTTGTTTTCGGCAACTGCAAACTCAGTTTTCACTTCATCAGCGAGGAAGGCTTCGAGATTGATTTCAGCATCATCCAAAATCTGCTGAGAGGCAGCAGGATTTGCGTAGATTTCGCCCGTTTCGAAGTCCAAAGACTTGAACTTCGGCGCATCTGTCTTGTTACGCGAATCTTCTTCACCTACCCAACCGCTGCCGGCACCGTGCATATTGTAGAGTTTTTTGAATTTAGGGTTCGTGATCGACTGAACCTTAAACAGCTTACGCAGTGGCGATACGGTACGCAACTTATCGGTAATGGTGCGATCCCATTCCTTCGGCACCAAATAGCCGCCGTCTGAATCTTCCGATTTTTTCAAATCCGCACGGATTTCGCCGGATCGCATAAACGACACAGTCGCGTCAACCGCCGCCTGCGCCTCCTTATCCAGCTTACCGGCACCGCCATTCATTTGAGCGGCGGCCATCTGTACGGCAAGGTCGTCGATAGAGGCGCGCAAACCAGCCATTTCAGTATCTGCTTTCGCGGCGGCTGCTTTGGCTTCTTCACTGCCTTGCTGCAACTCAGCAATTTCTTTTTCCTTGCTGGCTTTGAATGCAGCAAAGGAACTGTTCAATTCCGCGAGCAACGCGCCCACATCAGGCGCAGTATTGCCGGCATCGGCAAATGCGGCAAGCAAGCCGCGGGCGATCATCGTTTGTTTCATGGTTTAACCTTTCATGGTTTGAATTAAATTTTGCAAGGCTTGCGCCGTCTTCAAATCGCCGCCAGCGCACGGCTTGACGGCAGGTTCGGCAGCGCGGGGCGTGCCGTGGAATAAATTGTTGAATACATCGCGGCGTTGGGCGCGACTGTATCCCTGTTGGGCAAGGCTGGATTCAATCAAAGCCATCGCCTTTTTCTGTTCGCCATCGCCGGACTGCTCGATTTCCTTCACATCGATTTCACCGTCGGCAAAACCATCCTCAAGGGCTTTCGATTTCCCAATCCAGCTTTCACGATCCATCATGCCCACGATTTCCGCTTTCGAGAGCTTGGCGCGGGCAGCATACAAATCAGCCATCGCGTCATCAATTTGCGCCAGCGTTTCAATACTGCCCGCCAAATCGTGACGATTGCCAATCGCAAGGCTCCATGCGTTGTGTATCATCAGGAACGAACCTTCGCCCATCAGAATCTCGTCGCCCGCCATCGCAATCACGGAGGCGGCAGAGGCGGCAAGACCGACAACCTGAACCGTTACCTTTGCCGGATGTTGCACCAACAGGTTGTAGATGGAGATACCCTCGAAGTAGTCCCCGCCCGGGCTGTTGATGTTGACGACGACCTCTTTGTCGCCGATAGCGCGCAGCGCGGCGGCAACGCGTTTAGCCGTTACCCCCTCGCTCCAAAAGCTTTCGCCGATTTGGTCGTACATCGTGATGACATTGTCGGTTTCGGTTTTCGCCTTAACCCCGCTGTCCCAACGGTTCGCCGCATCAGGGCGCATATCGAAAGACAGAGATTTCGGCATAGCAGACAACGCACTAATCTGCGGCAGATTTTTCAGACTCATTATTCTTTCCTTGTTGCGCCTGCCGTAAAGTATCGGCAGACTTATCTGTTGATTTTGGCAGGTCGGAAATTTCACGCACTTCATTTTGCGTCATCCATGCGCCGTGTCCGCCACTACCCAAAGCTTTGGCAAAAAATTCCGCCTGATTTTCCAAACTACCGCGCAACAACGCACCGGCATTGAATTTGAATATCAAGCGGTCTTGCTCAGCAGGCATAAGCAGAGAACGTGTCAACGCCTGCTCCCACATCGTGAACCAAGGCAGAAGTCCGTATTTCAGGAAAAACACCCCCAATTCACTGATACCGCTGCCCCACGACGTGTCATCCATCATCAGCAGCGGGCGCGGCACACCAAACATCCGCGCAATTTCCTCGATTTGATGGTTTCGGTTTTCAATATGCTGGGCATCAGAAGCAGTATTGCCCCATTTCTCCGCTTTCAGCCCCTCTTCCAAAATCATAAAGCGGCCAGCATTCGCTTTGCCGCTATACCGCTTCTGCAAGGATTCCTGAAGTTGGTTGTACGCCTTATCGCTCAACGCCTTGTCCGTTGCCAGATAACCGCCAGCCATTACACCTTCTGAGAAAATACGGCTTGCCGCGTCTTCAGCATCAAAAGCAATACCCAACGCCCGTTTCGCCAACTTCACGCGGCTCATACCCTCTAAGCCGTCATCGGTTAAATCCCGAAGGTGCAATATCTCGTCTGCCTCAAAATCCAGCAACCCGCCGTCTTTTCGCGTAACCACATAATGCACACTCCAGTCATCACGCTGCTTAACCTGCACCGCCATCGGATGAATCGGCACAAGCTGGATGACCTGACCGCGCGAACGAATAATCCGCGCATACGCATTGCCATATTGCAAGACATGGCTTTGCATCAAACTTTTGAACTCATAGGCCGTCTGAAACTTATTCGGCTGCCGTTTCAGCAGTTTCCAAACAGGATGCTCCGTAGCAGTCTCACGCCCGTCATCGTTATGCAGCACGTTCAGCGGCAACATCCCGATACTTTGGCTGATTAAGGTAATACACCGATAAAGCGCGGCATTGCACAAAGCCTTTCGCCCATCAATGCCCACCCCGCCGCCGATTTGACCGCTACGGATAAATTCCAACAACGCAGGGTCATTCAACCCCTCAAAAACCAAGCCGCCCGAGTCAGCACGCGGGCGGCTTTTGTTTTTGGCTTTTTTCTCTTTCGCCATATCCTATCTCACAACATTCTGATTCCGCGTGTTTCATAAACCGATGCACCACGGGCAGTCGGATTAAGTGACAAAAGCGACACCGCGTCAAACATCGCCATCAATGGGTCGATTTTCGCCGACCCGCTCGCCTGCTTGGTAATCAAAATACCATTGGCGCGAGGCTCAACACGGGCATTACCTACCACCCAATTCATCATCGCACTGCCGTTATGGATAAAACAGCCCTCCGCCAGCTTGCGCTCCGCCGTCTTAATCGCCGCGCCCAGCTTCCAGCCCTGCGACACCCCGACCACAGCATCTTCCGGAACGCCATACTCCAACATCGCGTCTAAAATCGCACCAACCCCGTGCGGGTCAAGACCGCATTTATCCAGCAAACCGCTTTGATAAACCCGAGCCACCAACCCAGCCACCTCATCGCTGTCATCGCCGATGCGGTGGACAATCGTCAAATCCCCCTGCTTGGCAAAATCCAACAGCACTGGCGCGATTTCCTTTCGCCGCTCCAACACCGACGGATGCGCCCAAGCATGAAACCACGCCGCCCACATCCGCGGATTGTCCTTCAGACGGCCAACGGCAGAAATTCCTAGCAAGTCATCCAAACCGCCGCCGTCCACACCAATATCGATGACCTCGCAGTGCTCGAGCATCCAATCCAAGTCGATTTCGGGATTTTTTCCACTATCCTCCCAAAAATCCGCACCCGCCCATCGGTCATTTCTCAAATTCATGCCGACTTCGACATTCAGATGCTTGGCGTAAAACTCCATCAACGCTTCGCCGCCCTTGCTTTTAGCTTTGGCAAGCATACCCGTTAATGTCTGCGTATCGACCGACGCGCCCAAATTAGGATTGGTAATGTAGAAATTCTCAGGGTTTTCGTAAGCCTTACTTTCCAGCATCGCCTTCGGGAACTCATACAGCACAGGCATATATTGCGGGTTGATGATTTTTCCGTCCCGAACATCACGCGCCAAATCCAATTCAGCCTTAAACACACCTGACGGAGGCTCGGTTGACTGCGTAGAAAGCTTAATCACAAACCCGTCGATACGGGACAACAGACCGCCTGTCGCCTCGGCAATCATCGATTCCGCGCCCGCAACCTTACCGAACAAGTGAAGCTCGTCAATCAGGACGCCGGTTGCCTTCTTACCGCCGACAGTCTTATCGTCAGCCGCCACCACCTTCAACGTCGCACCCGTTACCGTGTTCGTAATGGTTCGGGTGTGCTGTTGGACGTGGTAGGTTGCCGACAGATACGGGTCAAGCGTAATCATGTCCCGACACGGAATAAAGCTGTTGTCTGCCACCTCCTTAGTCGGTGCAAGAATCAAATATTCCGAACTTTCGCGCTCATCCAGTTCGATAGCCGTCATCATCATCGCAGCGGCTATTGTTGACTTCGTGTTCTTTTTCGCAATCAACAAGAAAAAATCATTGATATCCCGCCGATACGTCATCGGACTTTGCGCGCCAAACATCGCACCGGCAAAGTCATAAACCCAATCGCGGGTCACTTCGCCAATGGTCGGTTGCCCCAGTACATCGCGAAGCCGCAAACGCTCCATAAACGCAACGGCACGATTCGCCATCTCAGGATAAAGCGGCTTGACCGGAACAATACTTTCCCCGGCAATGATACGTCGCTCCCAATCGGGCAGGGCTGTCGTCCATTTCGGAGGGGGTACGCTTAATTCCATCGTTTACCCCCACCAACCGGCACATGACCATGCCCTTGAATTTCATCCATCGGGAAAAAATCCCCCACCGCATTCCCTTGACGGCGACGCTCCCGTAAAGACATCGCCTGTTCGCGGGCGGCATCCTTTTTATTAACCGACGCAGGCTTGGCTTTCGTGTATTTCGCCTTTTCCGACGCCGCAGCGTGTTTTTCCTTTGGCGTTGCCCACGGGTCCATCATGACACCTTCCCAATATTCCACAGGGTCAAGCGATACCCGCAACTTGTCGCAAACTGCCTTAACAATGGCGCAAAATTCAGAATCTTCCGTATTCATCGAAGCAATCCACGCAGATACGCCGTCAGCAGTAAAAACAGCCGTATTCCCATGCCCCATCTTCGCAATAGAAGCCGCAATTTCAGACACAGAATCACAATCCGCATCACTTTCCAGCCACTCAGCCACCGCCCGCGAACAAAAAAGCGGCAGTTCGTTTTGCTGTCGAACTACCGCCTGATTCCCTTCTTCCTTCGCCTCCGGCTGGGAATCATCGCCGAAATAATCAGGCCAAAAAGACCGGATATAATCCTTAACCCTAGGGTCAGCCATACAACGCGACCCAGTAGCCGATGCGCTGCCCTCGCTACACCCAATAACCAAAGCCGCATCCCGATTACTGATTTTGACAGGTTTCGCCGAAACAATAGCTTCAGCAAACCTCAGCTTTTGCCCCTTCAACCTAGCCATAACCAAATCCTAAAAGTATCACCGCAAACAGCCTGAAACCCAAGCCGTTAAACAATTCTTAAACAATTTACCTTTAACAAAAACACCAAAAAACCAATAAAATATACGCATGGGAGGGCGGGGGGTTTCCGCTGCTAATCCCTATGAACTTTTGATCCCCCCTACCCTACCAGCGACGATTTCGCCGGCGATTTTCCGAAACAGATTTTTTCGAGTGGCACTCCTTGCAAAGAGTTTGCAAGTTTCCCACATCATCCGCGCCGCCATCAGCGAGCGGAACAATATGGTCACACTCAGCATCACTTGGCAGCACCACCCGACCGCACTGCCGGCACTGATACTGGTCACGCAGCAGCACGGTCTCACGCAGAACTTGCCAGCCACGACCGCGCATACGCTTTTCAGCCGTCTTTAGCGGATGCTTCACGGCGATTCTATTTTGCTCAACAGGTCGGAGCCGTGAAGCAACTTGTTTTAATCGACCCATAAAATTCTTTCCAAACGCAAAAGGCCGTCTGAAATTCAGACGGCCTTACCACGCTTTTTTGACTGAAAATAAAAAAGCCGCGTTTCCTGCTCACACAGTAAAACACAGCTTGCCATAATTTAAACAGATTTCCCCCAAAGGGTCAATATGATTTTAACAACTTTTTAACAGATAAATCCGCCACCAAGTTAAGCCTAGCATTTGAAAGCCGCCGCTCATAAGCCTTTCGCGTAATTCCCAATGCCTTCGCCTTTGCTTCTTGAGTACCTATTCGCCGGTATTCAACCATAATAACCTGTCGGCGATTAGGATTAAGATGGCAGATTGCTTGGTCAACCAAACTCCCTATTCCATCTCCGTCAACACCATAAGGCAACAATACACGGAAATCATCACGCGGCGGAAGCTCGCCCGACGCCATCAACCGATTGAACCGGCTACAACCGAAGCCCAAGCCGTTATCCTCTCGCTTGGCAGACCAATCAGCCCACCATTCCAACAATGTTTCAAGTTCAAATTTCATTTTCAGTCAGTCTTTGTTTCACGCTGACCATCCCTAGCCGCCGTCGGAATCCGCAGGGCTTTATTTTTGAAGGGATATTATATCAAAAAATGAATATGAAAATTCAAAATGAAATTATTTTTTTAGGCAAAAACCGCAAGCCCAATGAAAATATGGCTCTGTGCCATAAATTTTAAAATCCTGTGCCATTGTGCCATGCGCTGTGCCATATTTTAAATCGCTGAAAGCCTTATGG
>ERZ772961.204-NODE-204-length-27188-cov-4.770353_pt1 | contig 27188 bp, 41 predicted proteins | sample MGYA00580677_ERZ772961 | MGnify/ENA primary metagenome ERZ772961 (study PRJEB29015, sample SAMEA2738088) | human oral metagenome | biome: human oral; feature: human-associated habitat; material: saliva | place: China | collected 2227 ... | reverse complement strand
CACTCATCACTACGCGCGCGCACGCGCGCGGGGGTGATGGAGGGGGGTACGGGGGGAGGAAGAGGGGGCCGGTCGGAAAATCCGGCCCGCATCGGCGTCCGGCGTGGAAGACACCCTGGAGGCGACGGAGGGGGCCGGTGTGGGTGACACCCCGGCACCCGTGACGCGCCGTGATCGCTCGTCCGGTAGCACCTAGGACGCTCTGGCAGGGTCTGTCTGGTACTCTGGGACCCCCAGGGCCTGAGAGGGCCTAGAAAATCAACACGTAGGAGCAATCATGAGATGGACCTGCCGGACCTGTGGCGACAAAATTGTCGGGATGAAGCTGGAGCACTGTCCGGGGTGCCACCTGACGTTCACCTGCACGGCTGCCGGGGACATGCACCGCGTCGGCAAGCACAGCGTCACCGGCGGCCCCGCTCGGCGTCGGTGCCTCACCCCCGATGAGATGCTCGACAAGGGCATGACCCGCAGCGCACGCGGGCGCTGGACCACCGGCGGGAACTGGGGCGGCCCCGACACGGCCGAGGATTGATCCCGAGGCTTCCCGGGAAGTGAACACTCCGAACTGTTCATTTGTTGGCGCCACACGTGGTGGTTGGGCATGATGGGTTCATGGAAGGCATTTACGAGGACGCCGCACGGGGCCACGAAGCACTGGAAGCCATCGCCGCCCGTATCCGGGACCCGGGGATCGTCCTCCCCGGGCTTGGGGTCCTGCCCCGCCCCCGTGGGGCCCGCGCCACCAAATACGGAGAGTGAATCATGACCAGAACATTCGGAAGCACTGATGACAGGCGTAGGGAGGTATACACATCCCCGTATGACCTGGCTGGACTGGCCAAGATCATCAGTAGCAATACTGATGACTATGACAGATGGGATGTTTATATCACCATCGGTTGTCCCGGAAGTTACATCTTCGGACCGTACAGAGTTGAAATAAATACATCGAATGGGCAGTGGCGTATCCAATCCGCAGAGACTGTTTATGATCTTCGTACTGGAAATAGCCACACTGAGGAGCTGGGGGAGTTGCTGGATTGCAGCACAGAATCAATTTGTGGAGTACTACGGAAAGCGGGTTATCGATGAATATCGATCAGGTCGAGGCTCTTGCCGAGCTGGTTGGCGAGCCGGAGCTTATCCCGTTCCTCGACAGGTGCGAAAAACATACTCTGGCGGAGGTGAATAGCCTGCTCCACAGCCTGGTCGCGGGTCTGGGGCATCCAGACCTGACCTACCGGGCTCGGCTTCGCGCCCACCTTATTAATGACATCTGGGACCAGGTGTACAGGTTCAACCGGGAGGCCTATATGAGATGGCTAATCCTAGACCGAATTGAACGCCAGGTCCGGTTCAAAGGTCTCCACGACCTCGACCAGGAGCTGTGGATTCTCGCGAATCTGTGGGACACGTCCGGGGAGGATTTGGACGTCGTGTGTGAAGCTCTCGAGGATTGTGATTGGGCATATTTGAGGGAGGGCTATCTCTCTCCTACTCCCTCCCCGGAAGCCGTAATGCAAACAGCGGGGCGTGCTATCTACTATGTCTCCAATGGTGACATGGCTGGAACTGTTTCGACTCATGAGGCCATCGAGTATTTTGGATGGGAAATTTGATGGCCATGGCAGAACCCATTGACATTTTTGAGGGCACCAACTCATAGGCCCCGATAATCCTGGTCTATTGCGGGGTCCTGTTCGACGCAGATGCCGTCGAGGTTTCCAACGGACGAGTTTACATTGAGTGATACTAATGAAGATTAAATACCCAGATGACATTATCAGAGACAGACGTCAGGCCATCGAGGTTGCTGGCAACCTTGAGATATACCGGGATGGGGATGAGTTCGTCCTGGAGCTTTTCAAGGACGAGCATTCGTCCTACAAGAAGCTCTCTGACGCACTCGACGAGGCCGCAACTCTGATCCTGGAAGGAAGTTCGGTGGACTTCGTGGAATTCTTCCAGTACGAAGGCGTGTGGCGTGCCGATATGTGCGCACTCCGTGCGGACCTTTACGCCAGGAGGAGACATGGATGACGTGGTCAAAGAGACGAGGGACAACCTCTGTAAGGTTGGGGAATTCGACCTCGCGGACCAGATCGATAATATCCCCCCCGCTGAGCGGATCGAGATGTTGGAGTACACGAGGTATCTCGTAGCAATCCACGGATCAGGAGAGATCCTCCACAAGAAGACTCACTCCGAGATAATATCGCACCTGTGGGCCCGAGTAGTTCCGTACGATGACGGATCATACCTACGTCTGAGGATTCTCGTCCGCGTTGAGCAGCTGGTCCGAGAGTGCTCGGATATCGCCGATATCGAGGCCGAGCTGATGATATTGGCTGCCGCTCATGGTGCATCTTTTGGACACGTTTTCGACCTGCACAGGCTTTCCCAGCTGGTCACCCTGGGCGACTTCGATGAACTGAGGCGGATTTTGCCATCCACTGACGTGGACACTCAGTCATATGTACAGGTGATGGGAAAGGCTCACCATCACCTCAAAATGAGGGGCACGGTAGGTATTGATCACGCCGAGGTCCTGAGGGGGGTCGAGCTTTAGCTGTATTGGAATTTACTGGACAGCTCTCCGGGTATGACCCCTCGTACCTGGAGAGCTGTCCAGTGGCGGCGGCCGCTTGGGGCGTGCCCGATACGCCGGGGCTTGGCAAGCCATGCCTGATCCTGATGCCGGTCAAGAGACTGCGCAATATGGAATGTTCATTTCTGGACACCGCACCCCGCACCGGATAATATATCTGACATGAGCTACTTCACCGCCGTCGCCCAGGGCCACGACCTCAAGCCCACCCAACGCCGCCGTCTGGGGAGGCTGTTCCAGGAGGCCGATACGTCCTGGATCGTCCTGACCGACCTGGGATACGAGGTCTCGGTCCTGGGGGAGATCCACACCATCAGCGCCTCTCTGGAGGACGCCACCTCCGAGCTGGAGATCCTCGGGAGTTTCCGTCAGGGACTACCGAAGTCCTTGGAGACGATGTACGTATCGGATGGCATGTGGGGCGTCGATATGGCCGACTTGGTCCGCCGCTCCCAAGTGGCACTCGAGGTATTCTGACAACCCGGCCGGAGGGTCATCTCCCGGCCATACCCTAGGAGAAGAACATGTCACTGATCTTTACACTCATCACCGTCGCAGCACTCACTTTCATTGCGCTCATCGTAGCCTTCCCGGCCACGCGCTCCCCCCTGTGGGACGCCATTTTCATCCACACCCTCCATGCTCTTGGTTTCATCATTGTGGTACTGGGCTTGATCGGAGCCCTTGGCCTGATTTCGGGGCTCCTGTGACCGCCGCGGAGGCCGCGGCGGTGCTCGGACTGGCCGGGGGCACTGTGCGGGAGTACTGCCGCGCGGTCGGACTGGAGAAGACTCGCGGTCGGTACGACATCGATCCTGAGACGGTCGAGGAGTGGAGGCACAACCCCCCAGCGGTGGCCGCTCTGAGGAGGGTAGCCACCGCTGCCAAGGAGAATGCCCTTGATGGGCCCCCCATCAAGGATCGTGTTACTGACGAGTTCCCAAACGTGCAGGAGGCCCGTAATGCCCGCAGGGCCCGGCTGCTGGCCGCGATCAGAGAAGCAGGTATCTGATGAGCTTCTATGTGTCTAAAACCAGGCCCTTCGCCCACCAACGTAGTGCCCTGAAAAAGCTACTCCATAACGGTTACGGTGGGGCCCTGTTGATGGAGCCTCGAACCGGAAAGACCAAGACCTGTATTGACTGGGCTGGAATTCTAAGGTCAATTCGGGATCTGGATGTCGTTGTGGTCTTCGCCCCCGCCCCTGTGCTCCCCGTATGGGGGCGGGAGCTGAAAATCCATTGCGGAGTGCCTTATGACGTGCTTGTGTGGGATGCCGGGGCACGTGCCAAAAAGACCGTCCCCACACCGGGGGATAAGCTCCTCTGGGTGCTCGCGAATTACGAAGCCCTTTCCGCTGGGGGGAGGGTCACAAAGTCTGGGAATGAGTCAGTAAAAGCCGGCCGGGGGTGGGTGAAAAACACCCTTCGGCGACTCTGCGAAAAGTATCATGTGGCAATCGTTTTGGACGAGAGTCACCGAATCAAATCATGCTCCAGTAAAGCAGCAACAGCCCTTTTTACGCTGGGGTCAAAGGCAGAATATCGGATGATTATGTCGGGTACTCCGGTCACCAAGCACAATAGACCTGATGACATTTATGCCCAGTGGAAGTTTTTGAACCCCCAGAGGTTTTTGGATGTCCCGACAAAAATGGATTTCATGAGGAGGTACTCCAACCTAACATCTGACAGATACGGTTACGCCAGGTTCAATGGTGTCCGTAACGAGCAGGAGTTGAGGGGACGGATGATGGAGGACTCCTACACCGTCACCCGAGAAGAGTGCTATGACCTTCCGGATACCACCTACGAGAGTATCCCTGTGGTCCTGTCACCCGAGTCCCGGGGGGTCTACGACTCGATCAGGTCCTCCGGTGTGTGGCAGGAGACCACCGCCACACATGTACTGTCCCGGCTCACCGAGTTGACAAAAATCACTGGGGGCCACACGGGGGAGGACTGGACCCCCATTGGGTCGGAGAAGCTGAGTGTTCTGAGTGGCATCATTGAGGACCATCGCGACGTGGGCACGCCCCTGGTTGTGGCCGCCCGTTATCGGGCCGAAATAGCTCGTATCCAAGAACTCTGTCAATCCCTGAAGGTCGCTTGCATGACGATTCAGGGGGGGTCTGACACGGCGGCCGAGCTGGGGAGCTGGAAGGCCTCTGAAGGTTGTCGGGTGATGATCCTGCAGCCGCGGTCAGGGTCACTCGGGATCGATTTGAGGGAGGCGGATCACCTGGTCTGGTACTCCCTCGTGTATCAGTGGACGGACTACTCCCAGACGTGTGACCGTATTGCCCTCTGTGAGCGTCCAACGACCATCACGCATCTACTGGCGCAGGACTCGGTTGACTGGGACATTGCCCGTATCCTCCAGGAGGATGGCGATGTGGTGGAGGCTATTATGAGAGGTAAGAATGTCTGAGAGGCAATATCTGAGTGCACTCAAGCTGGTTAAGGACGCCGGGACACGGGTAGCGGACCGCACCGGGGTTGGTACCATTTGGTACCACGGGCTGAGCATGAAGTTCTGGCTGTCCAACTGGAAAGTGCCGCTGCTGCAGACCAAGAAAATCGACTGGCGCGTGCCGCTGGACGAACTCCTGTGGTTCATCCGCGGGGAGCACAATACCAATACCCTGAACTCCAGTATCTGGGACGAATGGGCTGACTCTGATGGGGACCTTGGGCCTATTTACGGTGTTCAGTGGCGTGGAATGGGCGCCTGCCAGACGGACCAGCTGGCCAAAGCTATTGATGGTCTAAAAACTGACCCATATGCCCGTCGGCATGTGGTTTCGGCGTGGATTCCGGACGACATTGACGGTATGGCTCTGCCCCCGTGCCATACCATGTTTCAATTCAATATGGACGCGGATCGGAACCTCTACTGCTCTCTTTATATGCGCAGCGGCGACATGTTCCTGGGGGTTCCATTCAATATTTTTGAGTATGGCGTTTTGACGCATATGGTTGCCAAACTCGTGGGGGCAAAAGCCAGAGAATTGAGCGTTTATATATCGAATGCTCATATTTATATCAATCATGTTGATCAAGTTAATCAACAGTTGAGAAGGAGTTGTAGGAATCCGTTACCGTCCCTCATCATCTCGGGTGACCATAAGTCAATTGATGACTTCAAAATAGAGGACTTCGATATCAGAGGGTATCACCCGCTCCCCCGGATCAAGGCCCCTGTGGCTGTTTAGGAGACATTATGAGAAGGATTTTTGACCGTCAGAGGTACCTCATGGAAGAGGTATACAAGTTCAGCCCCCAGGCGATGGTCGACAATTACCGTATTACCTCGTTGGCTATTGTCGACGAGATTATGGAGGCGCTCCACAACGTACCTTGGAAACCGTGGTCCAAGCGGACCTCGTGGGCCTGGGAGAAGCTCCAGGAGGAGCTTGTAGACGTGTTTACGTTCCTCGTCCAGCTGTGCATCCTGGCTGGTGTGGGTCCGGAGGATCTGGAGTCTGGGTATTTCAGGAAATCAAAAATCAACGAGGGCCGGCAGGCATCCGGTACATATGGGGCGGATGATCCGACACCCGAATTGACACGTAATCAGCTGAGTACCTTGTACGAGTATGCCGAGCTGGGTGAATGTACAACGGATAAAGTAGGATGTCTCATTCTGTCCCCCGCGGGGGTTGAGGTCTATGGCTACAACAAAGCCCTCGATGGCGTACCATGCGCCCACAAGCCCTCAGACGGGTGCCCAGGTCGGACGATCCACGCGGAGATAGCTGCCCTCGCCGAGTCGGTCAGGGCGGGCATCCCTGCGGCCGGAGGGTGCGCCTTCGTCACTTCTGATCCGTGCCTGAGATGCCTTGAGACCCTACGGGCTGCCGGGATTACGGGGGTGTGGAGGGTATGAGCACGATCATCATCGAGGGCCCGGATGGTGCCGGTAAAACCCGACTGGTGGAAGCACTACTGGACAGGTACCCGGAATACCGGGCTGCTCCTCGTGCGTGCACGTCTATTGATGGCCCCCTGAGTGGGCGGGACCTGGTGTACTGGATAAACAGGTTTGGCATGCTGGATGGCAACATATATGACAGGCACCCCGCCATCTCCGGCCCGGTGTACGACGCGGTGCTCTCCCGCCGGGTGGAACTGTGGGTACAGCCGTGGATACAGGGGATCTTCCATGAGATCCATGAGAGCGCCCGGGTAATCTATTGCCGTCCTCCTCGGCGGGCGATTGTGGAGGCGGTCAATGGGGCCCCCCAGATGGACGGGGTAAACCGCATGATCCACCGGCTGGTCGACACCTACGATGCCATCATGGCCAACATGATCCAGCATGAGCGATACGATTGGACCCGGGATGACCTGCCCAGTCTGTGACGGACGCTACGGGGATAACGGTCAGCCGCAGACGATTCCCGACGACCTGCCTGATATCGTCCTGGTCACTGATGTGGCCCGGGATCCCGGATGGGTGCGGCGCGTGTGGGAGCTGCCAGAGACACCCGTCATCGTACCGTCCCTCGGGGTCGGGACGTGGGGTCACCCCACAGCAGAGCACGCCCACGCATGCGGGCGACATCGGCTGATCCCTGCCCTGGAGGGGCGGCGTGCGGTGGCTGTCGGGCCTGTGTCCATGGCTGCCCTGCTCGGCCCCGGCAGGAACCCTGTGGGGCGCTGGGTGGGGTCTGTGATGCCAGTCCCCGCCCTGCCGGGTCCGGGCACCCCGAGGAGGGGACGTCTGTCCGCAGCATACATGGCCCGGGCGGGCCTCTACCCACGGGAGCTGAACACTCGGTACAATGGCATGGTGACTTTGCAGGAGCTGCCGAGCCTGAGGGCTGAGATTCGTCGGGCTACCGGTCTGGCATGGGACCTGGAGACTGCCGGGCTCGACCCTCGCGCGGAAGGCGCCCATATTCGCTGCGTGTCGGTCACCACATGGGGCGACGAGGGTATCTATGGCACATGGACGGCCACAGGGGAGGCCATCCCCGAGCTTCTCCGCATGCGGGACTGGCCATCAGTCGTGGCCGCCCACAACGGGAAATATGACCAGCTGTGGTCTCATGAGCAGTACGGGATCGTCCCCCCAGTGACATGGGACACCATGCTTGCGGAGCACCTGATCGACTCGGAGGGGCCCAAGGGGCTCAAAATCTTGGGGGCCAAGTACCTCCATGTGCCAGACTGGTCAATTGACCTGAGGGACCCCGAGACGATCCCTTTGGGGGTGCTCGCGGAATATGCCGCCACGGATACCGCGGTGACGGCTGAAATATGCCGCCGCCAGCAGCCTCATGAGCGCCTTCTGAAAGATTTGTTGATGCCCGCCAGCTCTGCCCTGCTTGGGGCAGAAATTGAGGGTGTGGGCCTAGATCTGGGGGGGGCTCGGGAGCTCCGCACCGAGCTGGTACGACAAGCCCGCGGCTTGACCGAGCGCATATCTGTGCATGGCCCGGCAGACACGCCCGGGCAGGTCGGAAAGCTGCTGTATGAGATTCTCGGGCTGCCAGTGCTGGAGCGCACCGGCACCGGGCGCCCCCGTGTGGCCGGCGCAGTCCTGAGGCGCCTCGACCACCCCGTGGCGGATATGATCGCTGACCGAGCCAAAGTCCAGAAGGGCATCTCGGCGTTTCTCACCCCGTGGATTGAGTCCGTCGACCCGCGACAACCCCGCCTGTACAGTACTTTCCGTATTGCCGGAACAGCCACGGGGAGGCTTTCCAGCGGAGGTGCAGAGGGGGCCTCTGGGATCAATCTCCAGCAGATCCCGCGGGATCCTAGATACAAGCGGTTGATTCAGGCCAGGCCGGGATACACCCTTGCCGAGTTGGATTATTCTCAGATCGAGCTCCGGGTGGCCGCGCACCTCTCCGGGGATCCCAGGATGCTGGATATCTACCGGACAGGCGGCGATATCCACACCACAACTGCCAAGGCGGTGACGGGGAAGCAACTTGTTGACAAATCGGACCGTACCAAGGCGAAAGCCGTTAACTTCGGTTTCCTGTACGGTATGGGGGCCGCGTCTTTTCGGGATTACGCTCGGGACAGCTACGGTGTGGAGCTGACAGAAGAAGAGGCCGCCGATTACCGGAAGCGCTTTTTTGAGCTTTATGCGGGCCTCCCGGAGTGGCACCGGAGGACGAAAGAAGAGGCCGCTCGTAACAGGTGTGTGGAGACCCTATTCGGTAGGGTCAGGTATCTGGATGGGATTGAGTATTGGTCTGGGTCGAGCGGGGGCGCGGCGCTCAGGCAGGCGGTGAACACCTCGGTCCAGAGTGTGGCCTCCGACATGATGATTCTCGCCCTTGGCCTGATAGACCGCCTCATCGTCAATAGTGACGAATATGACGCCAAAATTATCGCCACAGTTCACGATAGTGTTCTTTTGGAGGTAAAAGAAGAGGGCGCGGAAGACGTTGCAAGAAAGGTAAAGTACATAATGGAGCATTTGCCGCTGAAACACTTTGGGGTCACAATGGATGTACCTATCGAAGCCGGCCTCGCCATGGGTGACCGGTGGGGGGAGATGGAAGAGATTTGATCACCCGAGAACCCGGCTTTCTGCCGGTAAATGAAGATGGCATTCCAGTAATCACGCAGTCACTAGTCAATTCCTGGATGGATTGCCCTGCCAATGTGTACTACCGATACATCCGAGGCCTTTCCCCAAAGAGCCCTCAGGAGCACATTATCCGCGGTGTGTGGATTCACGAGTGTCTTGAGGAATACTACAAAACTGGGCACTGGCGCGAGAAAAATGCTGAGTGGGCCCGTCGGTACCCGTCACAAAGGCTGGCTAAGGAGATAGATCGTACACTTACCGGATACGCATTTTTCTACGGGGCCGATGAGATGGAGGTTCTGGCTACTGAGCTCCCACTGGAGGCTGACCTGCCATGTGGCTACAAATTTTACGGGAAGCTAGATGCGATTGCTCGTATGCCTGATGGCAGGCGTCTTATCGTGGACCATAAAACCACAAAACGAATTAAGCCCATGGAGCAGCAGATTGTTCAGATTCAAGCCCCTATGTATATGTGGCTCTGTGAACAGAACAGCCTGGAGGTTGATGGTTTTATGTGGAATTATCTGGTTACTCCTGGTCCGCAGCCCCTGAAATTCGTCGGGAATGGCGCACGTCTGGCAGCTCGTCAGCCACAAACTGATTACCCCACAGCACTCGAGTCAGTTACTCGGGCCCGCGAGGTTTACGGGAGCAATTTTACGCCCAACCCTCGGCACGCCGATGAGGTCAAAGCTATGCTTGACTATCACCGAGGGGTCCATATCGGCGGGGAGCATGCTGAGGCCGGCCAACTGTACAAACGAAGGTCGGTCCCCAAATCGGACCAGTGGGTCAATAGTGTCGTCCAGCGGGTTGACAGGGCCGCGCAGGACATGTGGGCGCAAGATTGGTCCGACGAGGGTATTATCCCGGTGTCCCCCAACGCCTACTGGAGCCCGACAGCCGATTATCTGGACCTAGTAACAGCATATATGATGACAGGAAGCTCGGATATGGTGGCTGCACAGCGGTATACACAATCCGACCCCATGGAAAGGTATAAGTAATTGAGTAGGATCATCAAAGCTGGAACGGCAAATCCCCGTCCCCCCCGCTATCTGATTTACGGGCGGTCAAAACAGGGTAAGACGACCTTCGCGTGTACCGCCCCGAATGTTCTGGTGCTGGACCCAGAGTCGGGCACTCGTGAGGGTGTGACGTCTGTTGACGTTTACCCCATCGAACAGTGGCGGGACTGCGATGAGGCCTTGAAATTCTTGAGGAGCTCGGATCACGGCTATGATTGGATCGCCGTTGACGGATTGTCCCGAATCAACCAAATGGCACTCAAGCACGTCATGAGATTGGGCGAAGAAGCAGACCTTTCCCGAGTACCCGGGATGGTTCAGCTTCGCGACTACGGCCGTGCCGGCGAGCTGATGAAAGGTCTTTTGATGTCGCTTCACACCCTGCCCCGTGTGGGCATCGTGTACACGGCTCAGGATCGAATGGAGACCCCTGACCTCAGTGATGACGACGTCCTTGATGAGGACGCCCAAATTCCTGGGGCACGCTACGTCCCGGACCTGCCCAAATCTGTGCGGGCTGCGGCCACAGCGCTTGTGGATTGTATTGGCCGGGTTTACTCTGTAACTGTGACCGGGACTCATCCCAAAACCGGCAAGGAGATTACCCAGCGGCAGCACAGGCTGTGGATTGGTCAAACCGAGCAGTACGACACCGGCTATCGATCCGCCCATAAAGGCATTCCTGACTATCTTCGTAAACCATCAGTGGCTCGCTTGCAAGAGCTGCTGGAAACCGGTAAAACCAACTAACAAAGGGGCAAACAATGACCAAGATCACTCTCGATTTCTCAAGTGTCTCGGAGGGTTCTACCTTCTCCCCCAGGCGTCTTCCCGAGGGCTCTTACCTCGCCACGGTGGCGAAGGTGGAGTCGAAAAACTCTAAGGCTGGTAACCCGATGCTGGTCTACACCTTCATTCCAGTGGAGCACCCAACGGCCGTTTACCCATACTATGTGCTGCTGGACGAAAAGCAGCTGTGGAAATTCCGCGCGCTGCTTCTGGCTGCTGGGAAGGATGTCCCGAGACGGAAGGTCACGGTCGATCCGGAATCGATCGTGGGTAGGAAGATCATGATCGATCTCGAAGATAGCGAGTGGGAGGGGCGTGAAAAAAGCGTAGTCGCCGGAGTGTTCAAGCCCGCCCCCGAGGAAACCTCGGCCCCTGAAGAGGGTGAGATCGAATTCGACGTGGACGAAATCTGACTGATACCCATCTAGGGCGGGGGCTCCGGCCCCCGCCCCTCTATAGGAGCATAATGCAGCCCGAGTACCGAATTGTACAAAATATCAAGAAGCTTATCCGGTCCCGCGGGGGCTGGTGTGTGAAAATCCACGGAGGGCCTTATCAGGACGCGGGAACCCCAGATATTCTTGCATGCTATAAAGGGAAGTTCATAGCCATCGAGGTAAAAACCTCCCGAGGAGTAGCCCGGCCCGAGCAAAAAATCATGCAGCGAGCAATCACCGGGTCCGGTGGATACGCCCTCATCACGCATCTCATAGGAGAAGTCGCAGATGTCCTCGATGCCATCGACAAGCTTTAACACACTCACTAGAATCTGGGGGGAGTCAGAGGGGTATGTCTGGACCCCGTGGATCGATGCTGGATCCTGGAGCGGCCCGAAGGGTCCTCGATATCATGAGGGGCGGGCTTGGCGGTGGCCTGAGCAGGCTGATGATATCCGGGACCATATAGAGGCCCACGCGGATGATGACCAGTACTTTACCCCCGGGGTCTTTTCCGCCCCGCGCCGTGTCACTCAGCACGCCATCCCGGTGCCACGGCTGTGGGCGGACCTCGACCCAGTGGACCCCAGCCGAGCCGATGGCCTGACACCTACTATCGCGTGGGAGACATCCCCCGGCCGTTACCAGTGTGTGTGGGAGATGCCCTACCCGCGTGAGGGGGCCACAGCGCATGGTGGCCCCAATCACCGCTTGACACACTATCTCGGGGCCGACCCATCCGGCTGGGATGCTACACAGCTGCTGAGGATCCCCGGCTCAGCCCACAGCAAGCACGGGCCCCAGCGGGGGCGACTGCTGTGGTCCGACGGGCCGCGTCTGCACTGGCGTCAGACCACCCAGCTGCCGGAGGTGCCTACTCGGGAGGACGACACGGCGATGGCCGCCCTGTCTGAGGAAGCCATCCGGAGTCTGGACCGGGCCGCTGTATGGGCCCGTGCGCGTCCGCTCGTGTCCACGCGCACACGCGAGCTGATGGCTCTCCGAGATGCCTCGGGGCTGGACCGGTCGGAGGCTCTCTGGTCCGTGGAGCGTGACCTCGCGGACGCCGGCTGTTCCGCACTCGAGATTGTAGCAGTGGTCATGGGCACTGTCCTGGATAAGTATGTAGGCCGCGGAGATCACCTGCGGCGTCTGTCTATAGAGGCTTCCCGTGCCGTGGCTGAGAGGCCCACAGAGGCACTGGAGGGTGGGGCCCTGCCTGAGGGTGCCCCCATGTGGGCGTCTGATCTGGCATCGGTGCATATCCCCCGTCCCCGGTGGCTGATCGAGGGTATCTGGACCCGCGGCGGGTGTGGCTTCATTTCAGGCGCCCCGAAGAGCTACAAGTCCTGGCTAGCCCTGGATTTGGCGGTAGCGGTAGCCACAGGTGCACCCATGCTGGGGATGCATCGTGTGGCTGCCCCTGGGCCGGTACTGTATCTACAGGAGGAGGACTCTCTTGCGACCACGGTGGACCGTCTGGACCAGATCGTCGAGGGTCGTGCCCCGAGTCACCACTGGGGAGGATCGCTTGATGGCCTGACCTGGGTTCCTCCCAGACCGCTGCCCATCGATATACAGGCCCACACGGGGGTAGTGCTGTCGGATCCCCGGTGGCATGCGTGGCTCGGAGAGCGAGTCCGGACCTATGGCTACCACGCCGTGATCATCGACACTCTCACCACCACGGTCGGGGATGTCGACCTGGACAGGGCAGTGGACCTCCAAACTCGGGTCCTCAGGCCGCTCCGTGAACTGGCGCAGACATGCGACTGCGCCGTGATCATCGTGCACCACAGCCGGAAAAACCCCCAGAGCGGTAGGCGCGGGTCCAACATGCTCGGGTCTGTGGCCCTACATGGATGGGTGGACTGCGCGCTGTATCTGGAGCGGGACGAGGAGTCCGGGGTCATCACTGTCTCCCCGGAGGGTAAGCATGACCCCGCGGAGGGGTGGTCCATGCGCTTGCCCCGCATGTATCGGGACTGGGCCACGGGTGGCCGGCAGGTGTGGGCCCCGGAGGCGGTAGAGCCGCAGGCTCCCGCTCCTACACAGAGAGTCGCTGGCAGCAGGGTCACGGATACCATCCGGAGTATGGGGAGAGCAGCCACAGCAGGGCAGCTGAAGACGGTTGTGGGTCGCAGTTGGCGGCGTCAGGTGGAAGCTGCCATCGCCAACGGGATGCTGGAGGAGACCAGCCCCGGCGTGTTTTCCCTAGTCAACTCAAGATGAGCAACTAGAAATGTTCATTTGTGGGTACCTGAGATATCGAATAGTATAATTGCTCCCATGAACATTCCAGCGGAGATTGCCCCGGACAACCCGAACCACAGGGCACGTGTAGACGCCTGCCGTGAGCATTGCTTCATCTCGGCGGATATCACATCCCCTGTCCTCTGCGGGAACTCGTGGTCTCCCCATATCCGGGAAGAGGCTTATGCCATTGCCTCGGCACTATGGCGGGTGGACGAAAATGGTCGGGTACCTGTGTCGTATGAGACCCACGCGGACATGTTTTGGGTGGTTCAGAGCTACTACCGCACCCTGTGGGAGACTCTGGAGAGGGCCCCCAGGGTTTCCGAGGCCCCCCGCGAGGACCAGCTGGATGCTCTGACCGGGGCCTACCTCGCTGAGATATGGGTCCGGGCCGGGGGAGCCCGGGTGCTGACCGTGTGAGAGGCAGGCCTACTCAAAATGGACAATCCAGACTGCCCATTTATTGGCATCCGGAGAAAGAGAGCGTAATGTGAGGAACATGGAAAACATAAAAGAACCCGCGGGGTTGATCGGCTACTACGGAGAAGCCTGCTATGGGTCGGAATCACCAGAGTACATTGTCCAGCAGTGGGACGATACGTTTCCCGGAATTGAGCTGAGCAAACTCCAAAAATGTATCGACGAGGGTTTCTGGCGCCCCGAGGCTGCCCGGGAGAGGTCGCTGACCTTGTTGGAGGGTACTGATCGTGTTTGAGAACGCATCAACCTATACTTGGTGGGACATCGAGGACCGCATCGATCCCTTGGCGGTTCAGGCCGTAGATCGTTGGGAGTCCCTCGGTCTGCCCAAGGATTCCACAGAGAACCCAGTGGCACTCCAGGTATGGGTAACTCCTGAGGGGGGAGTTGCGTACGCAATCGCTCTGCTCTATGGCGACACTGAGGTGTACACCGCCGAGGGGTACATCAAAATCTCCGGGGTCTCCCGCAGGGTGGCCCTGGCCGCTGCAGAGAGCACTATCATCGAAAGCGCGGAGGACCTTGTCGATCGGAGTATCGCGAGCGACCTGGCGAGAGGGCTGTGGGCATGGCTATGGCTGAACTGGAAGTAGGCACATCACTGGGTCAAAACCCATTCAAGATTCAGGACACCTTCACGTGGGGAGATTTGTCCCTCGGGCATAGCCCAGCCGCAGAGCAAGCCCGGCAAGGCTGGTGGATAAACGGTATCTCAGCAGGGCCGGAAGCCCATTTTTTCGAGGTTCGTATGAATGCGTTCGAGGAACGGGAAAGTCTCACCCTAGTTATTTCTGTCATGTTGCTGCCATACGGCTATCTCGTATACTCAGATACCTCTAGCCTACGCGCGGCGAGAGAATCAGACCTGGCAGCTCTGGCTGTGGCGTACCTCGAGGGTTTGCTTGGTATGCCTCTGGCGGAGAGGATCATACGCCGGTATGGTGGGAGAATTCTAGAGTGGCTCGAGTCCGTGGCCGCTATATACAGTCAGGAGAACCTTGAATGAAACTCACTAAGAAACAAAAGGAGTTCCTCGAAAACCTGAGGGCCCTAAATACTAAAGAGGAATCCCCTAACGTTCTGCAGGTGGCGTCCGCCACCGAGGGCGGCCTGTCGTGGGGGCAAGCCCTGTATAGATACAGGATCTGTGACCAACTCATCTCTATGGGATTGGTACGTAACAGCAGCTCCGGACGGGTGCGTGAGCTGCATATCACTGAGGAGGGGCTCCAAGCCCTTGAGGAGGAACGATGAAGAGTGTACTGGCTGCGGTGTCCGTCATCGTGGGTTTTCTGATCAGCGTCTATGTGTCACTGGTAGGCAGGGACCTGCTCCTGTGGCTGTCGCTGGTGCTGATTTTCGTGGTACCTATGGCGCTGGCCTCGTGGGACTCTAAATGAACCCCCGTAGGAGAAACGTTCAACAATGGCTCGCCGAGACAGATTTCTGGTGGGTCATCCCCACCATACTCGCGCTAGCTACCGTAGTGCTCACGGTCATGGACGCTGTGTACCCGGGTACATCCCACTATCACATGTGGGCGCTCGGGTGTGTCGCGGCCATGCTGATGATCGCCGTATCTAGGGGGTCACGCTTGTAGCAACGCAGTGGCCCAGCAAATGAGCAGTTTAAACTGCTCATTATTTTACGCGGCTCAGGTGGTCTAGTAATATATACATTGTCAGCAAGACAAAGAAAGGAAACAGAAATGACCACCCTCGCTACCATCGCCGCCGAGTACAACATGCAGCCCTACGAACTGGCCGCCTTCCTCGACCTCGGGCGGGGCGTCGACTACGAAGCAGAGCTCGACGGGGAGGACGCAGAGAACATCATCGAAATCCTCGAATACGACCGGAAGCACAACCACTGACAAGTAAAAACCCCCGGCTGAACAGCCGGGGGTTTTTACTACCACCCCAGAAAAACGGGAATATTGACAATCACTCTGCCACCTTCCTTGTCCATGGAGTGGCACCACACCTCCATAGCCTGGCCGTTCTCCGAGGCCCCAATATACATAGCCCCGCCATTCGGGGTAGTAATCTCCGACAGAGTCCTGTTGTGCCACTCTCCGGCAGGGAAACTCACTAGCTTCTGCGGCCACTCCGTGGCCACATCCGAGTCAAGGCGGAGATCCAGATGTGCATTACCGGCGCCACAGGCAGAGGTGAGCGTGATCCTTCCTTCCGGGTTGTGGTCCCCAGCCCCGGATTTCACTCCTGGCTCGAACCGGCCGACCACAGACACCGATGGACCAGGAGCCTCTGGCACAGTGAGGTGCGGAACCAGGGTCCGCTCCTCATCACGAAGCTCGAAATGATAGTCCCTACCGCGTTTGATATCAGCCGGGCCGATCTGTGGGATCGGGAGCAGATATGAAACCTCCTGACCCCCAGCCTCACGCACAACCAGCCGATCACCGTCCACACGGACCCCGACCACACCGGACTGATGAGGTGTCGGTGGCGCCGGGGGATCACTACCCTCCTGCCACGACAGCAGGCCTATATCGTATGAGTACCCCTCCTCCAGTCTGAGCGGCTCATATGTCCTCTGTGACACCCCGGTCGACAGCCGGAGAACCCACTCCACACCCACAGCCAGCTCTACGGCCCCTATGTCTCCGCCCGCCGGCACCTTCCTGACGACAGTTGATACCTCGACTGTGCCACCAGGGGTCTGTGCCAGCCGGGATTGTGGGGTAGCCGTTAACCAACCTCCGCTCGGGAGTTTGCCTATAACCTTACCCGTGTGCATCAAATCTCTCTCCCAACAGGTCCTGAGTAATAGAGGGGCGGTTTGGGTTCCCAAACCGCTCCCCTTCACTTACCTATTACAGATTCCACAGACCCGATTGAGGTACAGATTGAGGCCAGAGCTGCCGCCCCAACCACAGACAACGTTGACCTCCAATCAATGGCAAGCAGCCCGGCCTGCGCCACACCGACCACAGCAACTAGTGACTGCGCGGCGGTTTTGACTGCTCGCTCCAGAGAATTCAGCCAGAATACCTTTGTCCACATAGTTCATTCTCCCTTCTCCAGCTCGGACACCCTGTCCGAGATGTCTCCAAGCCTCTCTGCCACATGGTGCCCATCTATTGTGGCCCGGCGGCTAGCCTCCAGTATCAACTCACGCTGCTGGTGCAGCTCCTTGTCCTGCCGCATGGTAGCTACCGTCAAATCCTCAACTGCTATGGCCAGAACGTCTAGCTTGAAGACTGCTTTGTCCACCGCGTCACGGAGGGACCCCCCAGAATTGGGGCGCTGTTCATGCAGAATAGCACTAGTATCTCGTGCTGTTTTTGCACTTTCATGCCGCATGTCTGATATTTCCCCCCGTACCCGGATTCCTGTATACCATGCTGTGATGATAGCCCCCAGGCCGGCCAGCACCGGCCCGAGGTCCCGCCACCACGGCAGCCATATCTCAGGAGGCATGGTCCTGAGCTGCCAGCAGCTTTTCCAGAGCCGCGTCGATACGGTCCATACGAGCCTCCAGCCTCAGGACACCGCTCTTGGCGTCTGCGACTTCTTGCCTCAGAGAGACAGGGCCCTCCCGCATGACATCAGCTGTCTGAGCAACAGCCTTCCCCAGCCGTGCACCTGCGTTGTCCGGGGAGTCTCCGAAAGTTGCAGCCCACACATGCCGGGCTGCCAGATCCGCAATATACGCAGCCTCATCGGCCGGCGGATTAGCCGCCCTACCCAGCAGATCCGAAGCTTTTCGACCCCCGCCAAAGCCCGCCGCCCACACCGCGGACGCGATCTTATCAATGTCCTCTGGCGTCACCATTTCAACCTCGCTTTCCGCAACTCCCCCAGTAGAGGAGCCACCGCTGTTCTTATATAGCCACGTACCGGTATCGGCCGCGGCACGTTCTACGTCCTCCCACGGGGATCGCCCAGACGTACGATTCAGCAGAGACACATGCATATGATGCTCGTGCCCGCTACTAGGGCGCCACTCCCACCCATATGTGCGTGAGCAAATACGGCCATGATATATGACATAGTGGACACGAGGGTCACCAATGCAGGCGCCCAAGACCCTCTGAATATCAATACCTCGTTCAGTGATGTCCGCAGCCCTGACGACCCCCCTGGAATCCGGGTTGTGTTCGCTAATCCCGCGTTGATGCGCCGCATCGCCCACTGTGCCGTCAGAGCTACGATCTCGACTGGGCCAAATGGCATCAACCTCCGCAATCAACGTTCTCAGCGCAGGTGCTAGGGTCCATCCCATGCTCCCTCCTTTCTTCTCCAACTTCGGTGTGGCACCGACTGCACCACACGTCCCTACCACACATATACATGTGTGCGCCGACCGCCCCGCACGAGGGGCAGTCGGCCACAAAGATACAAGTATTAAGCATAGCTCATCACCTCATCCACAGGACTACAGCACTGACGGCAGCATATCCACCGGTAAGAGCCCCACCAGACGCCAAATAGGCATCGGTGGAAACCGTGAAATACTGGCCCAAACTAGACAAATAAAACGGCCACATAATCGCGGCCGGAATATCAGCCGAGCCCATCATAGACATCATCTGCGGGCTATAGTTCGAACCGCACTGCAGCCGGCCGTAGCACCATCCGGCGGCCTGGTTGGCATCATACCGTGGCGCGATAGTTCCACCCACCATCACCACTGCCCGAGTGGCCCACGGGGCACATGGCACAGTCGCCACAGATGCAGCGCTCCAGCTGGACGACGGCTGCCACGAATTATTGGACGCCTGATAGGACTGTGCGTTGATCTGCTCACGAAGTGCATCCGGGCCGATAAGGCCCTTCCCGATCTCTAGCGTGCCATCAAAAATTGCTGAGCCAGACACGTGCAGAGTACCGCGGGTCATTTTGATGTCGCCAGATCCGATAGTAGCTGCGAACTCAGCCATCCGGGACTCAAGCATATCGACACGGTCAACCAATGCCCGCAAACCAGCATCATCAGCAGGACGATCAATAGCTCTAGGATCAATACCCACTGGTAACCCCCTGCAAAATCGGCTTTATCTTCAATATCTGCCCAGACACCGGATCCGGATCCGCCACCCAACCCAGCAATCGTGCCCTCAGATTAGTATTCACCTCAGGTAGATTCGAATTCCTCAGCTCTACGTCTATGGTATCACCGATTTCGAAATCCCTTGTCGGGATGCAATCTTCTAGCAGGACCTCTACAGCATATGAGTTCGTGCCGTCTTTCTGCGTGTCCATTGCAGCATCGACATACCCTCGAATAATGTCAGGGTTTTTCGACCCGGTATCAGGGCTCCACCGCCGCTCCACACGGAGAAAGCCTGCACCAAGATAGGTCTCAGCCTGTATCGTGTACATGTACCGCTCATCACCCTCACGAGTGGCTGTACCGGTAAAAATGGTCGCGCCCTTCCCGTCGGTGTAATCCTCAGTGCGAGTCCACTCACCACGGGCGAGCACACCACGCACAGAAGAAGACCCAAGACGATCCGACACCAGAGCAGCAAACTCCAGATTCCCACGCTCACCAATGGACCAGCGAGTTGTAAACTCGCATCCGGCACGAGATGACATAAGATTTTGCAGACCGACCAGGCAGGTCATATCCTGATCACTCGTATATGTCCTATCACCCGTACGACCCGGATCCTCCTCCACATGGCCAGAAAACTCTTGTGCCAGACGATTAAGGCCAATTTTCCGGGCAATGGTCGTATACGGCAGATCTCGGTACTCCCCAGCCTCGATGTAGTTTCGTGCCAGCCACCCCTCAGCAGGCTGAAGGCCCAGCTCGATAGTGTCCCCAGACCCGAAAATACGCTTCTCAACCCAGCCAGCCCACACCACATAGTATGCCCCACGAGCCTCCACCACCCCGGCCAGAATCGCCCGCAGCGGTTGCGTGGCGACCTGCCACAGCGGGGGCAGGCGGTCACAAACAGGAAGCTTGATCGTAACCGAATCCGACCTACCCATAATATGAGAGATACTCCCGGACACCATTGCGCCCGGGAGCTCCGTGATGGCCCTCCCGGTGCGCTCATATGATATCCACCGAATGCCCGGATCACCCATTGTCCGTAGCCACCCAGTTCACCGCAACCTGTGCGCCCGTCTCCACAAACATGGAGAACTCGGACGATGTCACATTGTAGACTTTCGGAGTGTTCCACCCGACATTTCCCGCCGGAGAGTTAATGGTTGCTACCACAATCGGAGGATTCCTAAAGCGGCCGGGCGGGAACGGCACCACTTTGGTGTACGACCCGGGGCCACCCACCAACACACTACCTGCGGCAATCTGCGGGACCTTGGGCATTTCGTCCGCATAGGCCAGGCGCCTCCACGACGACCCAGTCCACACCAGATAGGACCCCTGCTTGGTGACATAGATAGGTGTCCCAACCCGCAGCGCCGACCCACTCGGGGCATCTGTATTAATGACCGGAATGACCCCGCCAGCAGCTGCCGTATACTCCCTGATGTCCGTGGCAGAAATACCACCAGCGGAACGCACACGCAGCTCGGCAAGAGGGAGCACCCCTGTGGGTAGAGCTGGTGCCTGTGGTGACGGCGATGCCGTACCCTGCACCACAGTGGCAGCGGCCTCATATTTACCGGATGAGTCAGCGGACCCGTCCAAAACTCGGAGGCCCACCACGTCGATACGGTCATATGTAGCGTGCTTGGCCGGGATACTCACGGTATTCGAGGACCCGGAAGAAACCCAATATGACCCATTAGTGCTCAACGCGGGGGTGACCACCGCGCACCCAGCAGATACCACCGCACTGGACCCGGACACGGACACCGCAAAACCGGACGAAACACCCGCCCTGACCGCATTAGTATGCATGTCATGAGTCATGGTATTTCCCACAGCGGCCCGGCGAAAATCCGCGGGCTGAATAGCAACACTATTACCTATAGGAAGGACAGGGTCAAAAGCCATTACACAAGCTCCTTTATCGTAATCACAGCAGTGCTGATTTGATTATACTCCGCCGCCGAGTAACGCATAGTCCAATAACCGTCACCCAGCGACTCCGGCCACTCCCGAATAGACGGAATAGCGGGAACTTCACCCCCGAGGAGAGCCGACCTACGCAGAGGGTCCACAATCAGCTTCTCCCCATACCCAAGTGTGAAACCGTCCCATGTCAGGATATACGACCGCGACACCCCAGTGAACAGCAGAGACGGGGACACCACAGGCCCAGTAATCTCGGCCACAAGCCGGGCCGAGTACGGCACATACACAGTGACTTCGCCCTGAGTGGTCGTAGTGGCCCAGCGCAGCGGAAACACCCACGGAAACACCAGGCCACCGCTCACCTTGTGCAGCCGAAGTTCATGCCTCGCATACCCGCTGGAATCCAACTGCCCGTCAGGCCCCTGCCCGCCCCGGAACCAAGCCGGGTCAGACGCGGTTAGCTGGGTATCCCAATGAAAAATCTTCGCGTCATTGGTGAAGCTGACCTTTAACTCGCCACTACGACGCACCATGATGGACTGCCACCCCGCGGCTGTTCGCACAGAAAGCCAACAATTGCCATTTCGGAGTGTTTTACGGAGCAGCCGGAGAGCCCCCTGGGCATCCGTGGGAGACCCCCCAATGTAGTGCCCAGAAATGCCCCCGGACATGGCCCCGCTATATGGGTCGGTCATCCACACACCGTCCAGCTGAGCTCGCTGCCCTGACGTGTACACGGGCGCAGGAAGTCCCCACATGGATACCTCCGATGTCACCCATTGGCCCCCATCGTTGAGATCCAGCCCGCGAATCACTACGCTCCTGGTCACATCAGCCTCCTAAGCGCCTGAGACACCGCCACAGCCGTCGAGTACGGGTCAACATTATATGTGTTGATTGTAGCGCTACTAGACTGCACTGGGGCAGGCGCCGGGGCCGACCCGGGCCCATCCGGAATGACATTTCTAGCGGTCTCTGCAATGCCAACAGCACGGCTCTCCAAATAGCCCTGCTGGCCTGCGATAGAGTCAGCAAAATCGCGTACGATCGCCTCGCCAGAGTAGGTAACGTATCCCCGGCCGGAGAAGGGCCCCCACTTGGCAGGGGAGAAGGGCCACAAGCCGCGAAGCTTAGACATACCGTCAGAGACCCATCTGGTCAGCTTGTCCCACGAGTTCTGGATACCTCTAAGAAATCCGTTGACAAGGGCCTCGCCAGATCGCAGCAGGAAGCTACCCATGTCCCCCAGAGCCCGCATAATAGCCCCCGGAATACCAGACACGAACTCGACCACATTGTTCCACACGCCCTTGGCGCCTTCGAGGAATTGGCCGGTCCATTTGACCGCACCATCCCACAACTTCGGGCCAAGATCTGCGATAGCCGCGACTATTTTACCGGGCAGCTCCGTGAGCCATTTGACATACCCGAGAAAAGCATCAACCCCAGCCTTAACAAAATTGCCGAACCATTCAGCGGCTTTGAGCCACAGATCCCCAAGGAAGGCCAGACCATCCAAGATCATACCCGGCAGATTACCAATGAACTCACCGAGAAGCTCAAATCCCGCGATAGCGGCATTCGAGAAGTCCTCAGCCCATTTCATCGTGACGATATACTCCACGAAAGCGTTGAACCCGTCAACGATTTTCTGCCACAGACCCGCAAGCCACTCGCCAAACCCAGCGAAGGCCTGCTTGACACCCTCCCAGCCACTGGCCAGCCAGTCCAGACAGGCCCTCCACACGCCATCCAGCCACTGCACCACCGAATCCCAGTTCGTGATGAGCAGATACAGGGCGGCTGCCAAAAGACCAATACCAACCACGATCCACGTAATCGGGTTGGCCAGCATCGCCGCTGTGGCTGCCCAAATAGCGGCTGTCACCTGGTAAATGCCCACGAGCAGCAGGCCTGTCAGGAGTGTCCCCAGTGCGCCAAAAACCCACGTGTTCTGCCTAACCCAATCACACAGGGACTGAAAATGCGGAATCAACTCGGCGACGGTGTCTCCCAGCCACGTGAAAACCTCAGACCCCAAAGGCTCCAGAGCCTCCAGAGCCCGGTTTTTCAGGAGCTGCCACTGCTCGGCAAAATCCATCGTCTCCTCAGCCAAGCCAAGAATGGAGTCGTCCGTTGACCCAATGGATTTCATCATGTCATCCGCGGACAGGGTACCGCTTTTCATGGCCTCTACAAATTGCTGCGCACCCCGGGTACCGAAGATTTTTGACGCCAGGTCTAGGGCAGAGGCCTCATCGCCCTTATTGATGAAGCCTTGCATTTCACCGGTGACACGCTTGAAAGCCTCCTTCGGGTCCTCACCCTTCTTTGCCAGGTTGACAAGGCCCTTGCCAAGAGCTGACATAACAGCACCGGAGTTCAGGCCCGCCTTGTCAAAGGCTCCCACCATTGAGATGGTGTCCTCAAAGCTAAACCCAAGGGTTTTCATCGAAGGGGCAGCCTGCTGAGCCACTTGGGCAAGATCATTCATGCCCACACCAGTGGCCTGGGAGACCCTAAACAGGTTATCCATCGCGGCCGAGACCTCATCACCCTTCAACCCAAAGGCCGAAAAAGCTGCTGTGGTCTTGTTGATGTCGACATCCTGCCCGAGAAGCCGGCCCGCCTCCAGATATTGGGAGGCGACCCTCTCCAGAGTATCTCCGGAAAGGCCTAGACGGGTATTCAGATCAGCCACAGTAGAGCCGATTTTGGAGTACTCCTCAGGGACACTACGGCCGATACGTTTTGCTATATCCACCATACTCTGCAGGGACTCCCCGGAAGCGCCGGTGCCCACGCGAATAGTGTCGTTAACGTCATCAAAGACGCTCCCGACTTCGTAGAGACCCCTACCGAGCCCGGCAAGCATGCCGCCGGCCAGGGCGGGAAGGGCCCAGCCCTTCAGGCCCTCGGCCAGGTGTTCCGATAGTTTCCTGCCACCCTCAGTACCAGCACTATCGGCCGCCCCGCCCACAGCGGCCGATATTTCATCCGTGATCCTCTTTTCGGAGCCCTGCATGGAGGGGACGAGCTGGAAATAGCCGGTCGCCAGCTCAACGCTACCCATTTTCCCACCAATCCTCGAAATCTTCTGGGGCTATTGGGTCCGCCCCGAACTTCTGGGCTGCTTCATCATTATCTCCCGGACGTGGCATTGGTTTCGGCCTACGGGCACTCCTGTCCCCGCTCCGCTGCCAGTTACCGGCATTGAGAAGGTCCACAACGTTGGCCAGCATGTATTCGGTGGCCGTCCACGGGGCGCCCAATACCGCGGCCAAATACGACCCCGGCTCAGCTGTATATATTATTGCTCTGAGGTCGGACCACGTACAGCGATCCGACCCCACATCCCTGAGCCTCAGGCCCCTGCGGACGAGCTCACCCTCCACAGCCACATGGTGAGCCATCACAATCGCCAGGAGCCCTGTTATTCCCCCGCAGAAATCCCCGAGTGCCCGGCCCAGGCCTTCATCAGCTCAGCGGCCTGAGTCTCATCAATCAGATCCAGAATACCAGGAGAGAACCGCTCCAGAAGCCTCACTTGCGCCTCAGCGGCTGCAGCCACATCCTCCGGGTGAGGCTCCTTGCCGCGTTTCTGCGCTTTGGCCAAGGGCTTGGCCACCTCAGCCAGGCCCAAACGTACCCCGATCGGAAGTCGGTTCATATTCGGAAGCTCGCGGATCTTCTTCTCGCCAGGAACCCTGAACCTGAACTTCTCTGACTGGGTGAGATCAACCTTATCAAGCTCAAAAACATCACTCATGCCGAGAACACCCCGTCGTCAAGGAGAATATAAATAGAGTTGCCGTGCTTATCCGGGTAGCAGGACAGAGTGACGGGCCACTTAATAGCATCAGTTGCACTAAACGTAATCGTATCAGTCGAAGTCACTTGGCCATCCGGGACGAAAATAAGAATGCGCGCCTTGCCGTCCTTCATCTTGAAATACCAGGACTTGTGGGGCAATTCATCTGCCTTGATTTTCACAGTAGTACGAGTACCAGTAGACGAAGTTGCCTTGGTAACCTCAACATTCGATTCGCCGGCGAAATTCTTGAGGCTCTGTTCATTGGTCTCCAGCTGCGTCCATTTCAGCTCACCGGAGAACGTTTCAAGAATCTTCTTGACCACCGTCCCGGACCAGTCTTTGATGTCGTTGGTCGAGCGGTCAACAGTAAGCTCAAGGCCATCCTCCGACACATAGCCCGCGTCCACAGCCTCGGAGGGGATGCTATCCCCGGCATGAGTGGGAGCTGTATCCTGGAGTTTTGGCGAGGCCAGGATTGCACCGGTCACTGCCTGGTCCGGCCGACCAGCAAAAATGTTCAGATTATTAACAGCCATTATATTCCTCCTTAAATGGCAATACCGGCCAGATGCAGCCGAATAGCAAATGAATACCGAGAAATACCGGTGTTGGGGTCAGGGTCCGGATACGGGGCCACAACAACCCGGCAATTATGACACGGGTAATTCCCCACATACCCGGAGATAGGGAGCTCCTCCAGCAGCTTCAGGACCTTGGCAGCCAGCTGGAAAGCCTCATAATCATCCTGAGGACTCGTCCCCCAGCACGAAACCGATATCTGATGCACCGACCTTCGTGGGTCCAGAATCTCACCGCCAGTCGAACGGACCACAACACACGGTGTTTTACCAATACGATCAGCCTTACCGGAAGCCCTAATACCGTCTTTGAAGTTCAGGTATCGAATAACCGCAGTCTCGACATCCGGCCGAATAGCCACACTCATGAAAGACTCCCGAAAGCCGTGGTAAGCACCTTGTCAGTTGCCTCCATTTTAGCACCCTTGAAGGTTTTCGGCCGCACCGTAACCCTGGCCCTCCGGGCTCCTTCGTACTCCGAGTACTCGAAATCATCCGGGCCGGCCTGGTTAACCATTTGCTCACCCCACTGGCGAAGCTTGTCTTTCACACCATCGCTCTTACGAATGGCATCAAAAGCCTCATAATGGAATTCGAGCTTTGTCAAACCGCCAGCCATATCAATCAGCCCCAACCAAAAACAGACATGTATGATCCAGAATGGTCCCAGAATCCCACACCTGAGGATGTGCATCCACCCGGTATTTGGGGATCGACTCATCCTCCCAAATACCGTCGTAGACACCCTTGTAGCGGGTCACGACATCCGGTGTCAGAGCTACCACCAAATCCCACCGAAAAACGGACGTCCCCGCCGGGGCCCACACCGTATAGGCCACTTTACCGTCACCCTGATAGGACCCCTCCAGGCCATCCATCAGACCGGGCTGGACAGAGCATCCCGGCACAATCCCGCGGGTTATCACAGCCCCGTACTCCCACTCACCGCGTGGGTTCTGCTGCTTCTCCGGAGCCCCCACGATGATGGTCTGGGTCATGTGAGATACGACACTCATGGCCGCTCACTAAGAGTATACGGGCCCAGCACACGCCGCACCTGCTCACTAACGGCCAGCTGTCCTCCGGCTGTCCCATAGGACGCCGAGATAGATCCCACAGCCTCCTGCGTCCGCCCCAGGGGACTAGCCCACGAGGCCAGGACAATCGAGGCCACAGCAGACGCCACAGCCCCCGGGACCTGTTCGTAGCCATGGGTCATCACGACGGTCACGGCCCCCAGACGGCACGGCAGCTCCCGCCGGGTACGTACCATACCCCGTGGGGACCAGCCATCCAGCTCCCACTCCTCATCGCCCACGGCCACCACAGGCGGTGCGACGAGTCTCAGAGTCGGCAGGATAAGTGTATTACCCCCGTGCGTATCCATGATCACTGCATGTGTCTCAACCCCAGCTATATGCCAGCCGCATACGTCCCTCACCACATCCGAGGCACGCTGAATCCAGCCCGAGAGTCCCGGACTGGATTCAGGCACCCGGCCCAGGTATTCCCCGCGAGAGCGGGGATGATCCTTGACCGGTCCATTTGACCACACCATCCCACAGGTATTCCCCGCGAGAGCGGGGATGATCCCGACTCGTGGCAGCCGTCCTCCAGCTGGAGCGCGTATTCCCCGCGAGAGCGGGGATGATCCGGCCACTTCGTCTACTGGTA
>ERZ772961.203-NODE-203-length-27209-cov-4.666974_pt1 | contig 27209 bp, 16 predicted proteins | sample MGYA00580677_ERZ772961 | MGnify/ENA primary metagenome ERZ772961 (study PRJEB29015, sample SAMEA2738088) | human oral metagenome | biome: human oral; feature: human-associated habitat; material: saliva | place: China | collected 2227 ... | reverse complement strand
AGACAGTAGAGGCAAATCAAACACTTGCAAATACAGATACAGTAACTTTGGGAACTGTAAAAGATCAGGAAGGGGCACAAGCAGACAGCTTATCAGTTTCTGTTAGCCAAAGTCAATCCTTGTCTGAGGAAGCTTCAAAAAATGCTAGTAAACATCTTTCAGAAAGTGAAAGCCAATCACTAAGTCTTTCTACAAGTGAATCTTTATCAGCTAGCCTATCAGTTTCTGAAACTGCCAGTGTATCAGAATCAGTTTTAACAAGTGATTCTCAATCTCAAGTTGGATCTACCTCTGAGCTTGCATCGTCATCAGTATCAGAAACGGCATCAAATAAAGAACAAATTGTTCGTCAGGAAGATTCAAGCAAGGCTAAAATTGCTGAGGATCGCAAACGTCTATCTGAAATCTCAGCTGATATGGGTAAATTCCTAGCTCAGTCAGCTGGTATACCGGGTACTGATGCAGCAGTTGCTAAGGTAAATACAGCTGTATTAGCTATTGAAGAAGCTCTTAAAAATCCAAATGCTGATTTGACAGATGTTATTAATCAGGCGAAAGTCAATTATGATTGCTGTAAACCGTGCTCACAATGGTGTGCAAAATCCACTGAACGGTAAACAAATGCCGACTGGAGTAGGATTCCGAGCGAGCAACGGTGAATCAGTGCCGACAGGACCAGTAAGTAAAAGTATCTCAGCGTCTGAGTCAACCTCAGCAAGTGCAAGTACCTCAGCGTCTGAATCAACCTCAGCAAGCGCAAGTACGTCAGCGTCTGAGTCAACCTCAGCAAGCGCAAGTACGTCAGCGTCTGAGTCAACCTCAGCAAGTGCAAGTACCTCAGCGTCTGAGTCAACCTTAGCAAGCGCAAGTACATCAGCCTCAGAATCAACCTCAGCAAGCGCGAGTACATCAGCCTCAGAATCAACGTCAGTAAGTACAAGCGCATCAGCTTCTGATTCAGCTAGCATGTCTGCTTCTGACTCTACATCAACCTCAGCTAATAGATTAAATTCTGAATCAACATCAGAATTAATAGGAAATTCAAGTAATCAATTACCGAATACTGGTACAGAAGCTTCTAAATCATCTATTGTTTTGGGTGCTTTGGCAGGTGTAACTGGATTAGGTTTACTTGCTAAACGCCGTCACGATGAAAATGAAGACGAAGCATAATGTATCTGTTTGATTCAATTTGTTGAAAAATAAATCAAAGTAAATCCTGAAAAGTTGCAACTTTTCAGAATTTCTTTTTTTGTATTGTTAGTGAACTGATATAAAAAGTGTTATAATTAGTAATAAGAATTATAAAATTGATTCTGTCAATACTTAATAATAGTACTAGAGTGTTGATTAAGACAACTTTTAAGTGTATTTAGATAGTGGTAATTTTCTTCTGTATTTGCTTATATCAGCTGAAAATGATAAAAGTTAGCTAGTATCTTATACAGTCTTGCTAGCTAGGAAAAAGGATTTTCTTTTTATCAGTAATGAATTTTTCTAAAATAACCCCTGTTTTTTAAAGAGTATCATAGTCATAAATATTATTAAGGCTATATAAAATTGTGAGGCCACTATCTAAATAAATCATATCTAAAAAATAGGATTTAAAGACTTGTTGATAGACTCTTTATAAGATATCATTATTATCTTTATTCTTATTGTTTGATGATGGTTCTTGTTTTATATTTCAGACTTTTACTTTTTACATTCTTAATGAAATTGAACGGAGAATATTTGTAATGAATAAGGTAACTTTTGTATTAGCAGGTGATTATGGGTATATTCGATATATTGAAGCAACCTTGAAATCTATTTGTTATCACCATGAAAATTGTAAAGTTTATATTTTGAATCAAGATATTCCACAAGAATGGTTTATTGGAATTCGAAGAAGACTAAAGAGCAGAAATAGTGAATTAGTAGATATTAAATTAACTGGGGATGCTATTTCTAAAGAGTGGAAAATGGCACCTGATGGCGGTCATATAAATTATATGACTTTTGCACGTTATTTTATTCCTCAATTTGTAGAAGAAGAGAAAGTGCTCTACTTAGATTCGGATGTTATTGTAACTGAACCTCTTGATGAATTATTTGAATTGGAATTGGGAAATCATTTAGTAGCTGCAGCGAAAATTGTATATGGATTGGAAGACAGATTTAATGCTGGAGTATTATTAATCAATAATAAACTCTGGAAAGAAGAAAATATTCAAAAACAATGTATTGAAATTACAAATAATGAGCATGAAACTCTTCCAGAAGCGGACCAAACCGTATTAAACCGTTTATGTGGCAATCGTTATATTGTTTTAGATGATAGATATAATTTTCAAATCGGATATGATCGTCTTGCAGAACAAAGAAAGCAATACTTCATTTTAGAGAAATCTCTAAATCCTTTACCAGCGATTATTCATTATTTATCGGATGATAAACCATGGAATTTGTTTTCTTTCTCTAGATTAAGAGATGTTTGGTGGAAGTATTCATTAATGGATTGGTCAGAAATCATTGCCCATGAAATTCCGAAAAGACTCAAACCAATTTTAATCATGACGCACAGTCAGGAATTAGAACAAATCGAAATTTTAGTGAAACGATTACCAGAATGTACGTTTAATATTATGGCATTGACATTAATGGGAGATAAGTTAAACAGTCTTCGAAAATATGAAAATGTACGATTGTATCCTGCGCTTTTAGAATGGAATATTAATCGTTTAATTCGTGAATGTGATGTTTACTTAGATATTAATCATGGATGGAAAAATCAAGAAGTTATTGAAAAAGTAAAAGAATCAGGAAAATTAATTTTATCATTTGAAAACACTGCAAATGAATACTATACAGATAAAATATTTAATCTTTCAGAGATTGAAGAAATGATAGAGCATTTAAAACATATATAATAATTTTAAAATAATGGTAGGAGTAAAAGGAAGAATGAATGATTTAATAAGTGTCATAGTTCCCGTATATAATACAGAAAAATATTTAAGACAGTGTATTGAAAGTATTTTAAATCAATCTTATAGAAATATTGAGCTTTTATTGATAAATGATGGATCTACGGATTCTTCGGCAGAAATATGTAGGGAATATCTTCATAAAGATAAACGTTGCTATTATTTTGAAAAAGAAAATGGTGGACTATCTGATGCAAGAAATTATGGGATTAAACGAGCGACAGGAGAGTATATAACATTTATAGATTCAGATGATTTTTTAATGGATCTAGCACTTGAAAAATTACATGCTACTGCTCTGTTAGGAGAAGCTGATTTAGTCGTAGGTGGTTTTTGTTATTTTGACAGTCCAAGTTTTTATCTATTTGATAGAAATGTTTTTGGGGCATTACCAATTACAATTGTAGAAAAGGAATTTGCGGTTAATCAAATGGACGACCTATCCGATGCTCCATTCTTATGTTATTCAACTGCATGGGGAAAATTATATAAGAGAAGTTTGTTTGAAAGTATTCGATATCCTTTAGGAAAATACGCAGAAGATCAATTTACTACTTGGAAACTATATTTGGTGGCTGAAAGAATAGCAGTTTCTAATCATACTATATATGCTTATAGAAAAAATAGTGAAGGGTTAAGTTTAAATTTCAATTTAAGTCATTTAGATTATATAGATGCTTTGGAAGAAAGAATCGAGGCAACAAAAAATATTGAAGGAATTGACATAGAAAAAACTTATAAAATGTATGAATATGTGTTGAATAGAAGAGTTGGTGAACTAGACTATTATGGTTATGAAAAGGAAAAAGTCATTCTTCAAAATAAAATAGATGAATTAAAAAGGAATCATATTGTTTAAAGAGTTGTTCAACTGTTAATGGAAGAGGACAATCTTAGTGGAAAGAGGAATAAAATAGAAATGATAACTGAAGAAAACTTTTTAGTCAGTATAGTGGTGCCTGTTTATAACGCAGAAAAATACTTGGAACAGTGCCTAAATAGTATACAAAATCAGACGTATAAAAATTTTGAAGTCATTCTTGTTAATGATGCTTCAATTGATAATTCTGAAACTATTTGTAAGGGTTTTGTAGAAGGTGATTCTAGATTTAGATATTTTTTAAAGGCAAATGGAGGTGCTTCCTCTGCTAGAAATTTTGGATTAGATCATGTTAGGGGCGATTTTATCACATTTATAGATGCAGATGATTGGGTAGATGAAAACCATTTAGAAGTGTTAATCAATAATATTAGAGAAAATAATACTGATATGGCAGTATCTTCCATTAAAAAGTTTGATAATGTAAGTAACTTTGAATTTAGAGTACATTCGAAACAAGAAAAATACTTGTTAAATTATAATAAATTAAATAGGGAAGAATTTTTAGTAATTCTTCCCAAATTAATACTTGCTAATAATAGTTATAAAATTTCAGTTTGTAAATTATTTAAAAAAGAGTTAGTCTATGAAACTCGGTTTGATAATTCTTTAATATATGGAGAAGATACGGAGTTTTTCTTTAATTTATATTGTAATATGGATTCAATTTCTTATGTTGATGAAGTTACGTATATCTATCGCTTACATGATGAGAGCTCTTCTAGTAAATTTGGGCAATTGCATATGGAACAGGAATTAGCCATTTATAAAAAAATGTATGAAAAAATAGAAGAATTAGGTCTACCTACCATTCATTACTATACTACTATTAGAGATTTATTAGAGTTTCGAAAAGATTATTTCGATAATAGAGATTTATATAGTGAATATGTTGAATTTCTACAAAAGATAGAAAAAAAGATTACTTATCCTAAAGAATTAATCTCTATCATTGTTCCAATATATAATGTATTCCCATATTTGAAATTATGTTTAGAAAGTATCGAAAAACAGACCTATTCACACTTTGAAGTATTATTAATCAATGATGGTTCTAGAGACAATTCAAAAGATATTTGTCTAGAATTTGCAGAAAGAGATAAAAGATTTAAGTATTTTGAGCAGAAAAACGCTGGACTGTCAGCAGCTAGAAACACTGGGATTTTAAATGCAAGAGGTGAATTTATTACCTTTATAGACGGAGATGATTTTATTGAGTATAATTATCTTGAAGAATTGTATTATACTTCCTTAAAAAATGATTCTGAAATTGTTGTTGGAAGTTATAAAAGATTCAATGAAGAAGATAATAACTATTACATCCATGTATTTGATTATAGGGAAGAGCATTATAAATATAGAGAATTAATCGAAAATATAGCCCAAATTGAAAGAAGAGGGATTGAATTTGAAACAAGTTGGGGGACGCTATTCCATAGAAGGTTATTTGAAAATGTGTGGATTCCTGTAGGTAAAAATATAGAGGATACACGCACAAATTATAAATTATATATGGAATCTTGTAAGACAAGTTACATTCATAAAGATTTGTATATTTGTAGAATCAGAAAAGGAAGTTTAATCAATTCTATTACGGAAAGTTTATTAACAGATGTTTTAGAGGCATTGCTGGAGAGAATAGCAGTTTTAAGTTTGTCTGGCATAGACATTACAGAAGAAAAAGAAATGTTGAAAATACGCCTTAATACTCGTTCTCAACAAGCTTTAGATGCTGGATTAGAAAATACAGAAATTTATAGAAGGTATAAAGAGATTGAATCTTATTTAAATAGATAATTTATGTAAATAAACATTAAAGGATAAATATAAGGAGGAACTTTGGAAAAAATAGTTTTAATAGTACCGATTTACAATGTTGAAAACTACCTAAGACAATGTTTAGATAGTATAAAAAAACAAACATATAAAAACTTTATTTGTATTATGATAAATGATGGTTCTACAGACACTTCTAAAATAATTGCTGAGCAATATTTATCGGATAGTAGATTTATTTTAATAAATCAAGAAAATAAAGGTTTAAGTGGAGCAAGAAATACTGGTATCGAGTACTTTTTTAAATATACTGATAAAGAATATATCTGTAATTATGTTACTTTTATTGATAGTGATGATGTAGTTTCATTAGATTACCTAGAATATTTAGTTAGTAATATTGAAGATGGAGTAGATATTATTGAAGCTAACATATGTTTTTTTGATGAAAATGATATACCATACTTTTCTTCTACTAGTAATAATACATTTGTTTTAGAAACAGTAGAAGAGAAGTTAATGAATCAATTAAAGGATAATATTAGAACGTCGATTTTCCCTAAATTAATAAATAAAAAATTATTAACTTTGAATTTTTTCCCTGAAGGAAAAATTTTTGAAGATATAGCTGTAATGGGAACTTTGATTAATAATTCAAATAGATGGAAAAAATTACCAAAAATTATATATGGTTATAGAGTTAGAAAAGGATCAATAATAAATACAAAATTTTCAAATAAAAAATTAGACATTTTTGAAATACTAGAAATTTACAGAAATAATTTTATGGCTTGTTCGATAGAAGCAAAAATCTTAGTGGAAGAAGTTAGTATATTGCACCTAACTTATCACCTCAGAGATTTTGTTCCTAAAATGCATAAATCAGCAAAGTTATATGCTAACAGTATTATAGAATCAAGAAAAAGAATTGAATCATATAAGAGTGACTTTCCAAAAGCATTAATTAGTGTCATTGTTCCAATAGATAATGTAGCATCAAGTTTAGAATTGTGTTTAAAAAGTATTGAAAATCAATCATATCCACATTTTGAAGTTATTCTTATTAATGACGGTTCTACAGATAGTTCCAAGGAGATATGTGAAGAATTTGTATTTAGAGATAAGAGATTCAAATATATTGAATTAAAAGATGCTGGATTTTCAAATGTAAGAAATATAGGAATATTAAACTCAAGTGGAGAATATATAACATTTATAAATGGTAAGGATTTTGTTGAATATAATTATCTTAAAGAATTATACGATAATTCTGTTAAATATAATTCGGAAATTGTAATAGGTAGTTACAATAAATTTAATGAGGTTGATAATAATTACTACTTTCATGCTGGCCCATATAGAGAAGAACAATATTTAGATCATGATATTATTGATAATACATCTAAACTAATAAAATACAGAGAAAACGTTGAATCAAACTGTGGGATATTATTTCATAAGAAATTATTCAACAATGTTCTGTTCCCTCTGAACAAAAGGTTTGATGATGTAAGTATCAACTATAAGTTATTTTTAGAATCTAGAAAAATTACGTATATCAATAAAGAGTTGTACACATATAGAATTAGAAAGGAAAGTATTACTCATAATATTAATGAAAAAATATTAACAGATATTTTAGATGAATTATTAGAAAAAATTGCTATTCTAAGCATAGTCGGAATTAATATTAGTGAAGTAAAAGAAAGTTTCCATAATCGAATTAAAGAACTTATTGAACAAGCAACTGATATCGGGTTAGAAAATACAGAAATTTATAGAAGGTATAAAGAAATACTATATTTTTTAGATAAGTAAATGATTGTTCAGAAGTATTATGTATATTTAAAAACGTTGTGCTAAGGAGAGATGTTCTTGATGAATGACAAGGAATTGGTAAGTGAAGACGGAAAAATGTTTAAACCGAATGATAAAGATTCTCTAATAAGTATTGTAATCCCTATTTATAATGCAGAAAAATACTTAGAAGAGTGTCTAAATAGCATAAAAAATCAAACTTATAAGAATATTGAAGTAATTATGGTCAATGATGGTTCAAAAGATGATTCTGAAACGATTTGTAAGAGATTTTCAGAATATGATGCTAGATTTAGATACTTTACAAAAGCAAATGGAGGGGTTTCATCTGCGAGAAATTTAGGGTTAGATAATGTAAAAGGAGACTATATTACATTCATTGATGCGGATGATTGGATCGACGAAAAGCATTTAGAATTATTGATAACTACTGTTAAAAAAAATCATTCTGATATAGTTATTTCTTCCTATAAGCAATTCAATAACATAGATGTATTTTATTTAAGAGCATATACTATACAAGAGAAATACTTGTTGAATTTTGAAAAGATGAATAGAGATGAGTTTCTTACTCTCTTTCCAAAACTAATGAGTGCCAATGTATGTTTTAATAATGCTGTTTCTAAATTATTTAGAAAAGACTTAGTGAAAAATCTACGATTTAACACTTCAATAAAATATGGAGAAGATTTAGATTTTTATTTTAGGTTATATCTGAATGTGGATAGTATTTCATATGTTGATGAACCAACATATGTTTATAGAATGCATGGAGATAGTACAACAAGTAACTTTAATCAAGAACATGCAGAGCAAGAATTGAGCATTTTTAAACAAATGTATGAGAAAATTCAAGAAATAGGGTTACCTAGCATTCATTATTTTAATAAACTAAAAAAATTATTAGAATTGAGAATGGATTTTTTAGAAAATAAAGTTTTGTTAAATGAATATTTAGACTTTTTAAAAAATAGTGAGGGAACTGTAACGTATCCTAATACACTAATTAGCGTTGTCATTCCGATTTATAATGTATCTCCCTATCTAAGATTATGTTTAGAAAGTATTGAAAATCAAACCTATCCGCATTTTGAAGTTTTACTAGTGAATGATGGTTCAAGAGACGATTCAAAAGATATCTGTCTAGAATTTGCAGAAAGAGATAACAGATTTAAGTATATAGAGCAACAGAACTCTGGTCTTTCAGCAGCTAGAAATACAGGAATCCTAAATTCAAATGGAGAATTTATGACCTTTATAGAAGGTGATGATTTTGTTGACCCTAATTATCTTGAAGAATTATATCATGCAGCATTAAAAAATGATTCAGAAATAGTGATAGGAAGCTATAAAGAATTTAATGAAGATGATAATAACTATTATATTCATGTATTCGACTATAAAGAAGAGCATTTTAACCAAAATGAATTGATTACAAAAAGAGGAACAGAATTTGAAACTAGTTGGGGGATTTTGTTCCATAAACGACTATTTGAAACTATACGATTTCCTGTTGGTAAAAGCATAGGCGATTGTTTTACGAATTATAAATTATTTATAGAGTCATGTAAGGCTAGCTATATTCATAAAGATTTTTATATACATCGCATTAGAAAAGAAAGTTTAAGCACTCAACTTACAGAGAAATATTTTACAGATGTATTTGAAGCACTTTTGGAAAGAGTAGCTACTCTGGCCTTATTAGGAATGGATATTTCCGAAGAGAAAAGCAACTTAATCGATCGACTTCAACTTCAATATAAACAAATGCAGGAAGCAGGGCTACAAGAGACAGAAATTTTTAGACGTTATAAGGAATTTTTCTGTTTATTGGATTCGTAGTTCTTCTTGTATCTGATAAAAGAGTGGATGGTTTTTAGTAAATGAAATAGATATGTCGAAATTTACTAATTAGATAAAAACATAAGTGGAGAAATAGATGATCTATCTAACAAATCGATTTAATAATGATGAACAAGATTTTATAGATGATGTTATCTCCTCGGGAGTAGACGTCCGTGTAGCAATAAAAGAAGAATTGGATACCTATTCAGACTGTAGTTGTTTTTTACCAATGATACTTGTGAATCAAACGTCATCTACTTTAGATACGAAGCCTCCCCTGTTTGCCTTAAAAGTAGTTGTTCCTAAATTTTGGGAAATTCATATGGACTATAATGAGGGAACCATATGGGATAAGGATGTTAAGAGAGGGGTTATTCACTATTTAGACAAGACATTTCGGACGGTTAGAATGGTAGAATGGCTGGATGAAGAGGGGAGAGCATTAAGTAGGGATTATTATCAGGAGAATGGCTGGAGATATAAAGAAGATATACTAGATCAGGAAGGAAAAACTATTTTCATCCAATACTACAGTCCTGAAGATGTCTTGTTAATGATAGAAGACACTGAGAATCATCTTTTTACAGTATTTGAGAATGATGTAACTCGGATTTACAATGAGGAGCAACTTTGGCAAAATTGTCTGTCTCGAATGAATGCCGATAGAGATGTAGTTGTTATTGGAGATCAATCGATTGCTCAATATTTACAAAAAGAAAATACGATTGCCTGCTATCTTGGGCAGGGAATCTTATCTGAAAAAGAGATTCAGGATTGGTTAATGTATGTAGATTACTTATATATTTACCATTATTCTGTGTTTCAATCTTTGCCTTATAATGAGAAGGTATATCATCTTAGTCCTCTATATCCATTCAAAAATACTAGGAATGGTCATCGGGCCTTAATTGTCACTCATACACAAGAAGTTGAAAAAATTGAAGCCTTAGTGGAACAGTTACCAATGCTTGAGTTCCATATCGCAGCTATAACTGCTATGGGTGGTAGATTAACTAATTTAAGTGAAAAAGAAAATGTGTTTTTATATCCAGGAATTATAGAATCTCAATATCGAGCCTTATTGGAAACATGCACGATTTATTTCGATATCAACCATAATATCGAAATACTGAATTCTGTAGAAGAGTCTTTGGAAAATGGATTACTTCTATTTGGCTTTGAGGAAACATGCCATCGAAAAGATTTTATTTGTTCAGAGCATCTATACCTTAGTGATGACATTAGTTGTATGATTGAGGATTTGAAAAAAATCATCTTTTCAGAAGTAGAATATGACTTGGCAATACAAAGACAATTGCAGTTTATTCATGCTTCTAGTAAGGACTACTATCAAAAAGTCTTTCAGAGGGAGGGGATTTAATGAGTATCTATATATTTGATTTATTGGTCGGATATGAGACAAATGGAGTTGATAATTCTCAGGCTCATCGTGCGAGAGTATTTTCGAAAATGAATCTTGATTACTATTATATCTTTTCAGTGATTCCTTCTCGCTATGATTTTTCTTATTTTCGAAACCTTGGGCTACCAAAAGAGAGGATGCTGATTGCTCCCTTCTTTCTTGTAGGAGAAAAAAGTGTTGAATCAACTATTTCAGTTGAGGAGATGATTCTGAGATTGTCTTTAGAACATAGTGATTGTATTGAATGCAATTCTCAAAGAATTGTCTTTCAATTAACTGCAGAACATAAAATCATTCTTTGGTTTAAAGAAGATAGGGTCTTTCAAGTAGAACATTTATACTTAGATAAACTGTATCAGAGAGATTACTATACCTCTTATTTAATTTGTCGAGAGTATCTACAAAAGGATGGCTTCAATTGGAATCATAGGCTTTTCTATAATTCAACAGGGGGGCTTGTTTATGAAGGATTTCAAATTTCAGGGAAAATCAGATATCGTTTTGGTTCGGATTGGATAGGTGGAGAACATGCTTTAATGGAGTATTTTATAAAATCTTTATCCTTGTCTAAGAAAGATACCGTAATAATGGATAGAATAAGCGGATTTCCATTTTCTCAAGCACTCTTAAAATATGCAAGTGGTGTAAAAAAAGGTGTAGTCCTGCATTCTATACATCAATTTCGATACGGTGATATGAACTATGAATATTTTTATTTGTTCAAATATGCTACTGAATTTGACTTTATAATTGTTTCAACAGAATTGCAAAAAATAGAGCTGGGGAAGTATTTACTTGACTTGAATCTTTCATCTTGCCCAATAGTGGTTATACCTGCTGCAAGTATTGAAGAATTAAATGCCGAAAACAAGGAAAGAGTTCCTTTTTCTGCAATGCTTGCTGCACGATTAGATCCACGAAAGCAGATTGATTTAGCTATATTAGCCGCTATCAAAGCAAAGGCTAAACTACCTCATTTCCATTTGAATATATATGGGAAAGGTTCGCAGTATGATAAATTGAATCAGATAATTCTTGAAAATAATGCCCAAGACTATATCAAGCTATGCGGTTATCAAAATTTAACGGAAGAATTTAAAAAATATCAACTTTATCTATCGACTGCTTCATGGGAAACGTTGGGGATAACTCTACTTGAAGCAGTTGCAAATGGTTTAGGTATTGTAGGACTAGATGCACCCTATGGGGGTCCCACATTTATCGAAAATACTAAAAATGGATATTTAATAGCAGAAAACGAAAGCAAATCGAGAGATGAATTAATTGAAAAGATATCATATGGAATCATTAACTACTTTAAATTGGATCAAGATAAAGTTGTTCAGAATTCATATGCTATTGCGAGCAATTATTTAGATGAAGCGATTATTGAAAAGTGGTATAAACTGCTTGTTGCTAAAGAAGAGTCATAAAAAATATCAAACAGTAGGACGTGAGAATCGGCATTTTGTAGTTTGAATAAGGCTAGTTCTAAATTTTTTCAGTTACTATTGAAAGAATGAACTTTTTTGTGGATGTGAAAAAATAAATAGTTAAATTAGACTAAAAAGCTATTATTTATAACTTTAGTATATAAGTTTTGCAGTTTATTTTATATTTATTCCTTTTATTTGAAGGATAAAAGAGAGCTTTGTTGGACATTTTGAGAAAATCTATTTATAATTAGAAATAGAGAATTTGTAATTCAATCGACGACGCGTTTAAAATATATTAGCTACTTTTCCAATTTATTAATTAAAATGAGAGGAAGTTTTATGAAAAAATATGTTTCATCAATAGTTGTAAGAAAAGGCTTTGTTACACTGCTTTTGATGTTTATCTATGTTTTAGGTAGTAGGTTGACACTTCCTTTTGTTGACTTAAATAATAGGAATTTTTTAGGTGGTGCTACAGCCTATTTATCATTTTCAGCTGCAATGGTAGGTGGAAATCTAAGGAGTTTGTCTTTGTTTTCAATAGGCTTATCCCCGTGGATGTCTTCTATGATTTTGTGGCAGATGATTTCTCTTTCTAAAAAAATTGGTCTCTCCTCAATGCCTGAAGAGGTTCAAAATAGACGACAGATGTATTTAACTTTATTTATAGCTTTGATTCAAGCTTTGGCTGTTTCATTAAATTTACCCATTCAATCTAATTTATCTAATCTTCTGATATTAGTTATGAATACTAGCCTTTTAATAGCAGGAGCTTTTTTCTTAGTATGGTTATCAAATATGAATGCTAGCATTGGGATTGGAGGTCAGACGATTATTTTATTGGTTGGGATGGTTTTAAATATTCCTCAAGATTTGATTGATACTTTCCAAACAGTACCCGTTTCTATCTTTGTATTGATATCTTTAATGCTGATGGGAATTTTATTTGTTTATCTACTTGCTGTTACTTATAGAGCTCGTTATCGTATTGCAATACATAAAATTGGTTTACACAATCGTTTTAAAAAGTACTCCTATTTTGATGTGATTCTGAATCCAGCTGGAGGGATGCCTTTTATGTATGTAACAACTTTTTTAGGCCTGCCAACTTATATTCTTTTATTGTTGCAGAAAATGTTTCCATCGAATGCTAGCTTCTTTGAATTGTCTTCTCAGTTTACAATTGGGAAACCGCTTTGGATCTATACTTATATACTCATTCTATTTTTATTTAGTATAGCTTTTGCCTTTATTAACATAAGTGGAGAAGAAATTTCAGATCGTATGAAAAAAACAGGAGAGTACATCTATGGAGTTTACCCTGGTGAGGAAACTCGACGATTTATTAATAGATTAGTCTTTCAATTTTCTTTGATAGGTGCTTTTTTTAATGTTATTATGGCTGGGGGACCGATGCTTTTTGTTCTATTTGATGAAAAGTTACTGAGGATTGCGATGATTCCTGGCTTATTTATGATGTTTGGTGGTATGATTTTTACGGTCAGAGATGAGATTAAGGCTCTGAGATTAAATGAAACCTATCAACCATTGATTTAGGAGGTTATCATGTATTATTTTATTCCAGCTTGGTATGGTTCAGAACGTCGATGGCATGCAGATATAATCCCTTGGTATTATTCTCAGTTTCGCTTTGAATTTGATGATACCTTTAATCAAATTCGTCTTTTTCAAAAACAAGGGGTAGAGGCAAAGTTATTAATATTATCTTATCAGCCTCATTTGCGTTATTTTTTACATCGACAGGGTGTTTTGGAGACAGAAGTCTATTCTGTTTTTGATGATTTGCAAAACTTTCATGATTTGCATACCCAAGTACTGAATATTAGAGATATAGAGTGGGATAGTGATTGTCAATTTCTTTATACTCCTTTTACAATCATTGTTCAAAAAAATGGGATAAAATATGCTCAAGTGGAACATGGCATTGAGGGTTTTATTAGCAAAATAAACTATTTTGAACCTACTGGGCAGATCAGCCATTGTTATGTCATGGATGATAGAGGCTACGTATCTAGTGTTATTTATTTTGAGCAAGGAAAAGAGAAATATCAAGATTACCTCGATTCTAAAGGTATTTGGCAATTTAGGGAATATTTGCAAGAAGAAGGAAGAATAGAAATCAATCCTATTTTTGGCTATCGCTTTAAACTGTCTGAATATCAAAATATGGAATATCTAGTGGCAGAATATTTTGAGAACTATCTGGATAAGCAATTAAGAAATAAAGATACTTTTATTATATCTTCCCATCCTCACCATGACCAATTTGTACTAGACCGTTTACCTAGTGGTAATCCAAAAATTTTAAGTCTCTTTATTAATCGTAATCCTAAGGATAGCTTTAAAGATTTACATGTATCCATGAATCTAGTAGATTTAGTCTTGGTCGATCGTATGGACAGTTTGCAATTGTTGAGGGAGATGTATCCTGAACATTTGAATAAATGTCATCATCTTACCTCTTTTGATACGCGTCTACGACTTGGACGCAGTCAGACTAGAAAAGAATCAATTATTTACTATCAATTAGACTTTTCTGAAGGCATTGATAGACAAGCATTAGTGCAGGTCTTGTCATTTATTTCTGAAACTAAACATACAGAAGTCATTTTTGGGGCTTTCTCTGCCAGTCAGGAACAAATGAAAGAAGTGGAAAATCTTGTTCATGAAATCATCCAAGAGCAAATTCGTATTGATACATTAGAAAAAGGAATAAACTACGGAGATGCGGAAAATCCATTAGAGGAAAATCAGAAACAAGAATTGCGCTTTCAGTTTGTCAATTTGAATGATGAGTTGGAGTTGATTAAGACATTAGAGTTTGTGCGCTTGATTGTCGATTTCAATCAACAACCTCACCTTTATACTCAAATAGCGGGTATTAGTGCGGGAATCCCTCAGATTAATCTGGTTAAAACCGCCTACGTGGAACATTTGAAAAATGGCTATTTGATATCTAATATAGCAGAGTTTTCAATAGCTGCACATTATTACACAGATAGGTTAAAAGAATGGAACCAGGCCTTAATTTACTCTATTGATAAAATCAAGGAACATACGGGGCAACGTTTCTTAGATAAACTGCATCATTGGATTAAGGAGGTTACAGATGTCAAAGGACTATAAAATCCTACAAATAGGGATTGATAATTGGGCGCATCATTACACAATTCCTGAAAATATGGATTGGTATTATTTCTCACCAAACTCATCTAAAGCTCTTCGTAAAATGATGGAACTAGATCAGGTAACTAGCTTTCATGCTATCCTAATAGAAGATGGTCAATATTTAGGAAATCTATTGCCCTTTATCTATCATATTGAACCTCATACACTTTTCTACAATCAAGATTTTAGAACACAAGATTCAGCCATTCTTGATTTGATAAAACAGAGATGTGCTCAGGCTGTTGATTTCTCAGATCCACAGCAATTAATTAATGATTTGAGTAAATCTCTTTTTGGCGGTGGGTATGGTGATAAATTAAGCCCCTATACTATTAAGATTCATTCAAGTTCCTCCATCCAAGTTTCTTATCAAGGATTTGAATATGTGACTTTAGAAGGAAACTTTGGAAATGAGTTCCAACAGGTGGCCTACTGGTCTTATAATATTGTAGTTAACAGAAGTCTACCTATAGAATTATGGTTGGAGTATGAAAGAAGTGAGCATGTAGATTTTCGATTTAGGATTCAGAAAATAGTCAGTGGATCTATTTTGGATATAGCTGAAGATTCAGTTTATACAGAGAAAGACTTAGAAAAGACTATTGTCATAGAGCAAGATTATGATGCCTATTTATCTATTTCCGTTGAAGCTCGAGGGAATGGAAGATTACAGTTAGGGAGTCTCCATCAACGCTGGAGTCGTAAACAGTTTGGGAAGTTTGTATTAGGAGGAAATACTCTACATGATGATAGGCGTGATGAAATTAACTACTTTTTCCATCCAGGTGATTTTAAACCGCCTTTGGCTGTTTATTTTGCTGGTTTTCGTCCAGCGGAAGGTTTTGAAGGTTACTTCATGATGAAAAATCTAGGATGTCCCTTTATCTTATTCTCTGATCCACGTTTAGAGGGTGGAGCTTTTTATCTTGGTAGTGAGGAGTTAGAGAGTAAGATTAAAGCCACTATTCAGTATTATTTGGATTATTTAGGTTTAACCTCTAAGGATTTAATTTTATCAGGGCTTTCCATGGGAACTTTTCCAGCCCTATACTATGGAGCAAGCTTCGAACCGCAAGCAATCCTTGTCGGTAAACCTCTTACCAATATTGGAACGATAGCTAATCGTGGTCGACTAGAAGCTCCAGGGATTTTTAACACTGCCTATGACATACTGAGACATCAAGCTGGAGGGAATAGTCCCCAGCATATGTTAGAATTAAATCGACGTTTTTGGAAGGTTTTTAAACAAGCTGATTTCTCCAAGACGACTTTTGGCTTATCCTATATGAAGGATGAGGACATGGATCCTCAGGCATATGAACAACTAGTGACTTATTTATGTAATACAGGTGCGAAAATTCTTTCTAAAGGAACAGCAGGACGACACAATGATGACACGGACACAAATGTTGCCTGGGTCTTACATTTTTATCGCATGGTTCTACAGGCTGATTTTGGAAGAGGTGAGCTATGATTATCAAGCAAAGAGAAAATATTGCTTGGGGAGAGGTCCATGGAAGCTTTATGTATGGAACTAGAGTACAGTATTATTCAGATTGGCATATTCGTTTCTCCAATCCTTTAATGACATCTGGGGAAGTGATTAAGAGTTGGACTTCAAGTGTGAATTATCAAGCAGCTCGTACTCAGCCTAGTCTTCCCTTGTTAAAAAGAAATCACAATTACCAATTAACTCTCGAGATGGATTGCCAACCTGAGAAGGGAGTTTATACTAAGGTCACGTTTTTTGATCGGTATAATGAGATTTTAGAAGAGAAGGTAGAAAAAGTGAAAACATTTGACTTTACGTATCCCGATAATGCTTATACGTATCAAGTCTCTCTTCTAAGTGCTGGATTTGAATCGCTAGATTTTTATTCATTTTCTATTAAGGAGATTACTTGTGTTTAATGGTTTTTATCAAAATTTCCAACTTAGAAAAGTTAAAAAGATTTTAAGAAAGATTAATGCCCTTAAAGGGAAGATGGAGTCTCTATCAGACCAAGAACTAGCGGCAAAGACAGTGGAGTTTCGTCAACGTCTTGCTAAAGGAGAAACGGTAGATGATCTTTTAGTAGAAGCTTTTGCGGTTGTTCGTGAAGCAGACAGGCGTGTACTGGGAATGTTCCCCTATGATGTACAGGTCATGGGAGGGGTTGTTATTCATCAGGGAAATGTTGCTGAGATGAATACTGGTGAGGGGAAGACCTTGACAGCTACTATGCCTGTCTATCTCAATGCCCTTACAGGAAAAGGTACGATGCTGGTTACAACGAATGAGTATCTGGCTAAGCGTGATGCTGAAGAAATGGGACAAGTTTATCGTTTTCTTGGTTTAACAATTGGAGTACCATTTACAGACAATCCCCAAGAAGAAATGACACCAGAAGTGAAAAAAAGAATTTATGCGTCCGATATTATTTATACGACTAATGGTTCTTTAGGATTTGATTATCTGAATGATAATCTTGCTTCCAATGAAAAGGGAAAATTTTTACGTTCCTTTGATTATGTCATTATTGACGAGGTTGATGATATCTTATTAGATAGCGCCCAGACCCCTCTTATCATTGCAGGAGCTCCTCGAGTTCAATCCAATCATTATGGTATTATTGATACTCTGGTGACAACTCTTGTTGAAGGAGAAGATTATATCTTTAAAGAGGAGAAAGATGAGGTTTGGTTGACCACCAAGGGAGCAAAGGCTGCCGAAAGTTTTTTAGGAATTGATCATTTTTATAAGGAAGAGCATGCGGTTTTTGCTCGGCATTTGGTCTATGCAATTCGGGCTCATAAACTCTATACAAAAGATAAGGATTATATCATCCGTGGTAATGAGATGGTACTGGTGGATAAGGGGACAGGGCGTCTAATGGAGATGACAAAACTGCAGGGGGGCCTCCATCAGGCTATTGAAGCAAAGGAGCATGTCAAACTTTCTCCTGAAACACGTGCTATGGCTTCTATTACTTATCAAAGCCTTTTCAAGATGTTTAAGAAGGTATCTGGAATGACGGGTACAGGTAAAGTTGCTGAAAAAGAGCTTTTGGAAACTTATAATATGTCGGTAGTACGCATCCCAACCAATCGTCCTAGACAACGGATTGACTATCCAGATAATTTATATGTAACTTTACCTGAAAAAGTGTATGCTTCTTTGGAGTGTATTAAAGAATACCATGCTAAGGGAAATCCCTTACTCGTTTTTGTAGGCTCAGTTGAAATGTCTCATCTTTATTCATCACTCTTGCTCCGTGAGGGAATAGCTCACAATGTTTTAAATGCTAATAATGCTGCACGTGAGGCCCAAATCATCTCAGAATCAGGTCAGATGGGGGCTGTAACAGTAGCAACTTCAATGGCAGGACGCGGTACGGATATTAAACTCGGTGAGGGAGTTGCAGAGCTTGGTGGCTTGATAGTGATTGGAACGGAGCGGATGGAAAGTCAACGAATTGACTTACAAATCCGTGGTCGTTCTGGTCGTCAGGGAGATCCTGGGATGAGTAAGTTTTTTGTATCCTTGGAGGACGATGTTATTAAGAAATTTGGTCCTTCTTGGGTGCATAAAAAGTACAAAGATTACCAAGTTAAAGATATGACACAACCAGAGGTTCTTAAGGGCCGTAAGTATCGGAAATTAGTTGAAAGAGCTCAGCATGCCAGTGATAGTGCTGGACGTTCGGCACGTCGTCAGACTCTAGAATATGCTGAAAGTATGAATATTCAACGGGATATGATTTACAAGGAGCGTAATCGTCTAATAGATGGTTCTCGCGACTTAGAAGATGTTGTTGATGAAATCATTGCTAGTTATATAGACCAAGTGACTGTTTCAAATTATGAAAGCCGAGAGTTGCTCTTCCACTTTGTTGTAACTAATATTAGTTTTCATATTAAAAATATTCCAGACTATATAGATGTTACTAACAAAACTGCAGTTCGTAGGTTTATAAAGCAGGTGATTGATAGAGAACTTTCTGAAAAGAAAGAATTGCTAGAACAACATGGTCTGTATGAACAGTTTTTACGACTTTCTATGCTCAAGGCTATTGATGACAACTGGGTGGAGCAAGTAGACTATCTCCAACAGTTAACTATGGCTATCGGTGGTCAGTCTGCTAGTCAGAAAAATCCAATCGTAGAGTATTATCAAGAAGCCTATGCAGGCTTTGAAACGATGAAAGAGCAAATTCGTGCTGATATGGTACGGAATCTCCTGATGGGGCTGGTTGAGGTCACTCCAAAAGGTGAAATCGTGACTCATTTCCCATAAGAGGAGAAAATATGACAATTTACAATATAAATTTAGGAATTGGATGGGCTAGTAGTGGTGTTGAATATGCCCAAGCCTACCGTGCTGGTGTTTTTCGGAAATTAAATCTGTCCTCTAAGTTTATCTTTACAGATATGATTTTAGCCGATAACATTCAGCACTTAACAGCCAATATTGGTTTTGATGATGAGCAAGTTATCTGGCTTTATAATCACTTTACAGATATCAAGATTGCACCGACTAGCGTGACAGTGGATGATGTTTTGGCTTATTTTGGTGGTGTCGAAAGTCGTAGAGAAAAGAATGGTAAGGTTTTACGTGTCTTCTTTTCTGATGCTGATAAGTTTGTAACTTGTTATTTGGTTGATGAGGACAAGGACTTGGTGCAACATGCCGAGTATGTTTTTAAAGGAAAACTGATTCGTAAGGATTACTTTTCTTACACTCGTTATTGTACTGAATACTTTGCACCCAAGGACAATGTTGCAGTCCTATACCAACGAACTTTTTACAATGAAGACGGAATTCCAGCTTATGATATCTTGATGAATCAAGGGAAGGAAGAAGTTTATCGTTTCAAGGATAAGATTTTCTATGGGAAGCAAGCTTTTATGCGTGCCTTTATGAAATCTTTGAATTTGAACAAGTCTGATTTGGTTATTCTTGATAGGGAGACAGGCATTGGTCAGGTTGTTTTTGAAGAAGCGCAAGCAGCGCATCTAGCGGTAGTTGTTCATGCGGAGCATTATAGTGAAAATGCTACAAATGAGGATTACATCCTTTGGAATAATTACTATGACTATCAGTTTAGCAATGCGGACAAGGTTGATTTCTTTATCGTATCCACTGACAGACAAAATGAAGTGTTGCAAGAGCAATTTGCCAAATACACCCAGCACCAACCAAAGATTGTTACCATTCCTGTAGGAAGTATTGATGCATTAACTGGGTCAAGTCAGGGACGTAAGCCATTTTCATTGATTACCGCTTCACGTCTTGCCAAGGAAAAACACATTGATTGGTTGGTCAAGGCGGTAATTGAGGCGCGTAAAGCTTTACCTGAACTGACCTTTGATATTTATGGTAGCGGTGGAGAAGATTCTCTTCTTCGAGAAATTATTGCAAATCATCAGGCAGAGGATTATATCCAGCTCAAGGGGCATGCGGAACTTTCGCAGATTTATAGCCAGTATGAAGTCTATTTGACTGCTTCTACCAGCGAAGGATTTGGCTTGACTTTGATGGAAGCTGTTGGATCGGGTCTGCCACTAATCGGTTTTGATGTTCCTTACGGCAATCAAACTTTTATTGAAGAGAGTCAAAATGGTTATTTGATTCCAAGTTCATCAGACCATGTTGAAAATCAAATCAAACAAACTTTTGCAGATAAAATTTGCCAATTGTATCAAGAAAATCGTCTAGAGAGTATGCGTACACGTTCTTATCAAATTGCAGAAGGTTTCTTAACCAAAGAAATTATAGAAAAATGGAAGAAAACAGTAGAGGAGGTGCTCCATGATTGAACTTTATGATCGTTATAGTCAGGAAAGTCGAGATTTACATGAAAGTCTAGTAGCTACTGGTCTTTCTCAACTTGGAGTGGTCATCGATGCGGATGGTTTTCTACCTGATGGGCTTGTTTCTCCTTTTACTTATTATCTAGGTTATGAAAAGGGGAAACCTCTCTATTTTAACCAAGTCCCTGTTCCAGCTTTTTGGGAAATTTCAGGAAATAATCAGTCTGCTCGCATTGATGATATGACACAGGAGAGAGCAGTCATTCATTATGCAGATGGTTTGCAGGCTCGTCTAGTCAAGCAGGTTGATTGGAAAGACTTGGAAGGGAGAGTACGCCAGATTGACCATTATAATCGTTTTGGTGCTTGCTTCGCTACAACGACCTATAGCGCAGATAGTGAGCCGATAATGACGGTTTACAAAGACGTCAATGGCCAGGAAGTTTTGCTGGAAAACCATGTGACGGGTGATATCTTATTGACATTACCTGGTCAATCTATGCGTTACTTTGCGAATAAGGTTGAATTTATAATCTTCTTTTTGCAAAATTTAGGATTAGATAGTCGTCAGCTTATCTTTAACACCCTGGCTACACCTTTTTTGGTTTCCTTCTATCACCCAGACAAGTCTGGCTCAGATGTCTTGGTATGGCAGGAGCCTCTCTATGATGCTATTCCAGGCAATATGCAGTTGATTTTGGAAAGTGATGATGTGCGTACTAAGAAAATTATCATTCCAAATAAGGCGACTTATGAACGTGCTTTAGAGTTGACTGATGAGAAATACCATGATCAGTTTGTGCATTTGGGTTATCATTATCAGTTCAAATGTGATAATTTCTTAAGACGAGATGCCTTAGTCTTGACTAATTCAGATCAGATTGAGCAAGTGGAAGCAATCGTAGAAGCCTTGCATGATGTCACTTTCCGTATCGCAGCGGTGACAGAGATGTCTTCTAAGCTCTTAGACATGCTTCGCTATCCTAATGTGGTCCTTTACCAGAACGCTAGTCCACAGAAGATTCAGGAGCTCTATCAACTGTCGGATATTTACTTGGATATAAACCACAGCAATGAGTTATTGCAGGCAGTGCGTCAGGCCTTTGAGCACAATCTCTTGATTCTGGGATTCAACCAAACGGTACACAATAGACTCTATATTGCTCCTGATCATCTATTTGAAAGTAGTGAGGTTGCTCCTTTGGTTGAGACTATTAAACTGGCCCTTTCAGATGTTACCCAAATGAGTCTGGCACTTGGGAAGCAAGGCCAACATGCAAACTATGTTGACTTGGTGCGATATCAGGAAACTATGCAAACTGTTTTAGGAGGCTAACATGTCAGACGAAGATTTATTTTACAAAGACGTTGAAGGTCGCATGGAAGAGCTCAAACAAAAACCAATTAAGAAAGAAAAAGAAACAACAGGGGCGAAAATTAATAAAATTTTCTCACTCCTATTGGGTTTAATGATATTGATTGGCTTGCTCTTTACTCTGCTAAGAATTTTGGGGTAGTGAAATGATTGAAATTCTGATTATTTTAGCTATAGTTCTATCTTTAGCTCTGATTATACTAGTTACCATACAACCTAGACAAAATCAATTATTCTCCATAGATGCGACTAGTAATATTGGTAAGCCGAGTTACTGGCAGAGCGATACTTTGATAAAACTTCTCACTCTATTCGTGAGTTTAGCCCTGTTTGTCTTGCTATTGACCTTCATGGTGTTAACTTATAAATAAAAGGAACTCTAGAATTTTTAGGGTTCTTCTCCAAGTAGTCAATGAAATCATAAGAAATGATGCAAGAAGCTTGTTTTCCTTTTAAGAGATACAAGGTTGTCGCTGTATTCCTGAAACTATCCTTTATTCTATGTGTTTAATAATGACTTCTATTCAAAAGTCTCCAGATTAGTGAACTCAAAAGTAGTTCCTAAACTGGAGATTTATTTTTTTGTACGCATTCCGTATAAGTTCATATTTTTATAAAATATTTTTTATTTTCTTTGTAAAGATATATTAGAAGATTCGTTTCATAAATATTAACTTTTAATAAACTGATAGCAATAATGGTTGCTGGACTTCCTTGGCAATTCTGGAAGATATTACTCCAGTCTTTTCTATCTATCTGTATCTTATAAACTATAGATTATGAACCTTTTTACTAGTTTCATTTTGTTATTTACTAACTGATTTGGCAACATATCCCAAACAATAAAAAACAAATTATCTTATTGATATATATATATATATATCATATTAAAATGATTGACTATTGTTTACATTTGGAGTATACTATAAAAGTATGATTAAAATGGGTTGGATTGCCCACTTTTGGAATGTGGTGAAAGGATAAGATATGTTTTTTAGGCGTCAAAGAGGTGAGTATAGAGAAACCGACCGTGTGACGCGGTATAAGTTGATCAAATCAGGAAAACATTGGTTGCGTGCTTCAACCTCTCTTTTTGGTTTATTTAAAGTTTTGCGTGGTGGTGTAGACACGACTCAAGTCATGACGGAGGTAGTAGAGGATAAAGTGAATCCTTCTATTACAGGTTTGGATATTATCAAGGGGCTTGCTGCTACAGGGGCTGTTTTAGGTGGGGCTGTTGCTGCTCAAACAAAAGTGTTTGCAAATGAAACGGTAGCAATGGAAAAGACACTGGAAAAACCAGATCTTTTGGTTACAAATGATACAGTAGTTTTAGGTACGACGTCTGTAAGTAATTCAGAAAATTCTGCTAGTTTGTCTACTTCTATGAGTGAAAGCGCTTCGATATCGGAATCTGTGTCTAAGAGTTCGTCAGCCAGTGCTTCGGCGAGTACTTCGGCAAGTGCCTCAGCAAGTGCTTCTAATAGTACTTTGCCAAGTGCATCTGTCAGCAACTCTACTAGTATTAGCCAGTCAACAAGTGAGTCGGGTAGCTTTTCTACAGTGTCAAGTCTATCGGGTGAGCAGAGCTCTTCTGCGACAGCAACTGAGCAAGACTCTTCTGTATCAACAGAATCAACTGGCCTTAAAATCGATTCTGCTCTACTGAAGGCAACTGAAATTGATGGGAAGGTTAGTGCGAGTGCTGCTCAATCAACTTCTACCACGACTAGTATCGTAGGAGTAACTGCTGGTGCTATCGCAACAGCAGAAGTTTCAGCTAAGCAACAAGATGACAATCGTAAGAAGTTGATAAAACTTTCAGCTGAGATGGGTGAGTATCTAGCTAAAGCTGTTGGTTTAACAAATACTGATTCAGCCATCACTAAAGTCAATGCTGCGGTAACTGAGATTGAAAAAGCTTTGGCTAATCCAACTAGTGATTTGACAGCGGTGGTGCAAAAAGCGACTCTAGCTCGTAATTCCATTGCCAATGCCGTTTTGAGAGCCAATTCAGGTGCGCGTGATGCCCGTAATGGGAAGTTGATGAAGGATGGAATTGAATTTAGAGGTTTTGCTCAACCGCAGAATGATGGACGAATTGTAAGTTCCATTGCAAAGAGTTTTGATTCTGAAAAAGATACTGTAACTTGGACAATTAATGTTAGTTCTCGAACTCCTCTGCATTATATTGGTGTAAAGGTTAATGTTGGCCAAGGAGGACATGTTCAGGGAGCTACATATAACGGACAACCTATGTCGCAAAGTCAGTCTCAAGGATCAGAAGCAACATTTACATATCGCCATGGAGCAAGTAGGCAGTTAAATGGAACGGTTGTTGTGACTGCCAAGTATGATAAGAATGTTGAATATGCAGTGGCTAATTTACAAGTTGGTACAAGTGATCGTCCGATTGATGGGGGAACAACGGGAAATTTTTCTACCGTTCATGATGGTACAGTTGCGACTGGAAATCGTTCTAGAGCCAATGCTTCAAACTCAGTATCCCAAAGCGGAGCTCCTATAATAACCGTAGATCAAGATACTTATGAAGTTTACAATGATGATTATATTTTAGATAAAATTAAAATTTCACGCCCTGATAATCAGTCTAGTATTCGTCAAGTTGGCTTAACTGCTGCTGACAAGGTTCCAGGTGTAGACTATGTAGGTCCTCAACTTGGACAAAATTTATATGTTGATACTATAACACCAAATATATCTGGTACAGTAGGTGGAGGAACAGCTTCTGCTCCAGTTGGTCATACCTATGGATATGAAGTGGGGGCAGTGTCTTCTAAAAACAAAATAGCGAAAAAAGTAATTGCAATTACAGTGAAAGGATTTAATGAACGTCAAAATCCAATAAGTGGGGACACTGTTCGTGCATTTGATACTAGCAATTTAACTGCAGATGAAATTCAAGAAGTAAAAAATAAATTTGAGGAAAAAAATAGAAGCCTTCTAGAACATAGTGATTATAAGAAAGACACCCAGAAAGGCTCGTATACAGTTGATAATACTGGTAAGATAACAATAACATATCGAGATAGAACTACTGATGTCGTAAATGCCTCTTTAGTTCATCGTCCGTTTACAGAACGCCAAAATCCAGTAAGTGGAGATAAAGTTCGAGTATTTGAGACTAACAACCTTACCTCGGAAGAAATTGCAGCAGTTAAGAGAAATTTTGAGAGCAAAAATGCTGGAATACTAAATCATTCGGATTTCAAGAAAAACAATCAAACTGGTAGTGTAAATGTTTCAAATACTGGTCAAATAACCATTACCTATTTGGATAACAGTACGGATGTAGTGACCGCTTTGTTAGAGAAACGTCCTTTTGCTGAGCGTCAGAATCCAGTAAGTGGGGATAAAGTTCGAGTATTTGAACCAGATAATCTTACTGCAGAAGAGATTGCAGCAGTTAAGAAAAATTTTGAGAGTAAAAATGCTGGTATATTAAATCACACAGATTTCAAGAAAAACAATCAAAGCGGTAATGTAAATGTTTCGAATACTGGTAAGGTTACTGTCACTTATTTGGATAACAGTACAGATGTAGTAACAGCATTGACAGAAAAACGACCGTTTGCTGAACGTCAAAATCCAGTAAGTGGGGATGCTGTTCTGGTAAGTGATAAATCACGCTTAACACCTGAGGAACGAGAAGAAGTTAAGAAAAACTTCCTTTCTAAGAATAGCGGAATTCTATCTCATACGGATTATAGTAAAAATGGGCAAAGTGGGAATGTTGTAGTTTCTGAAAATGGGACAATTACGATTACTTATAGAGATAGTAGTCAAGATACAGTATCAGCCAATCTGGTATTGGATCAAGTTTTTCCTACCTATGAGACTGTTGTGACTCGTAATGGGCAACCAATCCAACCTACTAGCAAGGGGGGGGAAGAAGCTTACGATATTTATGCAGGTGATAAATTTGAAATCACTTTCAAGGCTAAAGACAACAAAGGTAAGTTACGTAGCTTTTATATTGCTTCACAGGCTGATAGAAATCTACCTCTAACGAATAAGAATTATTTTGAAAATGATAAATTTGGAACAACCAATCCAGTTCCAGCTTTGCGTGATTCTAATGGAGATTTAGTTGCCACAGATACTAATCCAGCTACGATTGTTGTGCGTGGAAAGATGGATGACAATCTATCTCATAATGATGCTAATAAATGGCAACGAAATGCTGTAGCTGAGGATAAGGCGGGAAATACTCCTGCTTTGGGCAGTGGACCTGGGAATGTACGTATTAGACAGGGCCGACTTGCGGATATTATGACTCCCGTTGTTCCTACAAAAACTTTCCAAGTAGAGAATCTAACACGCTTAAATTCGAAAGAAAAAAATTCTATAATTGCTGAAATAACAAGATTAAATCCTCTGGAGCAAAATCGGATTAAAGAAATTGTTGTAAGTGAATCTGGGGCAGTAACAGTTCGTTATAAAGATGATACAACCGATTCTGTAACTGTAAAGCTTTCTGATAGTGATTTTAGAAGTAAATCTAGTTCCTTGAGTACGAGTGCATCTAAGTCATTGTCAACGAGCGCAAGTCAAAGTGCCTCAACGAGTGCATCTAAGTCAGCTTCAGCCAGCGCAAGTACTTCAGCCAGCGCAAGTACTTCAGCAAGTGCAAGTACTTCAGCCAGCGCAAGTACTTCAGCCAGCGCAAGTACTTCAGCCAGCG
>ERZ772961.191-NODE-191-length-28233-cov-3.325183_pt1 | contig 28233 bp, 19 predicted proteins | sample MGYA00580677_ERZ772961 | MGnify/ENA primary metagenome ERZ772961 (study PRJEB29015, sample SAMEA2738088) | human oral metagenome | biome: human oral; feature: human-associated habitat; material: saliva | place: China | collected 2227 ... | reverse complement strand
TTAAATTGGCAAAAGATCGTGGCGAGAAAATCGTGATGACAAACGGGTGTTTTGATATTTTGCATCCTGGTCACGTGTCTTACTTAGAAAATGCCCGTAAGCTAGGTGATCGTTTAATTGTGGCTGTGAATACGGATGAATCGGTAAAACGCTTAAAAGGGGAAGAACGACCGATTAATCCTTTAGCCTCGAGAATGGCCGTGCTTGCCGGTCTTTCTTCTGTGGATTGGCTGGTTGCCTTTGATGAAGATACGCCGGAACGTTTAATTGGTGAGGTCTTGCCTGATTTATTGGTGAAAGGCGGCGACTATAAACCGGAAGACATTGCCGGTAGTCAAGAAGTTTGGGCAAACGGTGGCGAGGTGAAAGTACTGAATTTTGAGAATGGTTTTTCCACATCGAACGTAATCAAGAAAATTAAGCATTTGGAAAAATAACGCCACTAAAAAAGCATCGTCTATAATCTGCACCTCAAAAGTTGGACTTACTTTTCAACGAATTAAGGTGCAGATTTTTTTATGCGTATTTTGTCTGCCGTAGGGCGTGGAATCTATTCTGAAGCTCAGAATGCTTCTTTTCGGCATCCAAAAAAGCGCCATATTCCAACGGCAATGACGGTGGCGACGAGGTAAACTGTGAGATAGCCAAAGGCATGCGCGAGGCGGAGGGAGACAAAGCCTGCTAGGTAGGCGCCGAAGAGGGCGACGGAGAATTGCAGTGCACTGTCCAGCGTGGCGTAAGTTTGAGTGGATTTGTCCATAATCATGGCGAGCAAGCAAGGCACAAGTAATGCGTAAGTAATACTTAATAATAAGATTGGTACGGCGATAAGATAAGGAAAATCCGTGCCGACATATTCAAATAAAATAAATAAGCAGAAGGCAAAAATTTGGCTAAATAATACCCATTGGGTGACGGATACTCGAGAATATTTTTTGAGTAATAGACCACTTAGCGGAGCAAAAGCGATAGCACAAAGGGGTTCGAATACTGAAAGTAATAGCCCAATGTGTTGGCTGCTCCAGCCCAAGGCATTTAGACGCGGAATGAAACTACTGACCACCATGCCGCTGGGAATAAACACAAATAACAATAAAATCAACCAACGAAATGAAATGTGCGGTTGTTGCCAAAAGTAGAAAAAGCGTGTGAATAAAAAACGCAATGGCGGATTTTGCGGTTCAGCGGCAACTGTAGGTTCGGAATATAGGGTGATTTGCAGAATCAATAGTAGTGCAAAAACACTGATTAAATCCACCGCACTTTGCCAGCCGTAATGATGATAAATCAGTAACACCAAACCGCCGCCAAGCATTTTACCCACGCGTCCTGCGATCACCTGAATGACACCGCCAAAGCCACGTTGCTCAAAAGGCAGGATGGCACAGGTTAATCCTAGCGTTGCACAACCGAAAAATAGACCGCTTAGGTTCAATAGCACACACGCCACCATAAGCAGTGTAAAATCCCGTTGCGGTTGGATGAAATGCAACATGAATAAGGCAATAAAAATGATTATCGAGGAAAGACATAACCAGCCGCGAAATTGCCCGATACGCTTAAGACGATAGCGTTCAATTAACGGCGAAACGATGAATTTCGCCATTTCCATCCCACCAAGCAAATAGAACCAACTAAGCTGTTTAAGATCGAACCCCATCTCTTTTAACATGGTAATGAGGCCAATCATATAAAACGCCACTACGCAGAATTTAAAGCCGGCGGTCGTAGCAAGGATTGCCCAATCCTGTTTAGTGAGTGATGTTGCCTTGTTGGCATTGCCAAAACGCTGCATAACGTCCTTTTTGTTCTAAGAGTGTTTGATGCGTGCCTTGTTCGGCAATGTTGCCGTTTTCCAACACATAAATGCAATGCGCGCCCACAATGGTGGAAAGTCGGTGAGCGATAATCAACACGGTTTTGTCTTTAACCAGCTGATCCAGTGCTTTTTGCACTGCCAGCTCATTGCGGGTATCCAACGATGCTGTTGGTTCATCTAAAATGAGAATCGGTGCGTCTTTTAAAATCGCGCGGGCGATAGCAAGTCGTTGCTTTTCACCGCCGGAAAAATTACTCCCAATTTCATTAACTTGCGTTTGATACCCTTGTGGTAATGCCTGAATAAAATCATGGCATTGGGCAAGTTTACAGGCGTGAATCACCTCTTCATCGGTGGCATTGGGTTTTGCCATTCGGATGTTATTTAATACGCTGTCTTGGAATAAATACACGTCTTGAAACACCACAGAAATTAATCTCATGAGCTGTTCTTGGCTAACATCCCGAATATCGATACCGCCGATCGTAATTCGTCCTGATTGCGGATCAGCATAACGCAACAACAAGCGGAGTAATGTTGTTTTACCACAACCGCTGGTGCCCACAAAAGCATTGAGGCTGTTAGGTTTTATGTCCAGATTAATGTCATTTAGGATAGTTTTTTCGGTATTGTAACCAAAGCGGACATGCTCATAACGAATGCGATAATCTGTGGGTAATCTGCTGCCATTATTTTCCATCAATTCAGGCAATGCCATCAGTTTTTCAAATTTTTCACAGCTGATCACAAAAATTTCTAAGAGTGAAGACATTTGCACAAAGAAGTTCAATACATCAGAAATTCGTGCAATTAAAATCAGTACCGTGGCTAACAATACCCAATGGGCGCTACCAGAAATCACCCAAAATGTGCCAACAATTAATACGGCAATCAGGCTGAATTGAATGCTTGAGGTAATAATCAAATTCGGACGTTCGCCTTTTTTAGTACCGATGCGTTGAATGTTTGCCACATCTTCAATCACACGGTTGAAAATATGTTGTTTGTTTTCAGTCTGCCCTGTTGATTTCAGAATTTCCAAACCTTGCACAAACTCAATGGTTTCGCCTTTAAGTCGCTGATTAGCTTCTGCCAAAATACTAAATCCACGACGGAAAGCTTTTCTACGCCATAAATAAAGTGGCACGATAAGCGGAAAAATAATGAAGATCAGCAGCCCAAAGCGGTAATCAAAGAAACAAAGACAAAGGGCGGCAGACATCGGTGTTACGATGCCGTAAATTAGAATACTAATTAAACTGAAAGCGTAATTTGTGGCTTCATTAATACTTTGGATGGCAACGGCACTGAGTTCGCCTGCACGAAATCCACTGAGGACGGCAAGAGATACGCGGCGGAGTTTTTCGCCCAGTTGACGTCTTAATTGATATGTTGCCAAAAATGAATCGCCTTTGGTGTCATAATATTCCGCCCAAATACGGAAAAGGAGACTGGCGACTAAAAGCACGCCACACAAAATACTCCAAAAAATGACCGCACTTTGTCCTACTTCAGTTTGTTCTAATGCCAAAAGCAGCGGATACAGCAAGCCGATAGCCACGCCGAATAAGGTTGCAGACAGTGCCGCAAAAGCGAGACAGCGTAAGAATGCGCTTTGTTGCTGTTGGGCGGCGGCAAATAAGGCGTGATAAGTTTGCCACAGGCTTTTTACACGTTGAGTTTCGGGATTAAAGTAAGATTGCATAACATTCTCTAATGTATCGTCCAAGATTTTGCCTGTTGATATTCTGCCCAAAGGGTTTGATAGGCGACATTGGTTTGCAACAAGGCTTGGTGGTTGCCTTGAGCAATGATTTTGCCGTTCTCTAAATAAATAATTTGATCGGCTTGGGTAATGCTAGACAGGCGATGCGCCACCATGATCACTGTTTTATTTTGCATCAGCGCATGAAATGCCTGCATTAAATCCGCCTCGTTTTTCGCATCGGAAAAGGCTGTGGGTTCGTCTAACAATAAAATCGGGCGATTTTGTAAAAAGGCTCGGGCTATACTGATGCGTTGTTTTTGTCCGCCTGACAATAATTGTCCGCGTTCACCCACTTTCGTTTGATATTGCTCCGGCAAGGTCATAATAAAATCGTGAATACGGGCTTGTTTGGCGGCATTGATAATGGCTTCTTCCGTCACATTTTCTATGCCGTAAGCGATGTTTTCGGCAATAGAGCAAGAAAATAAGAAATTATCCTGAAATACGACCGAACAATATTTCATGAGTTGATCCTGTTCCATATGACGAATATCCGCACCACCTAAGGTGATTTTTCCGCTATCAACATCCCAAAAGCGCAACAGCAAATTGAGCAAGGTAGTTTTGCCGGAGCCTGAAGTGCCAATAATGGCAGTAAAACTATTTTGCGGTACGCTGAAGTCGATATTTTTCAGTGTTGCTTTGTCGGCATCATAGCTGAAATTGACCTGTTCAAATTGAACCGCATACCCCTTCGGCGTTTGTAACGGCAAAAGTGCGGTGGCATTTTCCAACGTTTTTATTTCGTTAATGCGTTCAATGGCGGCGCGGGAGCGTTCCAGCAAATGAAACAGCCCCATGTAAGGATGCATGGTTTCAATTAACCCAGCGGCTAACACTAAAAAGGCAAAAAAGCCAAAGGTGGAAAGCAGCGCAAGCGAGTGTAAATACACGCCTAACACGATCAAAAACAACATGATCGGCATTGGCGTAAAGAGCGAACGGGCAAGACGTGTTGGCGCGCCCACTTTGGCTAAAAAAGCGAATATAACCTGATTAAAATTTTCCAATGCGGTGCTAAAACGGCTGTACGAACTTTGTCCCGCATCAAAGGTACGAATCGTGCTCATACCTTGAATATATTCAATAATCGCGCTGTTGATTCGGCTCACGGCAGCACCGTAATCACGATAATTCAATCGACTTTTTTGCATTAAACGTTGCAGAATCGTAAACAACACGACAAGGAAAATCACCACAGCCAATGCCATTTGCCAATTTAACCAAAACAATGCCGTCAACACGAAAATCGGTGTGGAATAAGCCTCCGCTTTAAGAGGGGGGGCATCGGCAACAAAGGTGTGCAATTCGTTTACGTCATCGCACAGCACTTTCGTTAAACCGCCTGAACCGATTTCATTGACTTTGCCTAACGATAATTGACTGATTTTTTTTGCAAGCTGTTGGCGTAGCATTTTTTCCAATTCAAAGGCAGCATAATGAGATTTATCGTGCGCTTTAATTTTGCAGGTGTAATACAAAATAGAAATGGCAAGCAGCGAGAAAATCTGCCAATAAGGAAACGTAAAAGATTGGCTGACGGTGAACACAATGTGGATCATCAAAAGCCAAATCCCGATTTTTAAGCCTTGTGCGAAGGTTGCCAACCACATTGAGGCGCGTAATTGCGCGGCAACAGGTTGGCAAATTTGTTGGTGTTGCTGACTCATTGCTTAGAATCTTAACTCGGTAGAAAGCCCAATTTGGCGTTCTGGTTGACGGGTAATGTCGCCTGAGCGCGGTACGAGTAAGATATCTTTGCGTGAGTTAAGCACGTTGTCGGCATAAAGCGTGATTCTGGCATGCTTAAAGTCGTACGCTAAATAAACATCAAGTTGGTCATAATGTCCTACTTTACCATTGGCTAAGTTGTCGGCAGTGGAATAATAACTACTGTTATAGCTGTAATTGGTGCCAATTTCTAGGTGGTCAAGAAGACGATAATTGGCTCCTACTTTTCCACTAAAACTTGGCGCACGAGCGAGTTTATTCCCTTCAATGCCGCTGTTTGGATAACGTTTGATATCGGTTTTTAGCATCCCTATGCCCGCATTAAGTACCAGTTTCTCCGTGGCCTGCCATTCGGTATTGATTTCCGCACCATAGGTAACGACTTTATCGGCATTGCGGATCACGATGGAATTTGGACCAAGAGTGAACGGTAACTGCATGTCTTTGTAGTCGTTATAGAATAGGTTGCTGTTAATGCGTAGGCGTTTATCTGCGGATGTCCAACGATGATAAAGTTCGTAGTTCCAGACATATTCCGCGTCATATTCATAGCTGGTGTACGGCACACCAAAAGTCACACCGGCACCACCCGGGTTGTAACCTTTGCCTACTTTAAAGCCTAAGCGTTGATCATCGTTAATTTTCCATGCAATGTCTGCTTTTGGCAGGAAGACATTATATTTTTTATCCCGATTGATGGAAAACATCGCACTTTTGCCTTTACGCTGATGATGTTCCTGTTCATAGCGGGCGGAAAGCGTCAATTCAAACGGAATATCAGGCGTAAAGGTAATTTCACCAAAGGCCGCCTTGGTTTTTGTTTTATCATTAAAATTTGTCGTAATCGGCGTGCGAGCAATGCGTCCGTTGAGCATCGTAACACTTTCATCTTGTTTCGCATTGAAATAGAACAAACCGAATAACCCACGGTATTTTTCGCTTTCGTATTTTACAATGGGTTCAATTTGGAATTCATTGCCATCAACACGAGCCGGAACACCTCGACGATTTGGCGGCAATGCGGTGTTGAATGGCGAAGTTGTTTTTCTATCGTGAATAAAGTGGGTATAAACCAATTTATTTTCCCATTTCCAATGCTCTGAGAGTTGATAGCCAATGTCCCAAATGGTGCTGGCAGAGCGAGTTTGGAATACCGGGCGTTCCGGCGTGTAACGTGGTGAATTAGGTTGTAATTCCGTTTCACTTTGTGGCGCTCTTGCGTTTAAATGATTGAACGTTAAACGGCTATAGAGATCCGGCAAGGCAGACGGGGTCCACAGTAATTTGGCGCGGGTATTGGTGGCTTTAAACCAACGTGGGTTACCAACGGGATCATAATGCGGTAAATCAACGGAGGTTTCCCGTTGTTGATGATCCACGCTTAAACGAAACGCTAATTCGTCTTTCACGATAGGACCTGAAATCAGAGCAGCCGTTTGTGCCAATCGATGATTCCCCATATTTAATTTCGCAGCACCTTCCCATTCTTGCGTTGGGTCATTGCTGGTCATGACCACCGCACCGGCAATGGCATTACGCCCTTGGGCATAGCTTTGTGCGCCACGATAAATTTCTACCTGTTTCATATCCCATAGGGATTTTGTACCGAATGCTAATTCGTTATAACTGGAGGTTCTGCCGTCAATTTGCATATTCAAACGTGGGCGCGAACCCGCAAAAAATGCCACGGCACCTACTGCCGGGCCTGACCCGTCAACGCCGCGCACAGTAGGTAAGTCATTGCCTAAGCCGGTATCTAAAATATTCACATCACGTTTTAATAATTGAGTAGCGGACATTAAATTGGCTTCTCGTTTGAATTGATCATCAGTTACCACAGTTGTGCTTGAACCAGTCGAAGATTGACTACGTTCAAATTTCTCACCGGTCACTGTGATTTCGTCTAGTACCGTGGTCTGTTTACTTTCTTCGGCATGAATAGAAACAGAATAGGCACTCATCAGGCAAAGGCTAATGAGGCTGAGTCGTGGGGATAACTTGTTCATGGGTTCTCCTAGGCTTTATTTTAGTTTAAAGTTTACACTTTTGTGATTAACTGATTAATAATGTAAACCTAACATAATCACAATACGAAAGTAAATAAGAATTTTTCTCAAATTTGATATTTGACAATTAAAGGCTTTCGGCTATGTTATTGCCTCTTAAGGAGCGGATCATGAAAAAAGATATTTTTTTGAAACAGGTTGCCACTGAACTGTTTTATCAACAAGGCTGGAGATTAACCTCTGTCGCAGAAATTTGTCGGGCGGCCGGGGTGAGTCGAGTGACGTTTTATAAATATTTCCCCACCAAGCAAGATTTAGTGAAATGTATTTTTGAAGAACAAAAAAATAATATGCGGTGGGAATTTGACAGACTGTTATCCACGGAGGCAGATTTAACCACGGTGATTCAGCAAATTTTGACGATGCAGCAAGAATCCATGGCCACGCTGTATTCCACCGCCGTATTACATGATTTAAATCATGATCAAGATGAAACCTTACAGGCTTTTTTTCGGCAAATGGCACAAGAAAAATATCACTATATGCACTATTTTTTCAGTACGTTACAAAAACGCAAGATTATCCGCGATGATTTTCCTGTCATGTTAATCGATCTCTTTATTCAGAAAATAGATGAAATATTAAATTCTGCCAGCCTCCAATTCTACTATAAAGGAAGAGAGCAAAAGCTTTTTAAAGATGTATTACAACTTTTTATGTGTGGTATTCGATATTGATAGATGATTGTTTTTATATTTATTTGTATTTAATCTAAAAAGAAACACGGAATTAACCGTGTTTACCTTCAAAATTTGAAATATTCTTGGACAAATCATCCAACATTTCATAACGTTTTCTGTACATGGAACGTTTTTTGCTGGCAATTTCTTCCAGTGGTTTGCGGGCGCTTTCAAGCGGTAATTGCCAATATTGACCTTTTAATTGCCCTTGGTTTTCTTGCCAGAACTCATCGTAGTTGAATAGAATTTTACTGCGTGCAGATAAACGGTATTTACCTTGTGAAGTGTGAGGAATACCGATTAATTCACATTGCCATTTTTCAGCTAACAAGCGGAAAACATTCATCAACATAAACATTGGGCGAACACCGTGTAATTCTTTTGTGGCTTGTTTTACGGCTTCTTGCGCTTCTTCATAAGAAGGGCCTTGAATTGAGGCAATAAGTAACTTATTTGGCTTCAAGAAGGTGAAAGAAGCATCATAGATACTACGTCCATTATTGTCTTTTAAGTTAATGGAAAAATAACCTTCGAAAGGGTCAATCTGATTGATATTGAAATAAATACCAAGTTGATCCGTTAATTGTGCTAATAAAAGGGATTTTTCTTGGAGTAGTTTTTTGCAAAATTCTACGCCCATTTTTTCTTCAAGCATTAACAGATTATTGGTAATGGCATTGAGTCGATCTGTTGCAGAAAAACGTTTGTCACAATAGGTCGCGAGCAATGCATTAAAACGATATGGATTTTGTTGAAAAAGCGGAATCCAGGTTTGATGAGTATTTAAGAAATAAACCAGTGCATCACATTGTTTTTTAAATAAAAATTTGCGTCCGTAATAACGGGCTTTATCCCTTAATTGTTTTTTTAATGGATGATTACAAGAATCGGGCAGTAATTCTTGAAAGGTCGCGAAAGTAATAGTTTGTTTTGCTGTCATAATGGATAAAGTGCGGTTATTTTTTCAAACGTTTTTTATTGGGTAAAATCATGCTGATTTTTGACCGCACTTATTGTACCTGTATTCCATGGTTTTTCCAATTAAGCATCAATAAAGGTAGTTCTTTACTTGCCTATTTTTCGATTTCTCCTTAATATGCCAAATCCTACCTTGAATTTATGCAACTCATCCCCATATTCAATGAAATTATAGAATTGATGTAAGAGAGATAATTATGAACGCCAAAAGAACTCAACAACGTACACTTCCTGTATTGCCATTACGGGATGTTGTCGTTTTCCCTTATATGGTGATGCCACTTTTTGTTGGGCGCGCAAAATCCATTAGCGCCCTTGATGAAGCCATGAATGAGGGCAAACAATTATTATTGGTGTCACAAAAGCAGGCTGATTTAGAAGAACCTACCGTTGATGATGTATTCGATGTAGGGACGATTGCGAATATTATTCAATTATTAAAATTGCCAGACGGCACAGTGAAAGTGTTGGTGGAAGGGCAACAACGCGCGAAAATCAATCAATTAAATGATGGTGAAGACCATTTTTCTGCGGAAGTTACACCGATTGAAACTACGTTTGGCGATGAAAAAGAATTAGATGTGGTGAAGGCAGCCGTTTTAAATGAATTTGAAAGCTATCTTCAACTCAATAAAAAAATCCCTGCTGATGTTTTAGGTGCATTACAACGCATTGATGATGCCGATCGTCTAGCGGATACCATGGCTGCCCATATTCCAGTGACCGTTCGACATAAACAAAGCGTGTTAGAACTGGCAGATGTGCAAGAGCGTTTAGAATACTTGCTCGGCATGATGGAATCTGAAGCAGATATTCTTCAAGTTGAAAAACGCATCCGTGGCCGTGTGAAAAAACAAATGGAGAAAAGCCAGCGTAACTATTATCTTAGCGAACAAATTAAAGCGATTCGCAAAGAAATGGACGAAGGCGAAAGCGAAGATACCATTGATGAAGTTGAACAGCTTCGTCAAAAGGTTGAAGCGGCAGGTATGCCAGCAGATGTGCGTGACAAAGTGGAAAGTGAGTTACAAAAACTCAAAATGATGTCAGCAATGTCGGCTGAAGCGACAGTGGTGCGTAGCTATATTGAGTGGATGCTTCAAGTACCATGGCATAAACGTACCAAAGTGAAGAAAGATATCGCAAAAGCTCAACAGGTTTTAGATGCGGATCACTACGGCTTAGAACGAGTGAAAGAACGTATTTTAGAATACCTTGCGGTGCAAGCACGTTTAAACAAAATCAAAGGTCCAATCCTTTGTTTAGTGGGACCGCCAGGGGTAGGTAAAACTTCACTGGGTCAATCTATTGCCAATGCAACAGGTCGTAAATATGTACGCATGGCATTAGGTGGGGTACGTGATGAGGCGGAAATCCGCGGTCACCGTAAAACCTATATCGGTGCATTACCGGGTAAATTGATTCAAAAAATGGCAAAAGTTGGCGTGAAAAACCCACTCTTCTTGCTTGATGAAATCGATAAAATGTCTTCAGATATGCGTGGGGACCCAGCATCAGCCTTGTTAGAAGTACTTGATCCAGAACAAAATACTACCTTCAATGATCACTATCTTGAAGTGGACTATGATTTGTCTGATGTGATGTTTGTGGCAACCTCAAACTCCATGAATATTCCTGGTCCATTGTTAGATCGTATGGAAGTCATTCGTCTTTCTGGTTATACCGAAGATGAAAAACTCAATATTGCGATGCAACATTTGTTACAAAAACAAATTGAACGTAATGGATTGAAAAAAGGCGAATTAACCATCGAAGAAAACGCCATTTTAGATATTATCCGTTATTACACCCGTGAAGCCGGTGTGCGTGGATTAGAGCGTGAGATTTCTAAAATCTGTCGTAAAGCGGTGAAGAATTTATTGGTCAATCCAAAAGTGAAATCCATTACCGTTAATTCAGACAACTTGCATGACTATCTTGGTGTGAAACGTTTTGAATTTGGTAAAGCGGATACCCAAAACCGTGTGGGCGAAGTAACAGGCCTTGCGTGGACTGAAGTGGGCGGTGACTTACTAACCATTGAAACTGCTTCAGTAGTAGGTAAAGGCAAATTGACCTTCATCGGTTCATTAGGCGATGTGATGAAAGAATCTATTCAAGCAGCCATGACTGTAGTCCGTGCACGTGCGGAGAAATTGGGTATCAATTCTGAATTCCATGAAAAACGTGATATTCACATTCATGTGCCAGATGGTGCGACACCGAAAGATGGTCCAAGTGCAGGTATCGCAATGTGTACCGCATTAGTTTCTTGCTTAACGGGTAACCCAGTGCGTGCCGATGTCGCGATGACAGGTGAAATTAGCCTACGCGGTAAAGTATTACCAATTGGCGGATTGAAAGAAAAATTACTGGCGGCACATCGTGGTGGCATTAAAACCGTATTGATTCCAAAAGATAACGTGAAAGATTTGGAAGAAATTCCAGATAACGTAAAAGAAAATCTTGCGATTCATGCGGTAGAAACCATTGATGAAGTGTTAGGCTTAGCGTTAGAGAATCCACCAGAAGGCATTGAATTTGTGAAAGTGGAAACGAAAGCGAAAGCACCACGCCGTAAAGCTGCGACCAAAACAGCAAGAGCGGTCAATTAATGACTTATTTTAGGGCTTGTGAAAACAAGCCCTTTTGACTTTTAATTATGCAAAAATTTCCCCCTCTTTCCCTTTATGTGCATATTCCCTGGTGTGTGCAGAAATGCCCTTATTGTGATTTCAATTCGCATGCACAGAAGGGTGCAATTCCTGAACAAGAATATGTGCAACATCTGATAGCCGATCTTGAGGCAGACTTAGAGAAATATCAGGCTAGTATTCAACATCGTCCACTTCATTCAATTTTTATTGGTGGTGGCACGCCGAGTTTATTTGCAGCAGAAAGTATTAAGTTGTTATTAGCAGAAATTCAACGCCGCATTCCTTTTTCAGAGAATATTGAAATTACTATGGAGGCCAATCCAGGCACCGTTGAAGCGGAGCGTTTTAAAGGCTATGTGGATGCTGGGGTAACCCGTATTTCCATGGGCATCCAAAGTTTTAATGATGATAAATTACAACGTTTAGGGCGTATTCATAATGCGGCGGAAGCTAAAAGTGCGGTCAGTTTGGCGAAAGTTTCAGGCTTGAAAAGTTTCAATTTGGATTTAATGCACGGCTTGCCAAACCAAACACTTGAGGAAGCGCTAGATGATTTGCGACAAGCCATTGAGCTTGCTCCGCCACACCTTTCTTGGTATCAACTCACCATTGAACCCAATACCATGTTTGCTTATCGTCCGCCTACATTGCCGGATGATGATGAGCTTTGGGATATTTTTGAGCAAGGCCACCAGCTTTTAACCGAAGCGGGTTATCAACAATATGAAACATCCGCTTATGCGAAACCGGGCTTTCAATGTCAGCATAACTTGAATTATTGGCGATTCGGGGATTATTTGGCGATAGGTTGTGGTGCACATGGAAAACTGACTTTTCCTGATGGCGATATTTTACGTTTTTCTAAAACGAAGCATCCAAAAGGCTATTTGCGTGGTGAATACCTTTATGAAGAAAAAAACGTGGAAAAAAATGACCGCGCTTTTGAATTTTTCATGAATCGTTTTCGTTTATTGGAAGCCGTGCCAAAACAAGAGTTTGAAAATTACACGGGGCTTTCGCAAAGTGTGGTCAAAAATCAAATTGATTTTGCGATCCAGCAGAATTATATTGTGGAAACACCTGATTTTTGGCAAATCACCGAACATGGGAAATTGTTTTTAAACGAGTTGTTAGCGCTTTTCTTAGATGAATAAAATTTTTTCATCATCACGAATAAATTTTTACACTTGTTTATTTAATAGGGTCGTATTAAAGTAAAGCAAACGTTTACGTTATTATTCAAAATTTAAAAGGGACAGAGAAATGGATCAACTGGAAATGAAAAAATTAGCTGCGCGCGCAGCGTTAAAATACGTTAAACCCGATACTATTGTTGGTGTAGGAAGTGGCTCAACAGTGAATTGTTTTATTGAGGCTTTAGGCGAATTAAAAGATCAAATTCAAGGCGCGGTAGCAGCATCTAAAGCCTCAGAAGAATTATTACGTAAACAGGGCATTGAAGTGTTTAGTGCTAACGATGTATCCAGTTTAGATATTTATGTGGATGGTGCAGATGAAATCAACCCACAAAAAATGATGATCAAAGGCGGCGGTGCGGCACTGACTCGTGAAAAAATTGTGGCTGCTTTAGCGAAAAAATTTATTTGTATTGTAGATACCAGTAAACAAGTGGATGTTTTAGGTACGACTTTCCCATTACCAGTAGAAGTCATTCCAATGGCTCGCTCACAAGTTGGTCGTAAATTAGTTTCTCTTGGCGGTGCGCCTGAATATCGTGAAGGTGTAGTAACGGATAACGGCAATGTGATTTTAGATGTACATAATTTCGCTATTTTAAATCCAGTGGAAATGGAAAAAGAATTGAATAACGTAGCTGGTGTGGTAACAAATGGTATTTTTGCCTTACGTGGGGCAGATATTGTAATTGTTGGTACACCAGAAGGCGCAAAAGTCATCGATTAATAAAAATAAGGAAGCAAACATGACAAACAAAGTGTCACTCGACAAATCAAAAATTAAATTTGTGCTATTAGAGGGCGTGCACCAAAGTGCATTAGATACCTTGCATGCCGCAGGCTACACCAATATCGACTTTTACAAAAAAGCCTTAGATGGTGATGAGCTAAAAGAAGCCATTAAAGATGCGCATTTTATCGGCTTACGTTCTCGTACTAATTTGACTAAGGAAATGATTGAAGCTGCGCCGAAGCTCATTGCCATTGGCTGTTTCTGTATTGGTACCAACCAAGTGGATCTTGATGCGGCCAAAATGCGTGGGATTCCAGTATTTAATGCACCATTCTCTAATACACGTTCTGTGGCTGAATTAGTGTTGGGTGAGATTTTGCTCTTAATGCGCAATATTCCTCAAGCGAATGCAGATGTGCATCGTGGTTTATGGAATAAATCGGCAGTGGGTTCTCATGAAGTGCGCGGCAAAAAATTAGGTATCGTGGGTTACGGCCATATCGGTTCGCAATTAAGTATTATTGCGGAATCTCTAGGGATGGAAGTATATTTCTACGATATTGAAAATAAATTACCATTGGGTAATGCAAAACAATTACACACACTTGAAGAGTTGTTAGGTTCTTGTGATGTGATTTCGCTTCATGTACCAGATTTACCTTCAACTCGTAATTTAATGAGTGCTGAACGTATTGCACAATTAAAACAAGATTCTATTTTAATCAATGCAGCACGTGGTACGGTAGTGGATATTGATGCTTTAGCAGCTGCGCTTGAGCAAGGTAAAGTTCGTGGTGCAGCGGTTGACGTATTCCCTGTTGAACCCGCTTCAATCAATGAAGAGTTTGTTTCACCGCTACGCAAATTTGATAATGTGATTTTAACCCCGCATATCGGTGGTTCAACCGCAGAAGCCCAAGAAAACATTGGTTTTGAAGTCGCGGGTAAATTTGTGAAATATTCTGATAATGGTTCAACTCTTTCTTCAGTGAATTTCCCTGAAGTCTCTTTACCAGAACACGTTGGCACAAAACGTTTACTTCATATTCACGAAAACCGTCCAGGTGTATTAAACAAATTGAACCAAATTTTCGTTGAAGCTAATCTCAATATTGCAGCGCAATATTTGCAAACCGATCCGAAAATTGGTTATGTTGTGGTAGATGTTGAAACAGATGATGCATCACCATTGTTAGCCAAACTCCGTGAGATTGAAGGCACAATTAAAGCACGTGTATTGTTTTAATGTGAAAAATTAAGCGAAAACTGACCGCACTTTGTGTGGGATGGAAAGCAAAATGGGTAAAGTAAGTTATTTACTTTGCCCATTTTTATTAACTATTTGCGGCTTACATTTATTTGATCATCGCCTTAAATAGATTACGGCGATCAGAATTAAATGTCGGTTGTGCGGTTGGGATGGATAAAACCATACGCAAACAATCTTGTGTGAGTTGAACCGCTTGTTCATTAGTCAGACTCGGGTCGAGCGGTGAATGTAAGGAACAACTTAAATATTGCGGCACATTTTCAACGCTACTAACAGTGAAAGTTAGCGCTTTGTACGGCAGTTGTACAGTGAGTTTATCACCTAATTCACGTGGCTCCCATTGTTGTTGAGGGCCAGGCAGAATCACCACGCTCATCATCCACGGGGTTAATACTGTGCCAATCCATTGGTCTTCGAATAAAACAAATTTAGGGCAGAAACACTCGATGCCTTTATGAAAGAAAGGGAGATCTTGTATTTCAGGCACAATGTTTTTCATTTCTGTCAGGAAAATATCTGTTGGATTTTCTTCAAAGCCAGAAACAGAGTTTAAAAGTGCAGTCGGATTTTGTAGTGTTTTTTCGTGTCGATACATGGTTTATTTTTCAATATTAATAAGATTAAAGCATAGCAGGTGAAATCTTAAAGAAAGTTCCCCTCTTTCGCAAAGAGGGGAATCAAGTTAAATCTCCCCCAGCCCCTCTTTCTAAAGAGGGGAGTCTAGATTCAAACCATATTCAGCAATCACTTGATTTAACGTTTCAAAAACCTTTGGCAACACGTTTTGTATTGTTTCCGTCAAGCCAATTCCAGATTCTAGCGATTCTGGTTGGATGCCGATAAGACAAAGGTGTTTTGGAAATTCGTCCGTTAATTTCATTGCAGAAAGTACATCACAAATGCCGAGTTGATGTGGCGAAATTTTGCGAGAGAAAAAGGTGGGCACTTGCTCGTCATGCAACACAATAATCTCGCCTGGCTGTTTGTTAGCAAGCACGGCATCGACAATAATCAAATGCTCGCGATTTGCCATCGCATCCAGTAATTCCATGCCACAAGTACCACCATCGATGATGTCAAAGTGCGGTTGAATTTCAGAGCGTTTTTCAAGCTCCTGCACAACACGCACACCGACACCTTCATCGCTTAACAAAATATTGCCGACGCCAAGAATTAACGGCTTCATTACAACACCTTCACTTCAGTCACTTCACCGTTTTCGGTATTAACTACGTGCACAGCACAGGACATACAAGGGTCGAAAGAGTGAATGGTTCTGACCACTTCCAATGGTTTAGTTGGATCTGCCACCGGTGTACCAATAATGGAAAGCTCATAAGGGCCCAATTGGTCTTGTTCATTACGCGGACCGGCATTCCATGTGGATGGTACAACCGCTTGATAGTTTTCGATGCGACCGTCTTTGATCACAACCCAGTGAGAAAGCATACCGCGTGGTACTTCACCAAAACCAACACCACGGAATTCACCGTTTGCTGGAATATCCGTTTTGATATACGCCGTCATATCACCTTTAGCGATGTTATCAATGAGCATTTGCCATTGAGCGCTTAAAATGTCGTTGATCGCACAGCAATGTACGGTACGACCGATAATACGTCCAAGGGTAGAATGTAATTGATCGGTAGTTAACGTGTTACCAGTCAATTTTTCATAAATGCCTTTCAATTCATTGAAATGGGTAACGGTTGGTGTGTCATTTGCTGCCAAACCACACATTAAATAGGCGAGAGGACCCACTTCGACAACTTTACCGTAGAAGGTTGGTGCTTTTACCCAAGAGTATTTACCATCATCTTGCCAGCCGGTATATTTCGGACGAGTTAAACCCGCCCAAGGTTCTAATGGCTCATCATCTTCGTACCAAGCGTGTTTACCACTTTCTTTAATGCCTTTTACAACGAACTCATCTTTTTGTTGATCAATTGGGCGGAAAGTCGATAAATCGCCGTTTTCGATATAACCACCTTTTAACATGAATTTAGAGTTATCTGCATCAATTGGGTATTCTGGTACAGATAAGTAGTTGCCCGATGTTTTACCTAAGCTTAACCATTCAGGATAGTAAGCCGCAAATACTGCTGCATCTACTTTATACACTTGGTTAATGAAGTCAGTTAAGCGATCGATACAAGCTTTCACGAACATGAGACGTTCTTGGTTTAGTACTGCTTGGGAATCTAAGTTAATTGGGTTTGCTACACCACCAATCGCCAAGTTTTGAATGTGTGGTGTTTTACTACCGAGTAATGCGACTACACGGTTAGCATCACGTTGACATTCAAGCGCTTGCAAATAGTGCGCGACGGCAATGAGGTTGACTTCTGGTGGAAGTTTCATTGCAGCATGACCGAAATAACCGTTAGCAAAAATACCAAGTTGTCCGCTGTCCACTAATGCTTGAATTTTTTTCTGTACATTGCGGAATTCGTTAGCACTGTTTAATGACCATGTAGAAACACCTTTTAGCATATCTGCTGCTTTTTCAGGATCAGCTTGTAGCGCAGCGGTGATATCTACCCAGTCCATCGCGGAGAGTTGATAGAAGTGTACGATATGGTCATGGATACTGTGTGCAGCAAGAATCATGTTACGAATGTACTGTGCATTTACGGGAACTTTAGCACCAATCGCATCTTCTACGGCACGTACGCTGATAATCGCGTGTACTGTGGTACATACGCCACAGATACGTTGCATAATCATCCATGCATCACGAGGGTCGACACCTTTTACGATATTTTCCATACCGCGCCACATGGTACCGGATGACCAAGCATTGGTGACGACGCCGTTTTCAATTTCGCAATCAATACGTAAATGACCCTCAATACGGGTAATTGGGTCAATTGAGATACGTTTTTTTTCTGACATTATTCTGCTCCGCTAACTTTTTTGCTGAATGCCGCTTTTTCGGCAATAATTTTATCTGAGTCTTCGGTATGTTTTTCTTTAAATACCGGTAATACAGGGAATAAACGAATGATTAAAATATAGGCACATACTTCAATAGAAACGAAGCCGATTGAAATAAGCAATTCTTCCGCAGATGGGAAATATTGATAGCCGTTGCCCGGATTATACATGATAAGCGAGTAGTTCATACGCCATAATGCGGCACCGAGTAACATGCTTAATGCCGAAATAAATAACCAACGGGAATCTGATTTTTTCTCCCCGAGGAAGAGGGTAAGTAACGGTAATACCATCAACCAGACTTCCATCCAGAACATCCATGCTTCAAATTTAGTTAATTTATCGAAACCCACAACCATTTGCAGTTTGTCGTGATAAATCAACTCACCAAAACGCACCGCTAAGAAACAGAAAATTAATCCTGCGGTAACGCGTGCTAATTGAGTAAATAAATGACGTTCATCTGGCGTTTTTCCTGCAAGACCCGCTTTAACTAAAGAACCCTCAAAAATCACAATAGAGAAGCCCATAATGAAAGCAGTCAGCAAGGAGAGAATTGGTAGTGCTTCATAGCTTTGCCATACTGGATGGACTTTGTGACCCGCCACAATCATCAAGGAACCCATTGAGGATTGGTGCATCATTGGTAACAAGGCACCCAAGGCAATAATGAAAAACATGATTTTATTCAGTTTATTAAACCATTTTTTCAAGCCGAAGAAACCAAGCCATACAGGGGCAAACTCTAGGGTCACCACGATGATATACACCGTCATACAAAATGCCGTTTCAAATAGAACGGAATTCGTGTTGAACTGCCCTGGAATGTAGAAATACGGTAAATGCCAATAACGTCCCATATCAATGGTGATAGATAAACCACCGAGTGAATAGCCGAATAAACTTGCAAGCAATGCTGGGCGAACAAGAGCGTGATATTTCCCTTTATTGAAAATATACACGGTCCAAGCGAGTGCCCAACCACCACAGGCAAATCCTGTACCGACAAGTAAGTCAAAGGCAATCCATAAACCCCAAGGATAACCGCCATTAAGTGCGGTCACGGAACCAATACCGAAAACTAAACGTTTTAAAATTAATAAAACGCAAAGCACGGCAAGTGGTGCAAAAAAGAGAATTGCGGCAGAAACAAGGCGACCGCCTACCGGACGTGGATTACTCATGATGCTCATCCTCCGCTTCTTCGATTTCCTTGCGTGCCTGACGCATGGCTTCTTTTTGTGCTGCAATACGCTCAGCGATTTTATCGCCATGCATATTTTTGTAAGTCATAAAGGTTAAACCAGCAAGTGCCACTAATGGCAATGCTAAACCGCGATACAAGAAGTGTTGTAAATGCGCCGCACGAGAACCTGTCGCGACTTCATCTAAGTCTGGTAAACCAAGATTAGCAAAAGGTACACCACTTAAGGCGAGTACCTGTGTACCACCACCTTCTTTTTCACCGTAGATGTGATATTGATATGCCGGTACGGTAGCACGGTATTTATCTGTGCTATTGACGTGTTGACGTGGATAATCGTATTCAGTACCACGTAATAAGCTTAAACGACGTTTCGCTTCTGCCAATAACTCTTCACGCGTACCAAAAATAATGGCACCAGTCGGACAAACATGACAGCAACCAGGTAATTCACCTTTATCTAAGCGTTCAACGCCTTTTTGGTTACAGAGTTCACATTTGCTGATTTCACCGAATGGATTGTCGTAGTCGTATTTGGGCACATCAAAAGGACAACCCACCATACAATAACGGCAACCGGTACAAATATCGGGATCGTATTTTACGATACCGGTTTTTGGATCTTTGGTTAGTGCTTGAACAGGGCAAACGGCAACGCAGTTAGGATCAACGCAATGCATACATTGTTTTTTCACGTAAGCATAGCCGTTTTCTGTTTTGTCTTTATTTTTGCCGTCGCCATCACTCCACACTTGAATCACGTTACGAGTAAATGGGGTGAGTTTGTCGTTATTTGACCAAGTTTGATCACCTTTTGGATTCACAGGTGTGTGGTTTACGTTTTGACATTCAGCCACACATGCTTGACAACCTACACAAAGGGTAGAGTCGTAAAGCATTCCTAGTGCGCCGGGAATAGGCTCAACCGTTTCCATTGCCTGCGCACTCGACACAGGCAAGGAGGAAGCGATTCCGCCAAGCATACCTGCTTTTAGAAATTTTCGTCTATCCATCTTATTTACCTGTATGTTGTTCTTTCTCTGCGGCTTTAGCTTCGGAACGGGCTTTATGTTGAGAACTTAATTCGCGTAAGGTCACAACACTCACGCCTGCTAGGATTGCAGCTGCACCACCTAATAAACCAATGGCGGTCATGGTTGCACCTGAACCTTCGGTATTATTAACATCTGGTTTTTCAACACGTGGCGTTGGATTTTCTACGCCTGCTAATTGGAAAATACCTTTGGTAAAGCCAACGCCTTTTTCATTACAACCATAGCAAGGGTGCCCGATACCGACTGGCCAGTTATTACCGCCGACATCACAGAATTCTAAAGTAGAGCAGTTACCGTAAGTTTCTGGGCCTTTACAACCGAGATGATACAAACACCAACCGTTACGGTGACCATAATCGCCGTATTCTTTAGCAAAGCGACCCGCATCAAAGTGCGGACGACGATAGCAGTTTTCGTGAATTAAGCGATCGTAAGCGAATAATGGACGATTTAATTTGTCCATTGCGGGTAGTTTCTTATAAGTAAGAATATAAGCGACAGTTGCAAGGAAGTTGTGTGGATTTGGCGGACAACCTGGAATATTAATCACCGGAGTGCCTTTTGGTAATACTTCAGACAAGCTGCTTGCGCCAGTTGGGTTGCCGCCACTAGAAGGTACGCCACCCCATGCCGCACAAGAACCGATCGCAATAATTGCGGCAGCCCCTTTAGCGGCTTCTTGGATGTGTTCTACAATCGGTTTGCCTGCTACCATACAATAGACGCCGCCGTCTTTCACCGGAATAGATCCATCTACGACTAAAACATATTTTCCATAATATTGTTTAATTGCATTGTGTTTATTATCTTCAGCTTGTTCCCCGAAGGCTGCAGAAAGGGTTTCGTGGTATTCTAAGGAAATCATTTCCAATACCAAGTTTTCTACTGTTGGGTGGGTCGCGCGTAGCAAGGATTCAGTACAACCCGTACATTCTTGCGCACCAATCCATAATACTGGTGGGCGTTTAGGCTCGGTTAAAGCTGCGGTCATTTCTGCACCCGCTTTTGAACTTAACCCCATAGTCGCCGCAAGTGCGGTACATAACTTCATAAAATCCCGACGGGAAACTTCCGCTAAAGCAGAAAATAATCCATCACTTCGTTGCATATAATCACTCCAATTGGCACGTTACTTGTATGGTTAATTTACCTATGATATGCCTTGATGAGGGAAATTTATTTGATCGTAATCAAAAATATCCTTATTTTCCTTGTGAGATTAGTGGGTAAGTTATTGTTTTTGCTTGATTATTGAGAATGATTGTTATTTAATTGGATTGTCTTTGCTTTGAGTATATTTTTTGTACATAAAATCACAATAATAAAAGAAAGGATTTTTACTCGAAAAATCTTCTTAAAAATTGACCGCACTTTGCTGCGACATGAATAAGTAAGTAGACAAGCTAATTTCTTGGTTTTGTTTATTTTTATTGATTTTTATCAACAAAAAATTGTCTAAGGGAATGGATTTTATTACGCTTTTCCCTATACTGAGCAGGGATAATTTTCTATGGAGAAATAATGATGAGTGTAGTCGCAGGTATTGTTGTTGTAACTTTAGCTTTCACCATTTCAATGTATAACAAATTGGTTATGAGACGTAATCAAGTGAGCAGTGTTGAAGCCAGTGTGGATGTTCAGTTAAAGCGTCGTTATGATTTATTGCCAAACCTTGTTGCCACAGCAAAGGAATATATGTCGCATGAGCGTAGCTTGCTTGAGCGTATCGTGACGTTACGTGAAAGTGCTAAGTTGGCTCATACTACAAGTGAAAAATTCCAACTCAATAATGAAATTTCAGGGTTATTGCGTAATTTACAGGTTCGTCTAGAAAATTACCCTGATCTCAAGGCCAATCAAAATCTTATGCAAATTCAGACCGTACTTAGCGATGTAGAAGAGCAAATTTCTGCAGCAAGACGTACTTATAATTCAGCAGTTGAAGAGTATAACAATGCGGTGGAAATGTTCCCGTCAAATTTAATTGCAAACTTGTTTAATTTCCAGAAAGGAACATTTTTCGATATTCCTCAGAATGAAGCGGAAGTCCCTAATATGGGTAATTTATTTAAACAATAAGTGGAAAAACAATGAATACACCAAAAGAGATTGAAGGGATTCGTTTCCTTGGTTTGGAAAAATTAGATGAGGAACGTTTAGCCATAAAATCCCTTATTAACAAATCGATAATAGGGGCGTTTTTTGGGTTGTTTTTGCTTCTCGGCGCGATAGGGAGTGAGAATCTATTAAGTACGGCATTGATTCTTGGTGTGCTCATTTATTGTTTTCGTCGCTTATTTTTTAGATACAAACGCTTTATCGCAGAATTTAAAACTCAGGTGATTAACACAATTGTTCAGGAGTTTGGTTTCCATTTTAGAGCAGATAGAGGTCTTCATATTGCTGACTTTCTCTCGGTTTATGATACGGGACCCGCGACTTTCCGTAGTGAGGATTTAATTTTTGGTGAATTTAACCAGACTGAAGTTGAAATCTGTGATTTTTCAGCATTTAACATGGAGTTGAGGGAAAAAACGGTTAAATCATTAGGGATTAAGAACTTTCAAGGCATTTTATTCAAAGCAACTTTTCCTAAAGAACTGGTTCATTGGGTTTATGTTTGCGATAAGAAGGAAGCTGGTTTAAGAAAAGAAGGTGAGATTGCATTGATGGATAATCCGTCTTTTAATCGTTATTTTGATGTGTTTACTGAAGATCAAATCTTAGCAAGATATGCCTTATCGCCTAAGTTAATGGAACGCTTTTGTGGTTTGAAAGAGAAATTTAATTGCCCTATTTCGATGGTGCTTCGTGATCGAGAGGTGATTATTGCGGTTAATTTAGGAAAGAATAGTTTTGAACCATCCTTTGAAAAGTCATTGTTGGAAGACAATACGATTCGTGATTATATTTCGAGTATCAAAGGTTTCACAGATATGGTGAAAGAACTCGGGTTAAATAACCATATTTGGAAATAAACGTTAATGTAATAAAAAAGACGAGTTTAGATAAAAACTCGTCTTTTTGTTTTATATGCTATGTACTTGTTTATTGGTTTTTAAACAGCGAAAATTTTGACCGCACTTTTATTTCGCAAAATAGTCAGTTTTTTGCTATAATTCCGCACAATTTTCATTACAAAATAGAGAAAAACTATGTCAGAAACACCGGTTACAGAAAATGCTTATGGTGCATCAAGTATTAAAGTCTTAAAAGGGCTTGATGCGGTTCGGAAACGTCCGGGCATGTATATTGGGGATACCGATGATGGAACAGGCCTACACCATATGGTGTTTGAGGTGGTGGATAACGCGATAGATGAGGCTCTTGCTGGTCATTGTTCCGATATTATCGTGACCATTCATGATGATAATTCTGTTTCCGTACAAGATGATGGCCGTGGTATTCCAGTAGATATTCACCCAGAAGAAGGTGTTTCTGCAGCAGAAGTAATCATGACAGTGCTTCACGCGGGCGGTAAATTCGATGATAACTCTTATAAAGTATCAGGTGGTTTACACGGCGTGGGTGTTTCGGTAGTAAATGCACTTTCTGATAAATTGCAATTAACCATTCGTCGCCAAGGTCATGTGTATGAGCAATTCTATCACTTGGGTGAGCCTCAAGGGCCTTTAACTATTATCGGTGAAACGCAAGCGACGGGTACAACGGTGCGTTTCTGGCCAAGTCCGGAAATCTTTGCAATTACAACTTTTGATTACAAAATTTTAGCAAAACGCTTACGTGAGCTTTCATTCTTAAATTCTGGCGTATCAATTCGTTTAATCGATAAACGTGATGGCACAGAAGATCACTTCCATTACGAAGGTGGTATTCAAGCATTCGTTGAATATTTAAATAAAAATAAAAATCCAATTCATCCAAAACCATTTTATTTTTCAGCGGAAAAAGACGGCATCGGTGTGGAAGTCGCATTGCAATGGAATGATGGCGTAAACGAAAATGTTTATTGCTTTACCAATAACATTCCACAACGTGATGGTGGTACTCACTTAGCCGGTTTCCGTAGTGCGTTAACGCGTAGCTTAAATAACTATATGGAAAGCGAAGGGTTACTGAAAAAAGAGAAAGTGAGCACTTCAGGTGACGATGCGCGTGAAGGTTTGGTTGCGATTATTTCAGTGAAAGTGCCCGATCCTAAATTCTCTTCACAAACAAAAGACAAATTAGTGTCTTCTGAAGTCAAAAGTGCGGTTGAATCTGCCATGAATGAGCGTATGCAGGAATATCTATTAGAAAATCCAGCCGATGCGAAAATCATTGTAAATCAAATTATTACAGCCGCACGTGCACGTGAAGCAGCTCGTAAAGCTCGCGAAATGACCCGTCGTAAAGGCGCATTAGATATTGCAGGTCTTCCGGGTAAATTAGCAGACTGCCAAGAAAAAGATCCAGCACTTTCAGAACTTTACCTCGTGGAGGGGGATTCTGCGGGTGGTTCGGCAAAATCGGGTCGTGATCGTAAAACTCAAGCGATTCTTCCATTAAAAGGAAAAATTCTTAACGTTGAAAAAGCACGTTTTGACAAAATGCTTTCTTCTCAAGAAGTGGGTACATTAATTACAGCGCTTGGCTGTGGTATTGGTCGCGATGAATATAATCCGGATAAATTACGTTATCACCATATCATTATCATGACCGATGCGGACGTGGACGGTTCACATATTCGTACTTTATTGTTGACCTTCTTCTATCGTCAAATGCCAGAATTAATTGAGCGTGGTTATGTGTATATTGCTCAGCCACCACTTTATAAAGTGAAAAAAGGTAAACAAGAGCGTTATATCAAAGATAACGACGAAATGGTGCAATATGAATTAATGCTTGCGTTGGATGGTGCAGCGTTGCATATCAGTGCCAATGCACCGGCAATGAATGATTTAGTGTTCGAGAAATTAGTAAGTGAATATAACAATGTTCAGAAATTAATTACTCGCTTAAGTCGTTACTATCCTGAGCCATTATTACAAGGTTTGGTTTATCAACCACAATTAACCGTTGATTTAATGCGTAATGAAAGTGCGGTCGAAAATTGGGCGAATGCTTTTGTTGCGTACTTAACTGAAAAAGAAACAGAAGCGCATTTGTATTCAGCGAGAACCCAATTTAACAGCGAACGCCAAGTATATGAAGCAGTCATTACTGTTCGTAAACATGGTATTGATACCGATTACTTCATTAACTTTGATTTTGTAACGGGCAATGAATTTGCGAAGATTTCTACATTCGGTCAGCAAGTCAATGGCTTATTAGAAGAGGGGGCGTATGTCACTCGTGGTGAAAAAACTCAACCCGTTCAGTCATTTGAACAAGCTGTTGAATGGTTGATGAAAGAATCTCGTCGTGGTTTAGAAATTCAACGCTATAAAGGGTTAGGTGAAATGAACGCTGAGCAACTTTGGGAAACCACCATGGATCCAAATGCTCGTCGTATGTTAAAAGTATCAATTAAAGATGCTGTTGCAGCGGACCAACTCTTCACCACATTGATGGGGGATGAAGTTGAACCTCGCCGAGAATTCATCGAAATGAATGCGTTGCGAGCAAACTTAGACGTTTAGTCTAACATTCAAAAATATCACTAAAAATGACCGCACTTAGAGAAACCAAGTGCGGTATTTTTTTTACTCTCTATATAAATAAAAATAATTTTCAATTAGATCTATTATTTGTGTGTATTTTTTACTATAATTTTCACGATTTTTATCGCTTAAGGACAATGATACGAAATAGACTCGTTTTTAGTTGTTAGATTGGTAGCAAAGTACGCATAGTAATGTGCGTACTTCTTTTTTATTTTTAGGAGCAATCATTATGATGATAGATAAACGCCTAATTAACACGGTGGCCGACAGTAAAAAATGGATTGGCATCACGGTGTTATGGAATTGGGTAGCGTTAATTGGCGGGATTATCAGTGCCGTCGTGTTTTCTTATATTTTACAGGCGGCTTATTTTAACGAATTGGGTCCACTAAGTGCAGTCATTTTGGGCATCGTTTTGGTTGCTGCTTTGGCGTTGCGTGCCTTTGCGGGTAAAAAATCGGTGCAGGCCTCTTATTTTGCCAGTACGAAAGTAAAACACGAACTGCGTAGCCTCATCTATCGCAAATTGGCTTCAATGCCACTTAACCAAGTGAATCAACAATCCACGTCAAACATCATTCAAGTGGCTTCAGAAGGTGTAGAACAACTTGAAATCTATTTCGGACGTTATTTGCCTCAGCTTTTTTATAGCTTGCTTGCCCCGCTCACACTCTTCGCTTTTCTGATCTTTTTCAGCTTTAAAACAGCCGTGATTTTGCTGATTTGCGTGCCGTTGATTCCGATGTCGATTATTGCAGTGAATAAAATCGCGAAAAAACTTCTGGCAAAATATTGGTCCATTTATGTGGGGTTAGGCAGCAGTTTCTTGGATAACCTACAAGGTTTAATTACGCTAAAAATCTATCAAGATGATGCTTATAAAGCGAAAGCAATGGATGAGGAAGCAGAACATTTCCGCAAAATTACCATGAAAGTGCTCACTATGCAGCTTAACTCGGTATCACTGATGGATTTACTTGCTTACGGTGGTGCGGCAATCGGGATTTTAACCGCCTTGTTGCAATTCCAAGCCGATCAATTAACCGTATTAGGCGTCATTTTATTTATTCTGCTTTCTTCTGAATTCTTTATTCCACTTCGTTTATTGGGTTCTTTCTTCCATGTGGCGATGAATGGTAAAGCGGCATCAGATAAGATTTTCACATTGTTAGATACGCCAGTGGAAACTCAAACTCAAGCGGTCGATTTTGCAGCGAAAAATGCCATTCAGGTGGATATTCAAGATCTACATTTTGCTTATAGCGAAGATAAGCCTGCGATTGTTGGCTTAGATTTAAGCATCTTACCAAATCAGCTTACGGTATTTGTGGGTAAAAGTGGTTGTGGTAAATCTACACTACTAAAAACTATAAATGGAATCATTCCGGAATTTTGTAATGGAGAGATAGATGGAAGTGTAGAAGTATGCGGTATGAATACATTTGAAACAGAGATATATAAAATTTCTGAAAAAGTAGGTTCTGTTTTTCAAAACCCTAAGACACAGTTTTACACAACAAATACTACCGATGAAATTGCTTTTGGCTTAGAAAATTACGGATTAGAAAGAACGAAGATAAATAAAAAAATTGAAAAGGTTAAAGAAGCTCTAAAAATAGAACCGTTGATGAATAGAAACATATTTGAGCTTTCGGGCGGAGAAAAACAAAAAATAGCAATTGCCAGTGTGTACGCTTTAGAACCGGAAATATTTGTTTTTGATGAGCCTTCTTCCAGTTTAGATATTGATTCTATGAAGGAACTTTCAAATACAATAGGTGAATTGAAAGCGGTAGGTAAAACAATAGTAATTGCTGAGCATAGGTTATGGTATTTGAAAAACGTAGCTGATAGAGCAATATATCTGGAAAATGGAAAGATCACAAAAGAATACAGTATGGAAGAAATTCAAAATTTAAGTGAAGAAGAAAGATTAAGAACAGGGCTTAGACATACGGAACTTCATAGTGATAACTTTAAAAGTAAATCAAATTCCTTGCACAATACAACTGAATTGGAAATAAATGATTTGTTGTATAAAAGAAAAAAGCAGACTATTTTTAAAATAGGCAGCTTAAAATTCGAAAAAGGAACCATCGTGGGGATAGTTGGAAATAATGGGATAGGAAAGTCCACATTTGCAAAGATCGTTTGCGGTCTCGAAAAACAATCTTCAGGGACAATTTGCAAAGATAATATAAGACTTAGCTCTAAGGATAGAGTCAGAAAAAGCTTATTGGTTATGCAAGAAATAAATAACCAGTTATTTACAGATACAGTTTACGACGAAATATGTTTGACATCGGATATAGATGAGGAAAATAAAATAAATATTTGCATGGCAGATATGCAAATTGACAGGTTAAAGAAAAAGAATCCTCACATTTTATCGGGTGGTCAGAAACAGAGAGTTGTTATCCTATCTGCGTTACTTTCAAATAAGAATCTATTATTTTTTGATGAGCCGACAAGCGGATTAGATTATGCGAGTATGAAAGTAGTCGCTGAGAACATAAAAAAATTCAAAGAAAAA
>ERZ772961.178-NODE-178-length-29556-cov-5.996204_pt1 | contig 29556 bp, 28 predicted proteins | sample MGYA00580677_ERZ772961 | MGnify/ENA primary metagenome ERZ772961 (study PRJEB29015, sample SAMEA2738088) | human oral metagenome | biome: human oral; feature: human-associated habitat; material: saliva | place: China | collected 2227 ... | reverse complement strand
TCCTGAATGTAAGAACATAAAGAAGATAGAAAAAAAATAATAAAAAAGGGTGTTTTAGTAAATAATGTTTTAGTAAAACAACCAGATTATCAAGTTGATGAAGAAAATGATCAAGTAGTTATTGATGGAAAATCTCTTTTTTATCAAAAATATGTATATATAATGATGAATAAACCTGGAAATATTATATCAGCTACTGAAGATAAAAAAGATACTACTGTTATTGACATATTAAATGAAAAGGATCGCTTATTTAAACCTTTTCCAGTCGGACGACTGGATAAAGATACAGAAGGACTTATGTTACTTACAAATGATGGTGAACTTGCTCATAAATTAATATCACCTAAAAAAGATGTAATAAAAAAATATTATGTTGAAGTTGACGGAGAATTAAAAGTTGAGCATGTAACAATTATTAGAGATGGTGTTGTTCTTGAAGATGGATATAAAACAAAGTGTGCAACACTAGAAATACTTACTTCTAATACTGAAAAAAGCAGAGCTTATATTAGTATTACAGAGGGAAAATTTCATCAAGTTAAAAGAATGATGAAATCTCTAGGTGTTAATGTAACATATTTAAAAAGATTATCTATAGGTAGTCTAGTTTTGGATGAAAGTTTAAAATTAGGTGAATATAGATATTTAACAGATACGGAACTAAAAAAATTAAAAAAATAATGGAGGGATATATTATGAATATCGATTTCAAACAAGAAGTTCAAAATCATAAGGAGGATTTATTAAAAGATCTATTTGAGTTATTAAGTGTAAATTCAGTTTTAGGTACTGATATAACAGAAGAAACACCTTTTGGTAGTGGACCTAGAAAGGCTTTAGATTTAATACTATCATTCGGAGAACGTGATGGTTACAAAACAAAAATAGTTGAAAATAAAGCTGGTCATATCGAAGTAGGGGAAGGTGAAGAATTATTTGGTATTCTTGGTCATGTCGATGTTGTACCTGTTGTTGAAGCGGACTGGATTAGCCATCCATTTAAACCTGAAGTTAGAGATGGTAAAATTTATGCTCGTGGTTCATTAGACGATAAAGGACCTACAATGGCTGCATATTATGCTGTTAAGCTGCTTGATAAATTAGGAGTGAAATGGAATAAACGTGTAAGAGTTATCGTAGGTAGTGATGAAGAAACTGGATTTAGATGTGTTAAATCATACTTTGAACATGAGGAACAACCAGCATTAGGATTTACTCCTGACGCAATGTTCCCACTAGTATATGCTGAAAAAGCTCGAGTAACATTTGATCATAATCTTATTTTCAAAGATGAAGAAGGAAGTTATGATTATAAATTAGTTGAGTTTAATGCTGGTCAAGTCCTTAATATGGTAGTAGCTAGTGCAGAAGCAAAACTTAGCGGTGAAGAAAAAGATATTAAAGAAAAATTTGAAAAATTCCTTTCTGATGAAAAATTAGAAGGAGAAATAAATTCTGGAGAAGTTATTACATTAGTAGTAAAAGGAAAAGCAGCACATGGATCAACACCACAGTTTGGTATAAATGCAGGAACTAAATTAGCAGAATTTTTAAATACTTTAAACTTAGATGCAAATGGTAAAAACTATGTAAAATATATTGCTACTAGATTAGCAAATGATCCATTTGGTAAAGAATTAGGTATTGAATATTCTGATGATGAAATGGGTGCATCAACATATAATTATGGTATTTTTAAATATGATCCAGTAGAAAAAGTTGGAGTTGTTAAAACTGACTGTAGACATCCTAAGAATTTTGACCTAGTTTCTAAATTAGAAAAACTACAAGAAGAAAATATTAATATCGTTGTAACAAGTACAAAAGAAGCACATTATGTTCCAAAAGATGATGAGTTAGTTACTACATTGGTAGATGTGTATAGAAAACATACAGGTGATACAAAAAATGATGCGTTTGTATTAGGTGGAGGAACATATGCTCGTTGCCTTAAAAAAGGTGTAGCGTTTGGACTTTTATTCCCTGGTAAACAAGATACAATGCACCAAGCTAATGAATTTTTAGAAATAGAAGATTTACTATTAGCTACAGCTATTTACGCTGAAGGTATCTACAAACTTTGCTGCGAATAAAATTTTATAAAAATATTTATTCAAAGAAGTAAAAAGAATTAATATATACAAGTGAAAAAACATTCTCAAAGATATTTGTATTTAAAAAATGATGAAATAATTAAAATATCTTTGAGAATTTTAATTATCTACAAAAAAATCATCTTGAAAAAAATTAATAAAAATTGTAAAATATATATTGCATTACAGTTTAGTAAAAGAGAGTTATAGAGAAAGGAGAAGTATTATTATGTCTAAAGAATATTATCAAATGGGCTGGACATTAGATGATAATTATGAAGAAGATTATTTTTGTTCTAGAGATAATCATCGCTATTTTATTAAGAAAAATACTACTCCAATGATTGCAACACTTTCTGCTGAAGGTATTGTACCGACTCTCAGATGGACTAGAAGAATGAGCAATGGAGATGTTTTAATTGCTCAAGATTTTGAAAACGGTAGAACTTTAGATACTAAAGATATGATTGATCCTCGTATACCTGAAATATTAAGAAAAGTCCATAGTTCACCAAAATTAAAAAGAATTATGCAGGCACAAGGATATCAAGAAGAAACTGCACATAGATCATTAGCAAATCTTAAGTCACTAATAAATGATGATTTAAGAAAAAATAAGAATATACTTCACGCAATAAACTATTTAGAAAATAATTTACCTGAAGACAAGATTGAATATACACCTTGTCATACAGACTTACACAAAGATAATTGGTTATTATCAGATAAAGGTAAATTGTTCTTAGTAGATTGGGAGCATGCAATATTAGGAGATCCAGCTATAGACATATCATTCATTCTTTATAGATATATTCCGCAAAACATGTGGGGGAAATGGCTTGAAATTTATGGTCAAGAGCCTACATTAAAGTATAGAAATCGTTTGAAATGGTATATAACTTTACAAACAGTAATTATGATAGTTTGGTTCCATGAAAAGAAATTATTCTCAGATATGAATAATTGGTTAGTGTTTTTAGATAAAATTTTTAATGAATATATATAAGCATTATTGAGGAGAAACCTAAATAATGCTTTTATTTTTTTTGTAAAAGGTGTAAAATAATAAAATAGAGATAATTCGTATACGGAGAAAAATAATGGATATAAAAAAGTATAAACTTTATTTAATTGATTTAGATGGAACTATATATAATGGAGAAAAGGAAATAAAGTATGCTAAAGAGTTTATTGAATATTTAAACAATAACAAAATAGATTATTTGTTTTTAACAAATAATTCGACAAAAGAACCTAAAGATGTAGTTAAAAAATTATATGATTTAGGAATCCAAACATCTGAAGAGCATGTTTACACATCTAGTGAAGCTACTAAAGCATATTTAATAAAAAAAGGTTATAAAGATATATATATAATAGGAGAAAAAGGATTAAAGGAGACGTTAAGTTCATTTAATCAACATTTAGATTTAAATAACGTGGAGGCTGTTATTGTTGGTTTAGATAGAGAGCTTACATACGAAAAACTAACAGTTGCAACTAGAGCGGTTCTAGGTGGAGCTGAATTAATAGGAACTAATCCGGATACCTTACTTCCAACAGCAGAAGGTTTTATCCCAAGTAATGGAGGGCAAATAAAATATTTGGAGCATGCAACGAGTACTGCTGCTACAGTAATTGGAAAACCTAATAGAATAATAATGGAAAGTGCGATGAATTTGTTTAATTATAATAAAGATGATATAGTTATGGTTGGAGATAATTATGATACTGATATAATGTCTGGTATTAATAGTAATATTGATACAATTCACGTTCAAACTGGAGTTACAACCTTAGACCAGTTAAAAGAAAAAGAGATTCAACCAACGTATACAATAGAAGATTTATCAAAATTAATAGATTAAGTATAAAATAGGAGAATAAAATGATTATAAAAACTGAAGAACAATTAGAAAAAATGAAAGAGATAGGTTTCATTTGTGCAACTATAAGAGATGAAATGAAAAAGAAAGCAGTACCTGGAGTATCTACAAAAGAATTGGATAACATTGCAAAGGAATTATTTGAAAAGTACGGAGCTAAATCAGCTCCAATAACTGAATATGATTTTCCAGGATATACTTGTATATCATTAAATTATCAAGCTGCACACGGAATTCCATCTAGCGCAAAAATTCTAAAAGATGGAGATTTATTAAATATTGATGTTTCTGGTTGTAAAGATGGATATTACGCTGACACAGGTGTTTCATTTGTAGTTGGTGAAGTAGATGATATCATGAAACAGAAAGTATGTGAAGTAGCGGAAGAAGCCTTCTATGAGGGAATAAAACATGCTGTAGCAGGTAGCAAAATAAATCAAATTGGAAAAAATATACATAAAAAAATAAAAGAACATAAATTAGAGGTTATTGAAAATTTAACAGGGCATGGAATTGGGACTTCTCTGCACCAAGAACCGCAACATGTATTTAACTACTTTGATCCATGGGATAATTTATTATTAAAAGATGGTATGTGTTTAGCTGTTGAACCTTTCGTATCAACTAAAGCTAAGATAGTTACAAATACAGATAAAGATGATTGGGAATTAGTCGCAAAAGATGGTTCTTACATTGCGCAATATGAACACACAATAGTAGTTCGAGAAAATCAAGAGCCACTAATTTTAACTAAAATAGATTAATAATTTTTATAATAAGTTGACAAGATAGAAAAAATGTTTTAAGATACTACTTATTAAAAAGATAAATGGAGAGAATCAAATGGCAGAAAATTTAGTAATAGTCGAATCTCCTTCAAAAGCAAAAACAATTGAAAAATATTTAGGGAAAAAATATAAAGTAATATCTTCAAAAGGTCATGTAAGGGACCTTCCTAAAAGCAGAATGGGAGTAGAAGTACAAGATAATGGCAGTATAGGAGTAGATTATATTTCTATTCGTGGTAAAGGGGATGTTATAAAAAGCTTAAAAAAAGAAGCAAAAGGAAAGAAAGTATTTCTTGCTTCCGACCCTGATAGAGAAGGAGAAGCAATAGCATGGCATATTGCACATATTTTAGGATTAAATAGTAACGATGTAAATCGTGTTGTATTTAATGAGATTACAAAGGATGCTGTGAAAGATGCAATTAAACATCCTAGAAAAATCAATACAGATTTAGTACAATCTCAACAGGCGAGAAGAATATTAGATCGTCTAGTTGGTTATAATATATCACCTGTATTATGGAAGAAAGTAAAACCAAAATTATCTGCAGGACGAGTTCAAAATGCAGCATTAAAGTTAATTGTTGATAGAGAAGAAGAAATCCAAAACTTTATTCCACAAGAATACTGGACATTACCAATTGGCTTTATAAAAAATAGAAAGGTACTAACTGCAAATTTCTATTCATTTAAAGGTGAAAAGATAAAACTAGAAAGTAAAAAAGATGTTGATAAGATAAAAAAAGCAATTAAAGGAGAAACATTTAAAGTAATAGATGTTGCAAAATCTAAGAAAAATAGAAATGCTCCTAATGTATATATAACATCTACAATGCAACAAGATGCTTCTAGAAAAATTAATTTTAAAACACGTAAAACTATGAGCGTTGCTCAAGAATTATACGAAGGAATTAACTTGAAAAAACTAGGAGGAGTTACTGGGCTTATAACGTATATGAGAACAGACTCTACTAGGGTATCAGACGAAGCTATGAAGATGGCTAGCGAATATATAACAAAAAATTATGGTAAAGAATATTTAGCTACTTCAGTTAGAACAAAAAAATCAAATAAAAACATCCAAGATGCTCATGAGGGAATACGTCCAACAAATATTAACTTTACTCCTGAAAGTATTAAAGAATATTTATCAAATGATCAATATAAACTTTATAAATTAATTTGGGAGAGATTTGTAGCTAGTAGGATGAGTCCTGCGGTTTATGAAACTATATCAACTACTTTTGAAAATAATAAAGTTGTTTATAGAGGAGCAGAGTCTAAACTACTATTTAATGGTTTTTTAGCAGTCTTGAAAGAAAAAGAAAAAGTTAAGTCTGTTCCTGAATTTGAAGTCGGAGAAGATGCTAAAATAAAAAGCATAGATGAAGAACAACACTTTACGCAGCCGCCAGCCCGTTATTCAGAAGCGAAACTTATAGCTGAATTAGAAGATTTAGGTATTGGCCGTCCATCAACATATGCGACAATAGTTGATACATTGCAAAAACGATATTATGCTAAACTACAAAATAAAGTATTTACACCAACTGAATTAGGTACATTAGTAAGTAAAATAACAGAAGAGTATTTTCCTGATGTAATAAATACTAAGTTTACAGCAAGTCTTGAGAATCAACTTGACGATATTGCAGAAGGTAAGGCAGAGTGGGAAAAAACAATTTATGATTTCTATTCTGGATTTAGAAAAGATGTTGAAAAAGCAGAGTCTGAAATGGAAAAGGTAGAAATTAAACAAGAACTAACCGGGGATAATTGCCCAGAATGTGGTTCGCCATTAGTATATAAATTAGGTAAATTCGGTAAATTTATCGCTTGTTCAAACTTTCCAGAGTGTAGATATACTAACACAATTCAGAAAAAAGTAGGGGTTACTTGTCCGAAATGCCATAAACATGATGTACTAGAAAAGAAATCAAAAAGAGGAAAAGTATTTTATGGTTGCGAAGGATTTCCAAAATGTGATTTTGTTTCATGGGATAAACCTATAAATCGACAATGCCCAAAATGTAATAACATCCTTTTTGAAAATAAAAAAGGTGTCTACTGCAATAATTGTGATTACAAAGAAGAAATTAAAAAATAAATATATAATAAGTCAGAAAATATATAATTTTTCTGGCTTTTTTATTTTTATAGCAAGGTTATCAAGAAAACGTTTTTATAAATTAAAGAAAATATTGATAATATAACAGATAAAAGGTTTACATTGAAGATAAACATAATAGAATTATCAGAAAATTATCTTAAATTTCTTGAAAAAATAGCGATTTTTTTTCGGAATTCTATTGACAAATCCTTGTAAATATATTATTGTAAGTAAATATCAAAAGAAATTATATAAAATTAGGAGGAGATGTAATGTTAAAATTTCTAAAGAAAAATTCTTATATATCAATCGGACTTATGTTATTTGCACTATTCTTTGGTGCTGGTAATTTAATTTTCCCAGCATTTTTAGGTCAAAACGCTGGAAGTAACTTACCAGTAGCAATGACTGGATTTATTATTATGGGGGTTGGACTTCCACTATTAGGTGTATTAGTTATGGGATATTCAGGAGCTGTAGATTTACTAGAATTATCTAGTAGAGCAGGTAAGGTTTTTGGTGTAACTTTTACTACACTACTTTATTTAACAATTGGACCTTTCTTTGCAATTCCTAGAACTGGGACAACAACATACGAATTAGGTCTATCTAGTTTCTTCCCAGAAAGTAGTCAAATTGTTGCGCAAGCAGTATTTTTAGCAATTTTTATGGGATTAACTTTATGGTTATCAATTAGCCCAAATAAACTTGTTGATAGAATTGGAACAGTAATTACTCCAGTATTATTATTATCTATGGTAATATTAATTATTGCTTCATTAGTTAATCCAATGGGAAGTGCTCAAGCACCTACTGAACTTTATTCTACAAGTTCAACAGCATTCTCTAATGGACTAATGGAAGGATACAATACAATGGATGCTTTAGCTTCATTAGTATTTGGTATTATTGTTATCAATGCTGTTAAATTATATGGAGCTAAAACAAAAAGTGAAGTATTTAAAAATACTACAAAAGCAGCAGTTATTGCAGCAATATTACTAGCGTTAGTTTATGTATTTATTTCTAATATTGGAATGACTTCAGTATCTGTATTAGGATTACAAAAAACTGGAGCTGGAGTATTAACTGGAGCTACTACTTACTACTTTGGTTCAGTAGGAAAAATTTTATTATTCGTAATCGTATTTTTAGCTTGTTTAACTACAAGTGTAGGTTTAGTAACAGCTTGTTCAACTTATTTCGTAAGATTATACGATAAAATTAGTTATAAAGCTTACGCAGTAGGATTAACTGTTTTCTCTTTTGCTGTTGGTAACTATGGACTAGCTGCTATTATTAAAGGGGCAGTACCAGTATTAGTACTTTTATATCCACTTACTGTGGTATTAATACTACTAGGTTTCTTAAATAACTTATTTGGTGGTAAAAAAGTTGTTTATGTAACTACAGTTACACTTACAGCATTATACAGTCTATATGCAACTATTACTTCAACTCTTGGTGTATCAGTTGTAGCTATTGATAATGTTTTAGTAAAAGTATTACCTATTCAAGGTGATTTTGCTTGGATAAACTTTGCTGTTGTAGGAGCAGTGTTAGGGCTAGTATTATCATTAAAATTCAAAAAAACAATAAATGACTAATAATTATTTATAAAGAGAGTACAAACTATTTTGTACTTTCTTTTTTTTATTCAAAAAATGATTATTGTATTTTGACATTAGTAGAAAGCAATGGTATTATATATAAGACATAAAAATTATAAGATAAGGATTATTATCACTATAAAAATTTTTTATAGATATAGGAGTAGCAATGGTACTAGAATTTAAAGAATATAAAAAGAAAGTTAAAAAAAATACAGTATTAGAGTTAGACTTAAAGCTAGATAGTGGTGAAATACTAACGATAGTTAGTAATGAAGTAGAAAGTTTACAATTAATAAAAAACTCTATTAAAGATAAAGTTAGTTATAAAGGAAAAATTTTATTTAATGATAAAAATGCATCAAAGGAAAAATTAATATTTACTGATGATTTTGGTTTTTATAATCATTTATCATTAATAAAGAATTTCAGGAAGATTTTACCATTATTTAATGTTAATTTATCAAAAGAAGAACTTATAAAAGAATTTGAGTCTGTCGATTTAAAACCAGGTGTGAAATATAAAAAACTATCAAAAAATAAAAAGATAAAACTGCACACCCTATTTTCAATTTTAATAAATCAAAGCTTAATAGTTGTTGACTATTCTGAAGAGACTTTAACTTCAGAGGACAAACATCAAATTAGAGAGTTAATATTATCAAAATCAAATAACGAAAATATAGTAATATTAGATACTATACTTAATCAATATAATGATATTGCAGACTATATATTAGTAATATCTGATAATGTTAAGTCATATTATGGTTCAATCGATGATGTATTAATTATTAGATCACTTGTTGCAGTAAGTATATCTAATCATCATAATCTAGAAAATATTCTTAAAGATTATCAGTATACTGTTGATGATGAAGGTGAAGTTGTAATTAGAGAGGAAGTACTAGAGGAGGTTCTATTTGAGTTGCTTAAAAATGATATAGAAGTTTATCAAATAAGAAATCTAGGTGAAAAAATAAAACTTTACCAAGGGAAAGGAGAAGAACTATAATGTTTTTAATAGAATTTGGAAAAATATTTAGAAGAAATTTCAACTATCTTTTTGGTTTAATAGTTTTACTAATAAGTACAGGTTGTATATATAATCTAAAATCAATATCAACGTACTATGAAATACCAGAAATTAATACAATGTTCAATATTGTTTTAAAAATTGTTCTAGTTTTAGTTATTTTCATTATGGGTATTAATTATATTTATTCTTATAGAGAAGATTATATAACAAAGGTTAGTACATTATTAATAATGACAAATAAGAAAGTAAGTCGTGATATTTCTTCAATTTTAGCAAGTTTGATTTACTTTTTTGTGTATTATTTAGTATTAGTTTGTGGAACTTGTGCAGTGTTGTATTCAAAAAATAAAGGAACATTCTTAGATATTAGAGATGCTTTTCTTACTGGACATACAATATATTCTTATGTGTTAATGATTATATTAATGTTGTTATTTGCAAACCTAGTATTTTTATTAATGATATCTTTATTTAATAATACTAATATAGCTATTGCATTGTCTTTACTATTTTTTGTTGGTGGAGATGTAGTATCAAAACTATTAGAATCTCGTATATCATTTTTATCAGGTAAACTAGATAATAGTATCCTGAATATATTTGCAAAGGTATTTAGTAACCTTAATCAAAATATTGACTTAAATGTAACAACATTCTTACCATTAGTTTTAAATATGGCCGGATTAGTATTAGTGATTTTTGTAGTTAGATTAATAAAAAGAGTAGTTTCATAATATAAGGAGATTAATTGATAATAATGGATTCACAAATTATAATTCAGTATTTAATTGTTTTACTAAGTTTGATAGTGTTAGAAGGTTTACTTTCTGCTGATAATGCAATTGTTTTAGCGGTTATGGTAAGACATTTACCACCTAAAGAACAAAAGCATGCTTTATTATATGGACTAGCAGGAGCATTGATCTTTAGAATTATTGCTATATTCTTAATAACAATATTAGCTCAATACTGGCAAATTCAAGTCTTAGGTGGTCTATATTTACTTTTTATGGCTGGTAGTCATATCAAAGAATTTTTTGATAAAAGAAAAAATAGTACTGAAGAGGAAATTAAAGCACCTAAAAAACAAAGTGGTTTTTGGTCTACAGTAATTAAAGTTGAGTTAACTGATATTGCTTTTGCAATTGACTCTATATTAGCTGCTGTAGCAATAGCAATTACTTTACCACATATTTCAGAAACTTCAATTGGTGGGATAAATCTTGGACAATTTTCAGTAATGGTTATAGGAGGATTCGCTGGAGTAGTAATAATGAGATATGCAGCAAATATTTTCATAAGAGTGTTAGAAAAAAAACCAGGTTTAGAAGTAGCCGCCTTCTTAATAGTTGGCTGGGTAGGTATAAAGCTTTTTGTTATTGCTGCAGCCCATGAGAAATTAGCTCTAATACCCGCTGATTTTCCTCACTCAACCTTATGGACAGTAATATTTTGGGCAGTATTACTTGGACTATTAGTCTGGGGTGTACTTGTATCAAAAAGATTTGAAGAAAAATAATAAGAAAGAAACTAGAAATCATAATTCTAGTTTCTTTTTCTTATGTACAATAACTATTATATGTGATATAATTTTTTACTATAACAAGATTTAAATTATGTAGCGGAGGTGTAAAAATGGCATTTGATGGTTTTTTTGTTAGAAAACTAGTAGAGGAATTTAATAGATCTATATTATATTCTCGTATAAATAAAATTAACAATCTATCGAATGATGAGTTTATTTTTTCTATTAGAAAAGGGAAAAATTTAAAATTATATGTGTCAGCTAATTCTAGCGCATCAAGAATTCAATTGACAAATAATAGTTATGAAAATCCCCAAACACCTTCAAATTTTTGTTCTGTACTAAGAAAATACTTGATGGGCGGAATAATAGAAGAGATTAATCAAATAAATAATGATAGAATTATTAAATTTAAAATAAAAAATTTTGATGAGTTAGGATATGAAAAATATTATTTTTTAATAACTGAATTAATGGGTAAACACTCTAATATTATATTAACTAATAGCGACAATATAATAATTGAGTCATTAAAAAATAGTTATAGTTTAGAGTACAGTCGTTCAACTATTTCTAATATGGAATATGTTCTTCCACCAACAGTTAAAAAGTATAATCCATTTAACTTTAGTGAGTATTCTGATTTGAAATGTGATAATAATGATAAAAAATTCTTAATTAAAAATTTTTATGGAGTTTCATCAGTCTTAAACAACTACTTCTTAAATAAAGAAGAGAATGTTTTAGAATCTTTTAAAGAGTTTTGTAGTAACTTTTCATCATATAATGAGCCTACACTTTTAAAAAATGGTAATAAAAATGATTTTTACTACTTTGACATTATAAGTAATAAAGATAATATTAAATTTGATAGTCTTTCTAGATTGTTAGATTTTTATTATATGGATATCCAAAAAGAATCAAGTAATAAAAATACAGAAAAAGAATTATTCAATTTCATAAAAAATAAATTGAGTAGATTAAATAAAAAGCTAAAAATATTAAATAAAGAATTATTAGAAGCAAAAGAAAAAGATGATTATAAATTAAAGGGACAATTACTTATTTCTAATATATACTTGTTTAAAAATAATATACCAGAAGTTGTTACATTGCAGAATTTTTATAGTGAAAATTTAGAAGATATTTCTATTGAATTAGATCCAAATATAAGTATTGAAAAAAATTCAGAGAAATATTTTGAATTATATAAAAAGAATAAGAGAACTATTGAAAATCTATATGAGCAAATAGATATAACAAAAAAAGATATCTCTTATTTTGAAACTTTGAGTTTTCAAATTGAGAATGCTGGTAAAACAGATTTATTAGAAATAAAAGAAGAATTGATAAATTCTGGATATCTGAAAAAAGATAAAAATAAAAAAAGTACAAAGAAAAAAAATAATTACTTAATAATAAAATATAATGGTATAGACATTTATGTAGGTAAAAATAATATTCAAAATGATACTATAACAAATAAATTGGCAAGAAGAGATTATCTTTGGTTCCATGCAAAAGATATACCAGGAAGCCACGTAGTAATTTTTGATAATAATCCAGATGAAGAAACGAAAAGAGTAGCTTCTATGCTTGCGGGGTATTTTTCTAAATTTAAAAATGAAAATTATGTGTCTGTTGACTCAACACTGATAAAGAATGTTAAAAAAATTTCAGGAGCCAAACCTGGAATGGTGACTTATACTGATCAAAAAACAGTAAAACAAAAAATTGATAAAATCTTTATAAATGATTTATTAGTAAAAAATAATTAATGTAAAATTTGAAAGGTGTGTGTTTAATGAATAATAAATTAGATAGAAAAACTGCTTTCAAAGATACATTACCTACTGTATTCGGGTATATAGGGATAGGTTTGGCATTTGGTATTATTGCAAGTTCAGCAGGTTTAAATATTTTTTTAGTTGGGGCAATGTCGTTATTTATTTACGCTGGTAGTGCACAATTTATTACTGTGAGCATGCTTTCAGCAGGAGCACCAATAATCTCCATAATTATAGCGACTTTTCTAGTTAATTCAAGAATGATTCTAATGAGTATGTCAGTAGCGCCGTTTTTTAAAGAGTATAGCTTATTTAAAAATATTTCTATTGGAACATTTTTAACAGATGAAAGCTATGCTCTTGGAATGAATAAACAAAATTATACGAATGGAAAATTATCATACGAGTGGTTTAATACTGCAAATATAATATCTTATATGACTTGGGGAATTTCTTCAGTTATAGGAGCATTGTTAGGTAGCGTAGTAAAAAATCCTTACGGACTAGGATTGGATTTTGCTTTAGTGGCAATGTTTATAGGTTTACTTTATTTACAAGTTATTTCAGATTTTACTATAAAGAAAAAAGTTCAGGTAATTGTAATAATAATTGTTTTATTTTTAGTATTTTTTGGAATGATTATTTTACCAAGTAACGTTCTAATTATTATTGTTACTTTAATAGGGTGTACAATAGGGGTGGTATTAAAAAATGTTATCCATTAATTATATTATATTAACTATAATAGGTTGTGCAGTTGTAACGTGGTTATCAAGAGTAGTGCCATTTGTTTTATTAAAAAAATTCAATTTACCAAAAGCAGTTATTGAGTTCTTAAGTTTTGTACCAATTGTAATTATGTCTACATTATGGTTCAATAGTTTATTTATACAAAACATAGGAGAGCTTCCTAAGATTAACTATGAAAATTTGATAGCTTCATTACCTACTGTATTAAGTGCAATTATTTCTAAAAATCTATTAGTTATAGTAATAACTGGAATTATATCTCTTGCAATAGTGAGATATGTAATGTAAGAAATAATTAACTATATTAAACAAATATTGATTTTAAAATATTTTAATTTAGTGTGTCTAATAGTTTAATTTTCAGGCGATTTGTGGTATTATAAAAAGATAATAAATGATAATAGAGGAATCAAAAAAATGGAGAAAGGCTTATTAATAGTTTTATCAGGTCCTTCTGGTGTAGGAAAGGGAACTGTTAGAAAACGAATTTTTGAAAGTAATGATGTTGGCTTTGAGTATTCAATTTCTATGACTTCTAGAGGGATGAGACCTGGTGAAGTAGATGGGGTTGACTATTTTTTCAAAACAAAAGAAGAATTTGAACAACTTATTGAACAAGGTGAATTACTTGAATATGCACAATACGTAGACAATTATTATGGGACTCCTGTAAAGTATGTGCGTGAAACTATGGATAAAGGGAAAGATATCTTTTTAGAAATAGAAGTACAGGGAGCAAGCCAAGTGAAAAGTAAAATCCCTGATGCATTATTTATATTTTTAGCTCCTCCTAGTATTGCTGATTTAAAAACTAGATTAAGAGGACGAGGGACAGAAAGCGATGAAGTAATTGAATCTCGAATAGCTAAAGCTAAAAAAGAAATAAATATGATGCACTTATATGACTATGTTGTTGAAAATGATGAAGTAGATAAAGCAGTAGAAAGAATCAAAGCTATAATAACAAGTGAGCATTTAAAACGCGAACGTATAGAGATGAAATATCGAAGAGCTTTATTAGAATTAGAAGAAATGTAGGAGAGAATAAATGTTATATCCAAAATTAGATGTATTAAAATCAAAAGTAAATTCAAAGTATATGTTAGTTTCATTAGCAAGTAAGAGAGCTCGTGAATTGTTCTCAGACCCAGAAACAAAAAAATTAGATAACTATGTATCTCATAAAGAAGTTGGAAAAGCACTTGAAGAAATAGCTGAAGGTAAAGTATCAGTTTTAGAAAAATAATTATTTAACATTATTTATTTACAAAAACTTTATTATAGTGTAAAGTAGTATAAGTATTTTCTTTGAGTGATCGCGGCAATTTTGCTGAGGAAAGTCCATACTCGCACTGACTGAGATGTCAGTAGTGTTCAACGCTAAACGAAAAAATAAGTTTAGGCACCTTTTTAAGGTGACGGCAGAAAATATGACCTAAGTAGTTTCTATATGGTCATATATCTTGAAAGTGCCACAGTGACGAAGTTCATATAGAAATGTATGAAGTGGAACGCGGTAAACCCCTTGAGTGAGCAATTCAAATTTTGGTAGAAGCACTTACTTCACAGAAATGAATGTAGGAGTAGGAAATATGTATACATATTTAGACAGATGATCACAACTATTGTTACGAGGGTAGACTAGTCCCGATTGAGTAAGATAGATACAGAATATGGCTTATGATAAGAAAATAACTAGTTCTAGGGGCTCTTTAGAGCCTCTTTTTTAAGGAGGAAGAAATGAAATATAATTTAGTAGCAACAACACCTATGGGTATAGAAGCTATTGTAGCTAAAGAAGTACAAGAGTTAGGTTATGAAACAAAAGTAGAAAATGGTAGAGTATATTATTCAGGAGATAAGAGAGCTATAGTTCGCTCTAATTTATGGCTTAGATGTGCAGATAGAGTAAAAATTGTAGTAGCTCAATTTCCAGCTTATACATTTGAAGAATTATTTGAAAAAACTAAAGAGATAGAATGGGATAAATATCTCCCAGTAGATGCAAAATTCCCAGTAGATGGGCGAAGTCATAAATCAACTTTATTTAGTGTGTCTGACTGTCAGTCGATTGTAAAAAAAGCAATTGTTGAAAAAATGAAGAAAAGTTACGGGGTAACTGGTTGGTTAACTGAAACAGGTGCTAGATATCGATTAGAAATAATTATGTTAAATGATATAGCGACAATATTGTTAGATACATCAGGAGATGGATTACATAAAAGAGGATATAGAGCAAAACAAGGTACAGCACCATTAAAGGAAACACTTGCTGCAGCTATGGTAAAATTAACTAACTGGAAAGGTGAAACACCATTATATGACTTGTTCTGTGGTTCAGGTACTCTGTTAATAGAAGCGGCTATGGCTGCACAAAATATGGCACCTGGTATTAATAGAAATTTTGATTTTGAAAAATGGCCATGGATGCCAAAAGCGTTAGTTGATGAAGAAAGAAATAAAGCTGAAGAAGCAATTGACTATGAGAAGGAATTAGAGCTATACGGTTCTGATATTGATCCAAAAATGATTCAAACAGCTGAAAATAATGCTGAAGAAATTGGATTAGCTGGGGTTATTAAGTTCAAACAAATGTCGGTATATGATTTTGTTGTAAAAAAAGAAGCTGGTTGCGTAATAGCTAATCCGCCGTATGGAGAGCGTTTGGGAGAGAAAAAAGAAGTAGAGAATATGTATAAATATTTAGGGGCCGCGCTTAAAAACCAAAAATACTGGTCGCTGTATATATTGACTTCTAATAAAATGTTTGAACATTTATATGGTAAGAAGGCAACTAAGAGAAGGAAGTTATTCAATGGTTCCATTGAGTGTACCTATTACCAATATTGGGGCGAAAAGCTAAGATAATATTTGACAATATGAAAAATATATCATAAAATTAAATAATAGATTAATTATTTATCTTATATAAAAGGAAAAGAGGTTAAAAGTTTATGCATCTAACTAAAAGTACTGAACAAGCAATATGTATAATGGTTATGCTTTATTTACAGGATAGACATATTTATTTAAATTCAAAGGAAATAAGTAAACGTCTTAATATATCACCAACATACTTAAAAAAAATTATGAGAAAACTAGTTGTCCATAATCTTGTAAAAGCTAACACTGGAGTAGGTGGAGGATATAAATATCGTAGTAATAAAACAGTTACATTATATGACGTATATGTTGCTCTAAATGGTGAAGTAGAAGTCTTTGTTTTAAAAACTGACTATGTTTCTAAAATATTTGAAGGAGCATTAGCTGTTGATAAACGTTATAGTGAGTATTTAAAAAAAGTAAATACAATTAATCACTCTATTAAAGAAGCGCTTGAGCAAATTACTATAGAGGAAATAGTAGAAGACATTCTTGATGATAATTCAAGAATAAGACTTGATTGGAATAATTGGGAAGAAGAATTTAAACGAGTAAATGTATTTTTCAAAGGATAAACAAAAAAAGACTATAGGAAAAACCTATAGTCTTTTTTGCATTTAATATTTAAAGTGCAGAGGCAAAATCTTCTATGAATTTATCAATGTTTTCAAAATCTTCATCAGTATCTGCTTCAATTTCAATTTTCAGATTTTCAGTAGGATTAGTTGCACCTGTTTTTGCTATTTGGTCATTAAATTGATCGACACAAACACAGTATTGTTCATAAATAGTGTCTCCAGTTCCGATTACTCCATAGACTTTTCCAGAATAATCTTTTTGACCAATTTCTTCAAAGAATTCTTCCATCTCTTCAGGAAGATCCCCTTCACCATATGTATATGTTGCTACAATAAAGGCATCGGCATCATCTAAAAAATCGTAATCAACCATATCTTCAATAAATAGTTTTTCAATTTCTATTCCTTTTTGTTCTTCGAATTTTTCTATAATTAAATCTGATAACATTTCAGTGTTACCTGTTAAACTTGCGTACACTAATTTAATATTCAAGAAAATCCCTCCATTCACTAATTAATAATAATAACTAGTACTATTATAACTTAATAAAAATGTTAAGTAAATATATTAATAACTATTTAAATAAAAAAATGAGTAACAATAGAAATAATTAGTATATTTTATTCTACGTTTTTTATAAGGAAATATATGGAAAAACATTTGTATTAATGTTTATTATTAGTTTTTTCTTTCTCATTGTGATAATATTATAAAGGTAAAAATTTAGTAATATATCAAAATTTTGGTCAAAGCATTATTTTGCAATTACGTTAAAATATATGGAGGTACTATGACTGAATTTTTAAAAGAATATGATGTTATTGTAATCGGAGGTGGTCATGCTGGAATTGAGGCAGCATATGCATCTAGTAGAAAAGGTGTGAGTACTTTAATGATTACAATTAACCTAGATACAATTGGTTTTATGCCATGTAACCCTAGTGTAGGTGGACCTGCAAAAGGTATAGTAGTTCGTGAGGTAGACGCACTTGGAGGTTTAATGGGTCGTGTTGCAGATAAAACAAATATTCAAAGTAAAATGCTAAATACTGCAAAAGGGCCAGCGGTTCGTGCACTTAGAATGCAATCTGATAAAGTTGAGTATCAATTAGAAATGAAAAGAATATTGGAAGATACTCCAAATTTAGATATTGAACAAGCTATGGTTAAAGAACTAATTATTGAAAATAATAAAGTGGTTGGCTTAAAAACAATGTTAGGGACTGCTTATAAGGCTAAAACTGTTATTATTACTACGGGAACTTATTTAAGGGGAGAAATAGTAATCGGAGATATAAAATATTCATCTGGTCCAAATCATCAAATGCCCTCAATTGATTTACCTAAACAGTTGGAAGAGCTAGGATTTGATTTAGTTAGGTTTAAAACAGGAACCCCACCTCGAGTTAATGCAGATAGTGTTGATTTTTCAAAAACTGCTATTCAACCTGGAGATAATGAGAAACATGCTTTTAGTTATGAAACAACAGAATATGTAGAAGATCAAGTTCCATGCTGGTTAACTTATACTAATAATTCAACACATGAAATAATTGATAAAAACTTAGGGCGTTCGGCTATGTATTCTGGAGTAATACAAGGAACAGGACCAAGGTATTGTCCAAGTATCGAAGATAAATATGTTCGATTTAATGATAAAGAAAGACATCAGTTATTCCTTGAACCAGAAGGTAGAAATACTAAGGAAATTTATGTTCAAGGATTATCAACTTCTTTACCAGATGATGTACAGCGTGATATGGTTCACAGTATAGCTGGGTTGGAGAATGCGGTAATAATGAGAAATGGATATGCAATTGAATATGATGCAATTAATCCAACGACATTATGGCCAACGCTTGAAACTAAGTTGATTGATGGACTTTTTACTGCTGGTCAAATTAATGGTACTAGTGGTTATGAAGAAGCTGCTGGTCAGGGAATAATGGCGGGAATAAATGCCGCATGCAAGGTTTTAGGAGAAGAACCTATGATACTAGGTCGAGATGAGGCTTATATTGGTGTTTTAATTGATGATCTAGTTACAAAAGGAACTAATGAACCTTATAGATTATTGACATCTAGAGCTGAGCATAGGTTATTATTAAGACATGATAATGCTGATATGCGCCTAACTGAAAAGGCATATGAATATGGACTAATTACAGAAGAAAGATATAAAAAATTCTGTGATAAACGTAATGCAGTTCGAAATGAAATAGAGCGATTAAAAACATTTAGAATTACACCAACTCAAAAAACTTTAGAAAAATTACAAGAACTAAATAGTGCAGAAATTAGAGATGGTATATTAGCAATAGACATGTTAAGACGACCAGAGTTGTCTTATGAAAATATAATGTACTTAGCTGAAGATGATACTAAATTAGCTAGGGATGTTATTGAACAAGTTGAAATAGAGGTTAAATACGAAGGGTATATCAAAAAATCATTACAACAAGTTGAGAAACTTAAAAAAATGAATGAGATGAAAATCCCAAAAGACCTGGATTATGATGATGTTCCAAGTTTAGCAATAGAAGCAAGAGAAAAACTTAAAAAAGTTTTACCACTTACAATCGGTCAAGCATCACGTATTTCAGGTGTTAATCCTGCAGATATCTCTATTCTATTAGTATTCTTGGAACAACGAAGAGGAAGAAATGATGAATAAACAAGAGTTTTATAATAAGGTAACAGAACAAACAGGTATTGAATTAAGTGAAAAACAAAAAAATCAATATCAAAGATATTATGAGTTAGTTGTTGAGTGGAATCAAAAAATAAATCTTACAGCAATTACTGAGGAAGAAGAGTTTTATTCAAAGCACTTTTATGATTCGATATCACTAGCTTTTTTCAAGGATTATAGTAATGTTGATAATATTTGTGATGTTGGAAGCGGAGCAGGATTCCCATCAATACCACTTAAAATTTTATACCCAAATCTTGAAGTTACAATTGTTGATTCATTGAATAAACGTATAAAATTCTTAAATTTATTAAAAGATGAATTAGAGTTAACTAACTGTAATTTTATTCATGCTCGTGCAGAAGAAATTGGACAAAATAGAGACTATAGAGAAAAGTTCGAAATTGTAACTGCTAGAGCAGTAGCGAGATTAAATGTACTTTCAGAATTATGTTTACCTCTTGTAAGAAAAAATGGATACTTTTTAAGTTTGAAGGCACAAAAAGCAGAAGAAGAAACAAAAGAAGCATTAAATGCTATAAAATTACTTGGCGGTAAATTAGAAAAAGATTTAGAGTTTTCTATTGAGGGAGAAGAGCGCCATATACTAGAAATCAGAAAAGCTAAAGAAACTCCAAATAAATATCCTAGAAAAGTAGGAACACCAAATAAAAAACCATTATTTTAGAAAAAAAGGGATTAAAGTAAAAATTTGCTTTAATTCCTTTTTATATTAGTTTTACTTTTGTTGTAAAATAATTATAAAAACGCTTTTATAAGAAAAATAAAATAAATTTTCTAAAAACTCTTTACATTTTTTTGATTTTATATTATTATAGTGAAATAATAATATAAAACAGGAGGATGTATATGCAAAAAAGAAGTGTGAGAGATTTTCTTAATATAATTTTAAATGGGACTGCACTAGGAGTTGTAGCAGGTTTAATTCCAAATGCAGTATTAAGTACACTATTCAAGTATTTAGGAAAACACTTTGCAGCTAATGTATTTACAACATTAACACAAGCAATGTACTTATTACAATTTTCTATTCCAGTGTTAGTTGGTATGATTGTTGGACAAATGCTAAAATTCAAACCATTAGAATCGGCAGTTTTAGGTGCAACTGTTTTAGCGGCAAGTGGTTCATTAACATTTAATGCGAATTTAAAAGCATACACTGGAGTGCCAATGGGAGATCTATTTAATGTTATGTTAATAACTGCAATTGGTGCAATAGTAATATCATTAGTAAAAGATAAATTTGGTTCTGTTACAATCATATTTTTACCTATAACAGGTGGTTTAGTGGCAGCACTAGGATTAGTTACATTACCTTATATGAAGAGTTTAACAAATTTATTAGGACAAATAATATTTAAATTTACAACATTACAACCTATATTAATGTGTATGTTAATCACAATGTCGTTTGCATTCTTAATTGTAACACCGGTATCAACTGTTGCTATGGGATTAATACTATTTAATAATGCGAATTATGTTGGTGCAGGAGCTGCAACACTTGGACTAGTAGCAGCAGCGGCAGTTCTTTCTATTGGAACATTTAGAGCTAAAAGTAAAGGTGCTAGTATAGCTATTATTCTTGGTGCTATAAAATTAATGATGCCTAACTGTGCTAGACGTCCTCAAATATTTTTACCAATTCTAACGACAGCAGCAATAACTGGCCTTTCAGGTTATTTCTTAGGAATCCAAGGAACTCATGAAAGTGCAGGATTTGGTATAATTGGATTAATTGGACCAACTAAAGCTTTAGAAATGAATCCTGGAAGTTTAGTACAAATAGTTTTAGCGTTCTTTGTAATTCCATTTACGGTTGCATTTCTTACTGATAGACTATATTCAGATGTGCTAAAATTATATAAACCAGAAGTTTATAGACCAGAAAATTATTAAAAAATAAAGAAGATATTCATAATTGAATATCTTCTTTTTAATTTTTATGAATAGGTTGACAAAAAAGTTTTCTAATTATAAAATTAAATTATAAATATAAGTGAAGGGGTGTTCATTATGAAAATTTTATTTGCTGGAGCAGGAGCTTTAGGATCAAGATTTGGATATATGTTGTTTAAGAATGGCGAAGATGTTACTTTTGTAGATTCTTGGAAAGAACATGTCGAAAGCATAAATGAAAGAGGATTAAAAGTTATTATAGATGATCAAGAGCAAGGGAACTATAATATTCCAACATACTATCCAGAAGATGCTCAAGGAAAGTATGATGTTATTTTTGTAGCAACAAAATCAATGCAATTAAGAAATATGTTAACAAAAGTAAAACATCTTATGAATGAAAATACAAAAATTATATGTATATTGAATGGACTAGGGCACGTTGATACTCTTAAAGAATTTGTAAAAGAAGAGAATATTCTAATTGGTGTGACAGTATGGACGAGTGGTTTGGGAGGACCTGGTGTACTTAAAGCTTATGGATCAGGGAAAACAGAAATAAAGCAAGTTAAGGAAGAAAATCTTGAGGATACTAAAGGCTTAATAGATAGATTAAATAAAACAGGATTAAATATGAAGTATTCAGATAATACATTCCAATCTATTTGGCATAAAGCTGGACTAAACTGTGTATTGAATACGTATTGTACACTGATAGATTGCAATATTGGTGAGTACGGAAGTTTTAAACAAAATTTAGAATTGACTAGAGCAGTACTAAATGAAGTTACAGCTGTTGCAAAAGCTGAAGGTGTGGAAGTGAATCAAGAATTAGTTGAAAATAATATTGAAAACTTATTTGATCCTAGTACGGGAGGGTTACATTACCCATCATTATATCAAGATATGAAAAATGGAAGATTAACGGAAATAGATTATTTAAATGGAGCTATATCTAAATTAGGTAAGAAACATAATATTAAAACGCCAGTTTGTGATGCTGTAACATTAATGATTCACGCTAAAGAATTTATTCGAGGAAATAAATAAAAGAAACTATTAATATTATGGACAAACAGAGGCTCTGATTAAAGATAAATCAATGTTTTACTTGTATTTTTTTATTAAAAAAGGTATAATTATTCGTATGTTCATTTGTCTATTTTAAATAGGAGGAAAAATTATGGTATTAGAAGTAAATAATGAACTAGGTCACGTATCAATTAGTGATGATGTTATTTCAACTGTTGCAGGTGGAACAGCAGTAAGTTGTTACGGTATAATTGGTATGGCTAGTAAGAATCAAGTTAAAGATGGAATTATAGAAATCTTAGGAAAAGAAAATTATTCAAAAGGAATAGTTGTTAAACAAGATGAAGATAAATTAGTAATAGATTTATATATAATAGTTATGTACGGAACAAAAATATCTGAAATAGCTAGTAATGTTCAGTCATCAGTGAAATATCAAATAGAAAAAACACTAGGTGCTAAAGTGAATGAGGTTAATATCTTTATTCAAGGCATTAAAGTAAGTAATAAATAGGAGGTAGCGCATTGGAAAAAATCAATGGACTAGTTCTAGCTAAAATGATAGATTTAGGTTCTAAAAATTTAGCTAAGAATGCAGAAAAAATTAATTCTCTTAATGTTTTCCCAGTTCCTGATGGTGATACAGGAACAAATATGAATTTATCAATGTCTTCAGGTGCGAAAGAAACAGCAGCGAATGTTGTTGAAAATATCGGTGAGTTAGGAAAGTCATTCTCTAAAGGTTTATTAATGGGAGCTCGTGGTAATTCAGGAGTAATTCTTTCACAATTATTTAGAGGAATGAGTCAACATATAGCTGGTAAAAGTGAGATTGACGCTAAAGAATTTGCAGCTGCTATTCAAAACGGTGTTAGTATAGCGTACAAAGCTATAATAAAACCAGTTGAAGGAACAATCTTAACTGTTGCACGTGAAGCAGCTGAAGCAGGTGTAAAAGCTGCAGAAAATACTACTTCAATTATAGAAGTTATGGATGCAATTTACTTAGAAGCTCAAGAGTCTCTTAAGAGAACACCTGAATTATTACCTATTTTAAAAGAAGTTGGTGTAGTTGACTCAGGAGGTCAAGGGTTAGTATGCGTGTACCAAGGTTTTGTAGCTGCATTAAAAGGTGAAGAAATTGAAGGGTTAGATACAGTAGAAACTAACGTAGTTGATATGAAATTTGAAGATGATCACGATATGGACTTCATGAGTCCAGAAGATATCGTTTATGGTTTCTGTACTGAATTTACAGTTCGTCTTGATAAAGATAAAAAAGAATTTAATGAAGATAAATTTAGAGAAGATATGAGTAAATTTGGTGATTCATTACTTGTTATTTCTGATAGTGAGTATGTTAAAATTCATGTTCATACTGAAACACCTGGTGAGGTATTTAACTACGGTCAACAATATGGTGAACTTATCAAAATAAAATCTGATAATATGCGTGAACAGCACAGAGAAGTGTTAAGAAAACAAGAAGCAAAACAAGCTAGTGCTCCAAAAGAAGTAAAAGAACAAGCGATGATTTCAATTTCAATGGGTGCTGGATTAAGTAAAGTTTTAAAATCAATGGGTGTTGATTATATTGTAGAAGGTGGACAAACTATGAATCCATCTACAGAAGATATAATGAAAGCTATTAAAGAAGTTAATGCCAAAAATATTTATATATTCCCAAATAATAAGAATATTCAATTAGCAGCAAAACAAGCTGCAGAATTAGCGGAAGAAAATGTCTTTGTAATTGAAAGTAAAACAGCTCCACAAGGTTTAGCTGCAGTAATGGTATTTAACTCACAACTTTCACCTGAAGAAAACTTTGCAAATATGCAAGAAGTTTTATCAACTGTAAGTACGCTTGAAGTAACTCATGCAGTTCGTGACACTAATATAGAAGGTGTTGAAATTAAGAAAGACCAATTTATGGGAATAAAAGATGGTAAAATAGTAGTTTCTGATTTATCATTGAACACTGTACTTGAAGAATTACTAGAAAAATCTTTAGATGAAGATAAAGAAATAGTTACTCTTTACTTAGGTGAAGATAGTACAGATGAATATACTGATTTCCTAGAAGAATTATTAGAAAACAAATACCCTGATGTAGAGGTAGAACTTATAGAATCTGGACAACCAGTATATCCATATATAATTGGAGTAGAATAAGAATAATAATTTTAAAGAAAAAAGTAGCATTAATCAAACATTGATTAATGCTACTTTAAAGTTTAATTTATATAATAATAAAAAAATATGAAAGGATGACTATATGGTAGATATAATAATAGTAATACTATTGTTTTTAGGTATCTATTTGGGACATAAACGTGGGCTAATAATGCAATTATTTTATGTTGGAACTATGATAATTGGTTTAATAGTATCAATGTTGTTTAGTACTAGATTAGCATATTTATTTCCTAGTTTAATTCCAATACCAGCAGATGTAACCACAGGTTTAGAGGGAGTATACGCTGGATTAAATATACCTACGGCATACTATAGAATAGTTTCTTTTGTCGTATTATTTATAGTAATTCGACTGATTATTCAAATAATTGCATCAGCACTAGGTATAATTAGGAAATTACCGTTAATAAAAACAACAGATAGATTATTAGGTGGAATCTTTGGTTTTGTGGAAGTTTATTTATTAATATTTGTAGTTTTATATTTTGTGACAGTATTACCACTGCCTGAGTGGAAAATTGCAATATTTACAAATTCAACAATACCAGGATTTATTTTAGAAAATACACCTATTTTATCTCAACAGTTAATAGATTTATTTTTTAAATAAGAAAATAGAACGAGCAGTAGCACTAGTGTAAAATTGTGCTGCTGCTTTATTCTTTTGCTATAGAATTGTTAAAAAGATAGATTTAGTGTATAATATACTTTGTTAAAAAAATTCATGAAGGAGTGAAAAATAGTTGAATAAAATTACTCAAAAGAAATTGAATTTAGATTTAGTATTAAGAGATATTGAAAAATATTGTTATTCAGAGTTATCTTATGATAAGATTCAAAATTTAAAATATATAAATAATTATGATAAGTTAGTAGAAGTTCATAAAGAAAATGAAGAAGCATATGAATTATTAAGAAAATATCCCAATGAGTTTAGATTGAAAATTTATGATTATAATATGAGTGTAAAAAAGGCAAAGAAAGATAGTGTATTATCAGAAAAAGAACTTTTTTATATTTTAAGAAATGTAATTACTTATGATAGGTTTTCTAAGAGATTTGATTCTATTAAAATACAGGAAAACAATTCATATAGTAGTCTAACAAAATATATAGAAAAATTAGATAATCTTGAGGATTTAGAAAGATACTTGGATAGAATAGTTGATGAAGATGGATATATAAGACCTGATGCTTCATTAGAATTAAAAAATATAAAAGCTGATATAACAAAGCTAAGAAACAAGAGTGATCAAATATTAAAAAATATACTTAGAGCTAATGTAAAAAAACTAACAGAGGCAATTGTAACAAAGCGTAATGATAGAGATGTAATTTTAGTTAAACCAGAGCATAAAAATGATTTTGGTGGTATAATTCACGATGAATCTGCATCTGGAAATACGTTTTATGTTGAACCGAAAGAAAATGTTGAAATTAATAATGAAATAGGAGTTTTAAAACGACGTGAAAAAGAGGAGATCCTTAGAATATTAAAAGAGGCATCTGAAGTAATTAAAGAGAAGTCTAATGAATTATTAAATTCTTTATGGAATTTTTCTCAAGTAGAATTTATTTTTTCAAAAATGAATTTTTGTTCACAAAAGGGTTTTAATAAACAAAATATTGTAGCGACTCAAGAAATTAATTTAAAAAAAGCATATAATCCACTAATTGAAAAAGAGCTAGTAGTAAAAAATGACATAAAATTAGATAATAAAGGTAATTCGTTAATAATTACAGGTCCTAATACCGGAGGTAAAACTGTAATTCTAAAAACAGTTGGTTTATGTGTATACTTAACTCATTTAGGATTTTATATACCAGCACTAGAAGAGTCAACTGTTGGATTTTTTGAAAAAGTATTTGTTGATATTGGAGATGAACAATCAATAGAAAATAATCTTTCGACTTTTTCATCACATATGACTAATATAATTAACATATTAAACAACACTAATGAAAAAAGTTTAATACTTTTAGATGAGCTGTGTTCAGGAACTGACCCTAGTGAAGGGGCAGTGTTATCGATCGCTTTATTAGATAAATTTAAAGGGTTAAATTCAACAATGTTATGTACAACTCACTACCCAGAAATTAAAAATTACTGTTTTGAATCAGAATATTATAAGAACTCTTCTATGGAATTTGATTTTGAGAAATTAAAACCGACATATAGATTTATTATCGGTTTACCAGGTAAATCAAATGCAATTAATATTTCTGCAAAATTAGGTTTAGATGATACTATTATAGAAGAAGCTAGTGCTCTATTAGAAGAAAATACAAAAGAAAATAATCTATTTATAGATAAATTATCTGAGAATATAAGAGAGTATGATTATAAACTAGATTATTTAAATAAGACCATTACAGAAATAGATGAAGTAAAAGAGCAATTAGATAATAATTTACAGAAATATGAAGAATATAAAGAGAGTCTATATAATGAACTAAGTATAGAATTAAACAAAGAAATAGATGCTAAGAAAGAAGAAATGTTAGAGATATATCGTCAGTTCAAAGATAGTTCTTCATTAAAACAACATGAAGTTAATGAAATACTTCATAAAATGGATGAAGGTAAAAATAATATCAAATTGACTAAGCAATTGCAAAATCAACCTAAGTTCAAAAATTCTGAAATAAAGGTTGGAGATGATGTATTAGTACTTAGTTATAACCAAAGAGCGACAGTTCTTGAAATATCAGGAAATACTTTGCAAATTAAAATGGGTGCTATGAAACTTAATATCAAGAAAAAAGAGGTTAGAAAAATAGAAAGTGAACCTGAAGTTGCTACAAGATATATAAGTACAAGTAGTGTTAGTAGTAAAAAAGTAGGTATAGATATTAACGTAATAGGTTTAAATACTGAAGAGGCAATTAGAGAAATAGAAAACTATATGGATAAAGTTATACTTCAAGGCTATGATACTTTTACTATAATTCACGGTTTAGGATCGGGGATTCTAAGAAAAAATATTGCAGAATATTTAAAAACAAACAAATATGTTGAAAGTTTCAGAAGTGGTGGCCAAAATGAAGGTGGAATGGGAGCTACTGTAGTAGAAATGAAATAAATAGGTTAGATTGGAATAGTATTATACAATTCCGATCTAACCTTATTTTATTTTTTATAAATCTAATAACGAAGTTTATAACTATTATCTTCCTTAACAATATTTTCTAGGACTCCACTACAAGATTCTATTGTTTTTTTAGAAGCAATATTTTCGTGGTCGCATGTAACCAATACTTTATCTAAGCCAAGAGAGAATAAAAATGAACATGTATATTTTAACATAGATTTTGCATAATCTTTGTTTCATTCACTTTTTCTTACACTATAACCAATATGTCCACCATAATTAAGTAGGTAATCGTTAAGATTATGACGTGCATTAACTATTCCTACAATTTTACCATCTACTTAGAGCAAAGAAAGTATGAGCACTAACATATCCAGAGGTAACTGTATCTATATCCTTCTTAATATTAATAAATTGTATCCATTCTTCTATAGAAAATTCGTCTAGATTAAAGCCTCCGTGTATAACCTCATTGTTATGTATAAAATCTACTTTAAACTCTTGGATTTCATTTTTTAATTCAATGGAAGGCTCTATAAACTCTAACATTGTAAAACCTCCTTATTATTATAATATACTGTAACATATATGTAATTGAAAATAAATATAATACTATAAATATATAAGATATAAACGTATAATTAATAATAATATATACAAAACGAACAATCTACTGAAAATAAAAATGAAAAGTTAAGAAAAAAGATGAAAAAACATCTTGACAAAGAATAAATGAGATGATAGAATAGAAAAAGTCTTCGAGAAAGAAGACTAAAACAACATTTTATAAAAACCGAATGTTAAAAAACCGAATGTTAAAAAATTTTTTAAAAAACTTTTAAAAACTTCTTGACATCGAATAATAAAAATGTTAAACTATAAAAGTTGCTAATCGCAACAAACTTGAACATTGAAAACTAAACGAATTAAGTCAACGTTAATTCCAAAAAAGGACAGTTCTAAAAAGGAACTATAAAACTTTTTAATGAGCTAATCAAGCTAACAAATTTATTTGGAGAGTTTGATCCTGGCTCAGGACGAACGCTGGCGGCGTGCCTAATACATGCAAGTCGAGCGAAGTTTTTCTGGTGCTTGCACTAGAAAAACTTAGCGGCGAACGGGTGAGTAACACGTAAAGAACCTGCCTCATAGACGGGGACAACTATTGGAAACGATAGCTAATACCGGATAACAGCATAAATCGCATGATATATGTTTAAAAGTTGGTTTCGGCTAACACTATGAGATGGCTTTGCGGTGCATTAGCTAGTTGGTGGGGTAAAGGCCTACCAAGGCGACGATGCATAGCCGACCTGAGAGGGTGATCGGCCACACTGGGACTGAGACACGGCCCAGACTCCTACGGGAGGCAGCAGTAGGGAATCTTCCGCAATGGGCGAAAGCCTGACGGAGCAACGCCGCGTGAGTGAAGAAGGATTTCGGTTCGTAAAGCTCTGTTGTTAGGGAAGAATGATTGTATAGTAACTATATACAGTAGAGACGGTACCTAACCAGAAAGCCACGGCTAACTACGTGCCAGCAGCCGCGGTAATACGTAGGTGGCAAGC
>ERZ772961.173-NODE-173-length-30210-cov-3.903333_pt1 | contig 30210 bp, 20 predicted proteins | sample MGYA00580677_ERZ772961 | MGnify/ENA primary metagenome ERZ772961 (study PRJEB29015, sample SAMEA2738088) | human oral metagenome | biome: human oral; feature: human-associated habitat; material: saliva | place: China | collected 2227 ... | reverse complement strand
AGAGTGGCTTCTTCTGTACCTATGTAATTACCAACCCAGGTTCTAATGAATATTGTCTTCATAACGAATTGTAGTTTTTTCCATTGATCTCTCTAAAGGAGACAGCACAGACATTACCGCAAGTTCTTGTGCATTGCCCCTTTTTGTTCGGCTAACCAAGTGTGAGAGGAGCTGTCTACATGCGCCATGCCACAATGGGGAGCATCATGTGTATCATCAATGCCGAGAGCGTAGGGAAGGCGTAGGCAAAGAGGCCTTGCGGCTGAACGGAGAGCGGAGAACTGTGTGTCTTTCGATGGCAAAGGTAGAAAAACGATTCGAGAAATACAAACCTTTGCAGAAGAAAAACTTGCGAATTTTGAAACTTGTGGTGCGCCGTCAAAAACAAGGGAACTTTTCGGGAAAACACCACGAGTTATTTTTCAAAACGCGCTGTTTTGAGGAACAACAGGACAGGGGGGAGGGGAAAGGCTGCCTTGCGCAGGCGCGTAGACACGTGGGTGATCACGCGCTCGCGCATTACGCGCACACAGCTGGTTCTCGATTTCTATGTTCACCCTTCACCTTGTTCTTCAATTTTCTGATTTACAAGATAATACAGGTGAAGAAAGAACCGTTTTTTGGCTTCACCGGGTGAAGGAAATTGTTTAATTGCCTTCACCCTTATTGTTTTGAATATCAGTGGGTTCTGCGGTTGAGGTGAAGAAGTGAAGGCAAAAAACGAAAAAAGCCGGACGCGCGCATAACGTGCGCGCGAGGGAAAAAGTCTTCACCTCTTGGGGTAATTTCGCGTAAGTGATTTGTACATAGTGGTTTAGGTGTGAAGCCTTCACCTTTTTAGTCCTTTCCGTCACAGCCGGCCGAGTGATGATTTTCGGCACGCTGCGACGGAGGGGCTTTTGAGGTGAAGCCTTCACCCGTATTGTTGTGTCAATCAGCAGATTGTTAGGGGTGGTGAAGGCAAAAATGAGAAACGGTGGACGCGCGCACGCGCGAGGAGAAGGGGGCGCCGCGTCGTTTTTTGAGAGAGAGTCGGTATGCCTCACCACTTTACTGCCCGGATTCGCAAAAATCGATCAGTTCGCCGAAGAGGGGGACGCGCTCCAACAAGGGGCGGTGGCCGACGATCAGCATGCGTTCGCGCGCACGAGTCAGCGCCACGTTGAGTTTGCGGTCTACCCATTGTCCGCACTCGTCTTCAAACTGCGTGCCGCAGAGGAAGGCCAGTTGCGAAGCGCGGCTGACGGTGAAGCCGTAGATGATGGTGTTGCATTCCGAGCCTTGGAAACGCTCGACGGTGTCGATGGTCACGTCGGCCAGTTCGGGGTGCGCCGATTGGAGTAGGGCATTGCGCACCAGGGCGATCTGCCGGCGGTATGGCACGATGATGCCCAAGTCTTTGCGGGGATCGAAACGGCCGTTTTGCGCTGCGAAGCGTTCGTACTCTTTGACGGAGAGGCGAGCGATGAGGCGGGCTTCGGCGGGGTTGCCCTTGGGGGAGTGACCTAACTCCAAAGCGTCGGGCGCACAGTCGTAGAAGGCGACGCGCGGCAGGGAGATTGTCGCTTCTTGGTGGGCGAGGGGGATGGGACAGAGTTTGCCTTCGTAGAATTGTCGGCTGGGGAAGTCGGCCACCTCGGGGTGCATGCGCCCTTGGCGCGTGAAGTCGTGGCGACAATCGGCGGGGATGCGCTCGATGAAGCGTTCGAAAAACGAGCGCCGACAATCCGTCACGCCCATTGCGCGCAGTTCGGGTTCGGTGACGAGGCTTTCGGCGGCCGGTTGCTGCACGACGGCCGGCAGTTGGCGGTGGTCGCCGATCAGCACAAAACGATCGATGAGCGGGAGCCCGTCGGTGTGCGCCATGATGAGCGGCAAGAGGTGCGGCTCGAGAAGTTGGGAGGCCTCGTCGATGACGGCCAGCGAAAAGTGCTTGCCGGTCATCTTCGTGACGGCCGAACTCAGCGAGAGGGTGGTGCCCACCACCACGCGCACGTTTTGCACCAGTTGCTTCACCTCGTCGAGTTGTTTGAGGGCGCGGGTTTGGGCATCGAGCAGATAGGGACGATAGGCCGGGGCGCAATTCATTTCGTTGCCCACGCGCACAAAATCGATGTGGGCTTCGACCAGTTTGCCGCAAATCTCGTCGACGGCGCGATTGGTGAAGGCACCGAGCAGCACTTGCGCTGTGGGGTCGGCCAACTCTTCGCGCAACAGGCTCATCAGGCCTTTGGAGGTCTTGCCCGTGCCGGGAGGGCCGACCAAGAGGAAGAGGTCGCGGGCGGCTTTGGCCTTGCGCACCAATTCGGTGAGCTCCTCGTTTTCGGGTAGGGTGAGGAGTTCTGCCGACGCGTCGAAAGCGGGTTGTCGCTGCCCGAGCACCCATGCGCGGCGGTCGGCGGGGCCGGTGAGTAGATCGTAGAGTCCGCGATAGAAACTTTGCGTGCCGGCGTCCATGAAGTCGGGTTCGATCGCCCAACTTTGGCCTTCGCGGAGGGAAAATACCTTCGGGTCGGTCTGTGCCTCGCGGAGCGTGACAACGATTTCGTCCTCCAAAAGTTGGCTCACGGTGGCGCGAAACACCATGTCGCGGCGCAGATCGGGTTCGCGCGCCGTTTCGTAGCGATAGAGCACCACGATGTCGCCGGCGCGGAAGTTGGGCGGCGCGGCCGGTTCTTCGTTTTCGTCGGCCGTGGGGAGTGCCAGGTGCAGGTGCTTCACACCGTGGTGCTCCTTGTCGGCTTCGGTGGAGAGAAGTTGGAGATCGGTGAGAATGCTGCCCACTTCGCGCTTTTCGGCCGTGGTGCATTGCCATGCCGCGGCAAATCCGCTGGCTTCTTTCTCGGAACTGCCGAAGCGGCTCAGGAGGTTTTCGCGCACGAGGAAGCGGTGGAAACGATAGAAATAGGCCAAGGCCGTTGCGTCGGCGGTGTGGAAGGGGGCAAGCAGGAGTTCGACTTGTGGCCGAATATAGCGATTCCACAGCGGTTCGGCCTTTCCCGGTTGGTGCAAGTCTTCGGGCGAAAGTTGCTCGATGAAATGGCGCATGCCGTTGCGGGCAAACTCCATTTCGCACGCCACGATCTCGTTGCGGATGCGGAAGGCTTCGCGCAGGCGGTCGGGCGCATTCGGAATGGGCCAAATGCTTTTCTCGTCGGGATATTTGGAGTAGAGGAGGTAACCCTGCAAACGACTGTAAGGCTGTTGGAAAGCGTAGTGGCGCATGGCCATGTAGAGCATGAGCTGGATCTCGTGCTCGTGGTGCGCCGTGTTGTTGTATTCGTCGATTTTCCCGCTTTTTTGTTCCACCACGACGGTGCCGTCGGGCTTCATGAGGTCGATGCGTCCCTGCAAACCGAGCATTTCGCAAAAGAAGGAGGGTTCGATGCACACGCCCTCTTCGTCGGAAAGGTGGAGCTGGTGTTTGAACGTGGTTTGGCTCAAACGGCGCAAATTGCGTTGCTGGAGTTGAGCGTTTTGGTGGAAACTGTGGCGATCGATGGGGCAGGAGGCGAAATCGAGGGCGTGGTCGGCGAAAAAGCGGCGTGCGGTGTCAATGTAATCGGCATGGAGTCCGTGCACTTCCTCGTCGAGCATCTGTCCGCTCAGGTTACCGAGCAGGGTGGCTTCGGAGGCGACGAAGGGATCGAACTTTTTCAGCACGTGCCACGCCGACCGTGTGCCGGTGGGGCGGATGCACTGCGCCACGGCGGTGACGCTGACCAAATAGTCGGGTTCGACAATGATGAGTTCGGGGAAGAGATGGTCGTTTTCGCGACGGAGGGCCACGAGATTGAGCTGCGTGTCGGGTTCAACCAAGGGAAGGAGGTAGGTGAAATCGCGGCCTCCGGTGGCATCGGGGGTGAGGGGTAGTCGGTATTCGGTGTCGTCGTAGAGGTCGGTGGGGCTGACGAGGAGGGCGTGGGTGAGCACCTGATTGACCACCACGCGCCAACATTTTTCGGAGAGTGTACCCTTGGGCGTGGCGGAGGTGAGGTGTTCGGGCAGGAGCGCGGCGAGTTCGGCCGGAACGGGGGCTTGTTTCAGACAGGCAACCAAGTCGGCCAAGGCGCGGAGGTCGCCGGGCAGGCGGGCGGTGAGTTCGTCGAGCGACGCCTCGTCGGCGCGTCGCCAACGCACGCGGAAGTCGTTGGCGGCGTGGTAGAGCGCGGAGGAGAATCCGAGTTGCGCGTGCAGATAGTGCAGACGTGAGAAGGCGCCGGAGAACGAAGCCGGCGCATCGGCTGTGGTTTCGTTCACCAGTTCCACAAAAAGGCGATAGGCCATGCTGCAGCGGCGGCGAATGTCGTAGGCTTCGGCCTGCAAGCAGCGCCGAATGTCGTTGTAGTAATAGTCGGCAGGGGTGAATTCCATAGTAAAGCGGTGGAGTGTATGAGGTTAGCAGAATTTGAGGTCGTAGATGACGGTGCTACCCACGATGTCGTTGAGGCGGCGCACGAGTTGCTGGCGCATCATGGAGAGCTGGGTGCGGAGTGCCGGGGTGCGCACTTCGATCCACAGCGCCTGTTCGCGCACAAAGCGGGCGGTGGTGTGCGCGGCGATGGCGCTGCCGGCCGCTTGAGGCCAAGATTGCACCGCGCGGTATTCGAGCAGGGGTGTTTCCAACCCATTTTCGCGGAGGAACATGCCCAGCACGTCCCCCACCATTTCAGTCCTTTTGCGTTTCATCGTAGGGCGTAGAAGAAGGTTCGCAACGAATTTTTCCGTGTTCGACCACAAAGAGGCGATAGTCGCGGTGGGTGGCGGCGAGGATGCTGTCGAGGTGGTCGCGGTTGGTGTCGGTGATGAAGATTTGCCCAAAGTCGTCGCCGCTCACATAGTCGACAATGCAACTCACGCGGCCGGCATCGAGCTTGTCGAAAATATCGTCGAGCAACAAGAGGGGCGTGCGCCGCTCACCGTGGTTTTTGAGATAGAGGAATTGCGCCAATTTCATGGCGATGAAGAAGGTTTTGATCTGTCCTTGCGAGGCTTCTCGGCGCACGCTGTGGCCGTTCATCTGCAAGTCGAGGTTGTCCTTGTGGGGGCCGTGGAGGGTGTGGCCGACGATGTGTTCGCGGACACGACCTTCGCGCAATATCGGAGCGAGCGCGCCGCGGTCGCCGTGACTCTCGTAGGTGATGCTCACTGTTTCGGCTGCGGCATTGCAGAGTCGGGCGTAGAGGGGGGCGAAAATGGGTTGAAAGGCTTCGACAAACTCGCGTCGGGCGGTGTAGATCACGGCGGCATCGGCGTCCATCAGGGTTTCGAGCACATCGAGCAAACCTTCGTCGAGCGCGCCTTCCTGCTTGAGGAGAGCGTTGCGCTGCAGGAGTGTTTTGCCGTAGCGAATCAAGGCTTCCAAATAGCGGGGCGAGGTCTGGGAGATGACCGTGTCCATGAATTTTCGGCGCTCCTCGCTGCCGCCCGTCACGAGTTGTTCGTCGCTGGGCGAGAGCATCACGAGGGGGATGGCCCCCACGTGTTCGCTCAGGCGCTTATAGTCTTTGTCGTTGCGACGCAGGCGTTTGCGCTGTCCGCGTTTCAGTGCGCACGACACCACATCGCGGGTGTCGTCGGGCGCAATGTACTGGCCTTGTAGCATGAAAAAGTCGGCCTCGTGGCGCACGCAGTTGCTGTCGGTGAGCGCGGATGCACTTTTGCCGAAAGAGAGAAAATAGATGGCGTCGAGCACATTGGTCTTCCCCATCCCGTTCGCGCCGATGAAACAATTCACGTTCGGCGAGAGCCGAAGTTCGGCCTCTTCAATGTTCTTATAGTTGAGGAGAGTGAGCTGTTCGAGAGTCATGGGGCGAAAGAAATGAGCGCAGCGCAAGATGAAAAAAGAAAGAGAGAGGAGGCTGCGGGTGAGTTCGTACAAAAGTAGGAATAAAACAGCATTCTGCCAAAATTTTTGCACTGGTGCTGTGCAGGGCAGGGGCGTGTGGGGCACGGGGACGATGATCGGTTGCGGGGACGTAGAGGGTTGGTCAAGGAAGAGGAGGAGAGCAAACGTGTGCGGGCACTTTGCTTTTGGGAGTGGGGAAAGCCGGGACAAGGGCGAGCGCCAATGGGCTTGAACGTGTGCGTTTTGTTCGTTTTTAGGCTGAAAAAAACGCACCTTTGCCCGAACGAAAGTAAAATAATCGCACTTTCATTTCTCTACTCACGTACAATATATTATTTTTGCAGCGTATTTGCCACAAAAGGACGGCATTACGCATCCACACGATACAAAAAAGCAAAATATAATCATGAGCCAACAGAAAAAAGCCCTCGACATGAACGAGGCCCTCGCGACTTCCGAAGCTTTCCTCATCAAATACCGTAAATGGGTCATCGGAGGAAGCATTGCAGTCCTTGTCCTCATCGCGGCATGGGTGGGCAGCATTTTCTATTTCAAGAGTCAGAACCAACTCGGACAGTATGAAATTTCCCTCGGCGAGCGCTATGTGCAAACCGGCGACTGGGCGAAAGCCATCAAGGGCGATGGCGCCACGTTCAAGGGATATGAGAAGATCGCGCGCAACTACCCCTGCACCGATGCGGCCAACATTGCGCACCTCTACTGTGGTCTGGGTTATTTCAACCTGGGCAATTACAAAAAGGCCATCTCCGAACTCGAAGACTTCTCGCCCAAGGGTGACATCACGGTGTCTGCCAACGCATTGGCGGCGCTCGGCAACGCTTATGTAGCTGACAAACAACTCGACAAAGGCGTGAAGTACCTCAAGAAGGCGGCCGATCATGCCGACAATGCTGCACTTTCGCCTGTTTATCTGCTCGAAGCCGGTCAAGTGCTCGAGAGTCAAGGCAAGAAGGCCGAGGCACACGAAGTTTATGTGTCGATCAAAAAGAACTATCCCGAAAGCCAGTTTGCACAAAACGGCGTTCAGAACGGAAAGGTGATCGGCGCTGAAATCGATAAGTACATTGAACGCACCAAATAATCGATAAGGTGCAACATTTTCCCGAATGAGGACTCGGAAAACGGTGGAATCAGCCCCGGTGGGCGCCCCGAGCTCCGGTTCCTCATTCGGTTTTTCGTAGACCGTTTCTCGATCGTAAACTCCTTTTTCAGCAACGTGGAAACGGCACGACCAGTTCATTTGTCAGAAAATTATGTCACAATACACATTCCTTCGAGAGGCTGAAGGTGAGAAGCCCGATCTCTCATTTATGCGTTTCGGCGTGGTCACCACAGAATGGAACGCTCACATTGTCGATGCCATGTTGGCGCAGGTGCGTTCTACGCTCGCAGAGTATGGAGTGCCTGAGAATAACATCACGGTGCGCCGTGTCCCCGGCAGTTTCGAACTGATTTATGGTTGTGCGCAGTTGGCGCAGCGCGGTTATGTAGACGCTGTGATTGCTTTGGGTTGTGTCATCAAAGGCGATACCCCGCATTTCGATTACATCTGCCTCGGTACGACCGAAGGGCTCGTACGACTCAACGCCACCGGCAAAGTTCCTGTGATCAACGGTGTGCTTACGGTCAATGACGAACAACAAGCGCTCGACCGTGCAGGTGAGAAAATGAACAAGGGACGCGAATTCGCCATGACCGCTGTGAAGATGGTGCAATTCGTCCAGTCTTTCGAGTAATAAAAGACGTTTGCAAACCGATTTTTCCCACGTTTTTGGAGGAAAATCGGTTTTTTCGTGGAGAAAAGGATATAAAATCGCGGAAACCCTTGGTGTTTTCGGCTTTTATGCCTACCTTTGCCATCGCAAACGCAAAAAGGGCAAATACCAGAGTGGCCAAATGGGGCAGACTGTAAATCTGCTGGCTTACGCCTTCGGTGGTTCGAATCCATCTTTGCCCACCATACCGACGCAACGACAACCGGTCGTTGCGTCGGTTTTTTTGTGCATGGCCGGTCTATTTCGTGCAGAGCACCGCGAATGGTGTCTGCGAAGTGGGGGCGGTGTGGCCAGCGTGTGCGCCGCGCGAAAGCATGGAGCGAAGGGATTGTTGACCGACTCCATAATATTCATGTCCCTCTTCATGATATACAAGTCCTTTGCGGAGAGCGGCAGTCGACAGGGGAAGTTTCGTCGGCAGACAGTCGAATTTTGTCGAATGGGCGCAACGTCTTCCTGAACTATAGTGAGCGCGCCGATCAAGGTGCTGAACAAAGGCAGCCCCGATGAAACCTTTTCGTTTCATCGGGGCTGCTTTTTGTGGTGCGGGGTGGGGTGTTGCGCGTAAAACGCGCATTGTTTACCCGGAGTGGAGCGGAAAGGTGAAAAGCGTTTGTCATTGTTTGCGCCAACGCGCAAATTCTTCCTGATTGCCATTGAAGACATTGATGTCCACATCGCCGTGAATGCCGCGCACGCGGCCTTCCGGTGTCAACTGCCAAAAGGCCAGTTTCACGTAAGGGCGGAATTCGCCATAGCGGGCAATCCACACATCATAACTGCGGAGGGCTTCCGGTGCGTGCGGCAAGTGATCGTTGACAAACGACTGTCCGACGTACAAAATCGGGCGTCGACCGGTGGCGCGTTCCACATAGCGCATCCAATTCAGCGTTTCGCGAAACAGCACCTCGCGTCCGCCCATTTGCGCGATTTGTTGATCCGTCGGTTCCACGTCGAGTACCGGCGGCATAGAGGTCAAAGGAATGCGCGCATACTTCAAGAAATATTTCGCTTGGTCGATGCCGCTCGATCTGGGCGAATAGAAATGATAGGGCGCTACGGGGATGCCTTGAGCACGTGCACCGTTCAAGTCGTAAGGGTAGTATTTGCTGAAAATAGTTGTGCCCTGTGTCGCTTTGATGAAGACGAAACTCACGGGGTAGTCCACCTTTCCGGCTGCATGTTGGTGCGCCACGCTGCCGATACCCACAATGCGGAGCGAAGGCCAGTGGATGGGGTAGATTTTCTTGCCAATTTCGTGCTGGTGGCGCGAGATGTCGATGCCATAAACGCGGTCGGCGGTATAAATCATGCGCTCTCCGCGGTAGTGGTCGGCGCGCCAAGTGCCCGATTGCACCATCCGACCGTTCACGGCAAAGCCATGTCCGTCGCGGCGATAAATGGAATCGAACGTGCCGCGATAGAAATCACCATTCGCCCAGAGTGCCGTGCCTACCCAACCCGTAGAGTGGCGGGTGAGCGAGAAGAATGTGCGTTTCTCGTCGACGAATTGCCGGTGCAAAGTGTCCACTTGCGGATACAGCACGCCGCGTTGCAATGCGCCGGTGCCGACAGCAAGTTCTCCCTCCGTGGCCGGTGCGAGGCGAAGTAACCCCTTTTGGCGTTCTGTCACCACGTAGTGCTTTCCACCGGCCGTGTAGCGCGTCTTGCGTTGTGCCAACACGCGATTCGCAGTCGTGGCACGCTCAAGTCGTTCGATCACATTTTTGCAATTCTCCCACCGGTGTTGCTCCTCGTCGGCATAAGCCATCACCTCGTTGTAGCCCTCGTCCGTCACGCTGTGCGTGCGCGCATAATAGTGGAGTTCGTCGACGCGGCGGTGCAGCAGTTTCTCGCGTTGGCGTTCTGCTTCGAGACTTTGAACGATGAGCTTCTGCAGTGCCTTTCCCTGCAAAGTGTCAGGGCGCGGCGAGAAAAAAACTTGCACTTCGCCGTTTCTGCTCACCCGGTAGCCCGAATGCGTCACGGTGTGTTGTGCCGCTTGGCGTTGGGTGTGGAGCGAGCGGAGCAAAACCACGCTGTCGCGCACACCACTGACAAGGTCGGAGTCGGAGGCGAGGGCAAAAAAGAGCGTATCACCCCCTTTTATCGGCAAGACGTAATAGGCCTGTTCATCGACCGACACCAAACTGCGCAAAGGCGTGTTGTCGCGACGCAAATAGAGGGCGACGACGAAGACTTGAAACAGAGCGAGAAGAGCAATGAGGCTGCGAAGGAGTGTTTTTTTCATTTCCGGAGTGACTATCGCGTGGACATCTTTTTGCACGCTGGGCAAAGTGTGTAGAAACGGCGCACAAAGTTACAAATATCGCCCGAAACATTTTGCTCCGTCCGCAATCAAATTTACCTGTAAGACCATAAGTGGAAAAAAGTGGAAACTCCACTACTTTTTTTGTGTTTGAATTTGTTGCGATGAGTTGAAAATAATAACTTTGGGGCGAAGACTCTGTGTAAAATAGTCTACTTCGATTGTTTTGCCACCGTCGCCGTCTTCTTTCTTGGCAGAAGGCGTCGCAGTGCAGGCTGCCGACGTGTCCAAGTACACTCCTCTCCCCGATTCGCGGTGACCGGTCGGGACGAAAATGCACCTAAAATTTACGCTCATGAAACAATTCCTGCTTTCTCTCCTCAGCCTACTGCTGTTGTGCGTGGGTTGTGGCACCATCGAACTGCCCGACGCACCGTCGCAGAGCGGACCGAAGCACAAAGTGATCGTCCACACGCGTGCGGCCGACAATGTCGTGCCCACCTATCCCGTGGAAGTGCTGGCTTTCGACGCGGCCGGGCAATGTGCTGCGCGGCAAACGCTCAAAAAGGCCGAAGATGCACTCGCTCTCCAGCTCGTCGACGGCACTTATCGCGTAGTGGCTTTCGCCGGTCTGCCCTCTTCTTCCGTTCTCGGCGATCGTCCCGCACTTTCGGCCACCGCACTGCCGACCGGTGCGAGTCCACTGTTCACGCAAGCCCTCTTGCGCGCTGAAACCTCAGTGGTCGTGGCTAATAAGCGCACGCAGGTGCACCTACTCCTCGCTCCCGTCGTGACCGCTGCGGAGTTGCACCTCACGCAACTGCCGACCGACGTCACACAGGTGGAAGTCGAACTTTCGCCCGCCTGCACCGCGTTGAATTTAGCCGGCGAGCGCAGCGGAGTGGGCGCCGTCACCGTGTCCCTTGTCCGCGATGCGGCCGGAACGTGGAACTCCGGTACACGCTACCTCTTGCCGGCGGGCAGTGCGCCCACCCGCTTGAGCATTCGTTGGGTGCGCAACGGCGAACAAGCCGTCTATGGCTACACCTACCCGCAGGCGCTCACGCCCGGCACGCCCTATCGTTTCGAAGGAGCCTTTGTTGACGATGCCGCCGGCGGAACGGTGGGCGATGTTTCGGTGGCCGCATGGAATGCCCCCATAGTACAGAGTTTTCGTTTCGGCAAAGGCGGCGAATCGCCCAACATCACCCCACAACCGCCCGGCGGCGGTGGACAAACCGGCGGCGGCACGTCGTCGACCACTTGGGAGGGGCGCGTGTGGAACGGCCATGTCGTCGCGCTCGTGCAGAACGTCGTGGGCAACGAAGCCGACTTTGTACTGATCAGTCGCGCGCAGTGGGATCCCGTACCTTCGGCCTATGCTGAAACGGCGTCGCAGGAGGCGGCGGAGTACGCCGTGTCCTACAAAGAGGGCGAACTCACCGACTGGCGCATCCCTACTCGCGAGGAGGCTGTCGCACTTTCGGCCTATTGGCGGGGCGAAAAACTGAACACCATCAACGCGACATTACGCGAACTCCACGAATCTGAAATCTACGACAAGGTCGAAGGGCGTTCCGCCGCCTATCTTTGCGACGAAGCGCGCTCGGTTTTCTCCTTTGTGGAGAATGGGCGTGTGCGCAAAGCCGGTAAGTCGGTGAGTACCTACTTGTTGCGGCTCGTCAAGACCGGGCATGTGCGCTTTGTACCCTGATTGTGTCGTGCGCTAAAGTAGGCGCGTGGAAAACACGTGGACTTTGATCGGAAACAAGCCTGGTTTTCGGTCAAAGTCCACGTGTTTTTCTTCTTTGTTGTGGACTTTTGAAAGTACGTTCTCGGAGAGTGACCGACAAGGCGCTTCTTTGCGCTGATATTGCACACTTTGGCGGTGCATTTTCGGCAGCGTCGTGTGCGATGCGCGAGGGGGAAGTGGGCAGAGCGGCCGTCGGTGTACAAATGCTTGCGAAGTGGCAAATCGTTTGAGAAAAAAGTAGTATATTTGCACCGACGTATCGCAAAACGTCAGCTTGCCTTTTCGTCGCCTGTCGGCGTGCTTCTCCACGGCCTTCGCCGCTTCCGATTTCCGTCGGAGCCTCGTTGCCTTCGTTGTGCCCCGATTGGCACCCGTCGTTCCCGAAGGAGAAACGCTCCTGCCGTCAGCGGAACTGCGCGAAAGACAAGTTTCCACTCCCTTATCACGAAACGTAACGCGACACCGATCTATGATAAAAAAGTTCACCGAGCGCACGGGGATGAACCTCTACGCCGTCAACGAAGAAGTCCTCAAAGAGTGGGACGCAACTGATCTCTTCCACAAAAGCATCGCAGAGCGCGAGGGTTGCCCCGCCTATGTGTTTTTCGAAGGTCCCCCTTCGGCCAACGGCCATCCCGGCATTCACCACGTGATGGCGCGCACCATCAAAGACGTGTTTTGTCGTTACAAAACGATGCAGGGCTTTCAAGTGAAACGCAAAGCCGGTTGGGACACCCACGGCCTCCCCGTCGAACTCGGCGTGGAGAAAGAACTCGGCATCACCAAGGAAGATATCGGCAAGAAGATCTCTATCGACGAGTACAACGCCCAGTGCCGCCGCAACGTCATGAAGTTCACGCGCGAATGGTCGGATCTTTCGCACCTGATGGGCTATTGGGTGGACATGGAACACCCCTATGTGACGTACGAAAACTCCTACATCGAAACACTTTGGTGGCTGCTCCGTCAGTTGTATGACAAGGGTTATCTCTACAAGGGCTACACCATTCAGCCTTACAGCCCCGCTGCCGGTACCGGTCTCTCGAGCCACGAACTCAACCAGCCCGGCGCTTACCGCGATGTGAAGGACACGACCGTCACGGCCCAGTTCGAAATGCTCGATGCGCCTGCATCGCTCGGCGAATGGGGACGCGCTGTCTTCCTCGCTTGGACCACTACGCCGTGGACTCTCCCCTCGAATACCGCACTCTGCGTCGGCCCGCACATCGACTACGTGGCCGTGCAGACGTTCAATCCCTATAACGGTGAAAAACTCACCGCTGTCTTGGCCGAAAGCCGCCTCTCCGCCTACTTCAAGGCCGAGGGAGCCGAAGCCGAAATGGCCTTCACACCCGGCGACAAAGTGTTGCCCTATCGCGTGGTGGGCACGTTCAAGGGCAGCGACCTCGTGGGCATGCGCTATGCCCAGCTCATGCCTTGGGTAAAGCCCTGCGAACCGCTCAATGACACGGTCGCCGACTTCGTACAAGACTATGCCGCGGCGCATGCCGACCGCGTTTTCAACATTGGTCGCGATCGCTTCGTGGAAATGGGCGACTGCGCGTTCCGCGTCATCCCCGGTGACTACGTAACCACCGAAGATGGTACGGGTATCGTGCACATTGCGCCCACTTTCGGTGCCGACGACGCCAAAGTGGCCAAGGCCGCCGGCATCCCCTCGCTCTTTATCCTCAACCAAGGCGGCGAAACGCGTCCGATGGTCGACTTGACGGGACGTTACTACACGCTCGAGGATTGCGCTGCGCCCTTTGTGGAGCACTGCGTGGACACCGAACGCTATGCACGCCACGCCGGCGACTATGTGAAGAACGCTTACGATCCGCGCTTCACCGTCGAAGGCAAATATGACGAGGAGGCCGCCGCCAAGGCCGAGGATCTCAACATCGTGATCTGCATGGAAATGAAGCAGGAGGGCACCGCTTTCAAAATCGAAAAGCACGTGCACAACTATCCTCACTGCTGGCGTACCGACAAACCGGTGCTCTATTATCCGCTCGACAGCTGGTTCATCCGCTCCACTGCGGCCAAAGAACGCATGATTGCGCTGAACGAAACGATTCGCTGGAAACCCGAATCGACGGGGACGGGACGTTTCGGCAAATGGCTCGAAAATCTCAACGACTGGAACCTCAGCCGCTCGCGCTATTGGGGCACACCGCTCCCGATTTGGCGCAACAATGAGACGCGCGAAGAGATCTGTATCGGCTCGATCCAAGAACTTTATGACGAAATCGAGAAGGCTGTCGCCGCCGGTGTGATGTCTTCCAATCCGCTCAAAGACAAAGGTTTCGTTCCCGGCGATTACAGTAGCGAAAACTACCACCTCATCGACCTCCACCGTCCGTATGTCGACGACATCGTGCTGGTTTCGGGCACCGGCGCACCGATGCACCGCGAAACCGACCTTATCGACGTTTGGTTCGACTCGGGTGCTATGCCTTATGCCCAAATTCACTATCCGTTTGAGAACAAGGAACTGCTCGACAACCGCACGGTTTATCCCGCCGACTTCATTGCTGAGGGCGTAGACCAGACGCGCGGTTGGTTCTTTACGCTCCATGCCATCGCAACGATGGTGTTTGACAGCGTAGCTTTCAAGGCGGTGATTTCGAACGGTCTTGTTTTGGACAAGAACGGCCAGAAAATGTCGAAGCGTTTGGGCAATGCCGTCGATCCCTTCGGCGCAATCCGAGAATACGGCTCCGATCCCGTGCGCTGGTACATGATTACCAATTCGTCGCCCTGGGACAACTTGAAGTTCGACGCAGAAGGTGTGCTCGAAACGAGCCGCACATTCTTCGGCAAACTCATTCAGACCTATTCGTTCTTCTCGATGTATGCCAACGTCGACGGCTTCGATCCCGACGCACCCCAGGTGCCGGTGAGCGAACGTCCCGAGATCGACCGTTGGATCTTGAGCGAACTCCACTCCCTCATCCGTGAAGTGCAGGCTTGCTACGAAGATTACGAACCCACCAAGGCCGGCCGCTTGATTCAAAACTTCACGGTAGACAATCTTTCTAACTGGTATGTGCGATTAAACCGCAAGCGCTACTGGGCAGGTGAGATGACAGCCGACAAACTGGCCGCCTATCAGACGCTTTACACCTGTTTGCTCACGCTTAGCCGCTTGATGGCACCGATTGCGCCCTTCTATGCCGATCGTTTGTACAAGGATTTGACCGGCGGTACGCAACAAGCCACGGCCGAGAGCGTGCATCTCGATCGCTTCCCCGCGGTGGACGAATCGCTCATCGACAGCGAACTCGAAGCCCGCATGGAGTTGGCACAGCAAACCACCTCGTTGGTGCTCTCACTGCGCAAGAAAGAACGCATCATTGTGCGCCAGCCGCTGCAACGCATCGCCATTCCGGTGCACGATGCGCGTTTGAAAGAACGTTTGGAGGCCGTTCGCCAACTCATCCTCGACGAAGTGAACGTCAAAACCATTGATTTCGTCGAAGGCAACATGCTTGAGAAGAAAGTCAAGTGCAATTTCCGCGTGATGGGTAAGAAATTTGGCAAACTCATGAAGGCTGTGAACGAAGTAGTCACGGCTATCAGCCAAGACCAGATCGCCCAACTCGAAACGCAGGGCACCCTCACGGTGAATGTTGAGGGACAAGACTGCTTAATTGAGCGCGACGATGTGGAAATCATCAGCGAAGACATGCCCGGCTGGAGCGTTGCCAACGAAGGTGCGTTGACTGTGGCACTTGACATCACGATCACCGACGAACTCCGCAACGAAGGCGTGGCACGCGAGATTGTGAAGCGCATTCAAGCCCTGCGTAAGGACAGTGGTTTCGAAATTACCGATCGCATTCACATTGTGTTGGAGTCTAATCCCGCGGTGGAACGCGCCACGGCCGACTACAAGGACTTCATCTGCGCGCAGGTGCTGGGCGAAAGCCTCGAAGTGCGTGCCGATGTGGTCTCGGAAGTGACCTTCGAAGTAGAGGGCGCTGCCGTGAAACTGCACATTGAAAAAGCCTAATACTCGTGCCCGCAGCTCGGTGCACACAACCGACGGCGCAACCTTCGCGGGAAGCGCATCGAGCGTGTGCGGCGCGCCGCGGGCATGCCTGCATTCTAATAACCCACTTATCCATGGAAGAAAAAAAACGGTATTCGGATGAGGAACTTGTGGAATTCCGCGAGCTCATCAATGAGAAACTTCGCGTGGCGAAGGAACAGTATGAGGAGGTGATTGCCACACTCAACAAGCGCAACAGCAACGACATCGACGACACGTTGCCCACCTATCATGCGCTTGAAGAAGGTTCGACCGTACAATCGTTGGAAGAACTCATGAACAGCGCCGAACGCTTGCGCAAGTTCATCACCGGATTGCAAGCCGCCTTGATGCGCATCGAAAATAAGACGTATGGTATTTGCCGCGTCACCAAACAGTTAATCCCCAAGGAGCGACTCCGCGCCGTGCCTCACGCCACTTTGAGCATCGAAGCCAAGTTGGCGCAGGGCAAATAAGGCTTCGTGCTCCCGGGTGTTCTCGCCGGCTGCCACGTGGTTGCCGATCTCTCTGCCGAGGGCTCGGCCGTTGCGGTTGTGCCCTCACCGTTTTGTTGCGCGCCGCGTGGATGTCGTTCGTCGAACACACGTTCACGCGGCGCGCGGCGCCCCTCTTCCCATCGCATTATCTTATAGACTTTATGAAACTTCGCGCCTCTTTGGCCACCCTCATCTTTTTGAGCCTCGTGGTCGGTGATCAAATCATCAAATATCTCGTCAAAACCGGTATGAGCTTGGGCGAGCGCATTCACGTGACCGACTGGTTCTACATTCTTTTCACGGAGAATCACGGCATGGCCTTCGGCATGGATTTCATCGGCACAGCCGTGTTGTCCGTTTTCCGTGTGGCCGCCATCGTTTTGTTCACGGTTGTGCTGGTCAAACAGATACGTCGCGGCGCGCCGTTGGGATTTGTGGTCTGTTTGACGTTGATCATTGCCGGCGCCTTCGGCAATATCATCGACAACTTCTTCTACGGTTTGTGTTTCACGGAGAGTCTGCCCTACACCCCGGGCGCTTCGCCCGCACATTGCGTACCGATGGGCGAGGGCTACGGCAGTTTCTTGCACGGCCGCGTGGTTGACATGTTCTACTTCCCGTTTTTCACTTGGCCCGATTGGGTGCCGGTGTTGGGCGGCGGCACCTTTTTCGGCGCCATCTTCAATTTAGCCGACTCCGCCATCTCGGTCGGGGCCGCCGCTATGCTCCTTTTCTATTATAAGTACCTCTCCGTGCTGATGGGTGGGGAGAAAACCACCGAACCATCGCCCGAAATCACGACCGAGGAAGAGGAAAAACAAGCAAGATGAGGCTGAAATCGTACATTTTTTTGCCGCTCTGTTGCGCCGGCATCGCCCTGTTGACGGCCTGCGGCCCCGGTAACGAAAAGAAAGACGTCTTGCCCATCGAAAAAATGGCCGACGTGCTCTACGACTACCAGTTGGCGCAGACGTTGAGTGAGAGCATCGCCGACAGCCTGCCCAAAGCGCCGATCGAATATCGTCTTTCGGTGTTCTACAAGTACGGCATCAGCGCGCGTGAGTTCGATCATTCGTTGGCCTACTACTCTCGTCACGCCGAGGAGATGAAGAAGGTGTATGCGCGCATCGACGCCAAATACGACCAAAGCGGCCGCAACGGAGCCGCCGGCGGGGGCGACGGGGCACAAAGCAGCGACTCTTTGCAACTTTGGCAAACGCCCCAAGCGGTACTCACGGCACAAGTGGCGCCGCAAGTCACTTTTCTGGTGAAACCCCAGCAAAAAGTGCCGGCGCATTCCACGCTCTCGCTCCTGTTCTCGGCCGATTGGCTGTACGGACAGGGATTGAAACAAGCCGCCTCGGTGATTCGCGTGCGCTATGCGAACGATTCCACCGAAACCTTCGCCAACGGCGTTTATTCCTACCAGCGCGACCAAGAGTTGCGCCTGTCGTTGGGGAGCAAATCCGCCGTTCGCGAAGTGGAAATCAAGTTCATGCAAAACGTGGGTTGGCAGTCCATGCCGCAAATCCTGACGCTTTCCGATTTGCGCTTGGTGGCGGTGCGTCCCACCTCCACGACGCCTTGATCGACATGCCCTTGTTGCTTTCCGACACCGGCGAGCTGTCGCCCGATGAGGCCGAGTTGTGCCGTCGCTACGAGCGATTTTTGGCGCAACAGCCCTTTCCCACCACCTCCGCCGAGTTGTGGGTGGCGGTGTTGCGCTATTATCCGCTCGAAGGCGCGGTGCGTTCGCGCGAAGTCTTGATCTATGATCGCGCCCACCGCTTGTTGCGCACGCAAACGCTCGCGGTCGAATCGCCCTACACCGTATGGTACGCCGGCGAAGTCCACGAAAGTTGGCACCCTTTGCGCCTTTCCTCCTAAACGCGCGCAGCGATTGCGGAGAAAGTCCACCGCTTTTTCCGAAAACGTGGCTGTTTTCTTCGGAAACACGGCTACTTTCTTTTGAAACTCCACGGCTTTTTCGCGCGGCATCTGTGTTTTCGCCCTAAGTAGCAGCTGATTTTCTATCCCCGCGCACTAGTCTGTTCAGCATCTCCGCGTTGATGTCTCCGCCTTTCCTTTGTTTCGCAAAGGCACCGGTGGTATTCTCTTTTTCTCCTCGCGCCCTTCCCTCCACTGTTGAGCGGGAGGGGCGCGCTCTTGTGAAGTGCTGTTTTTCTGTTCCCCCTTTTTCAATCGATTTGCTCATGTTGCTTATGCTTTTAGGCCTTGCGGTCTATTTCCCCCTCCTCATTTTTCTCTCGCGGTTGGCCGAACGCCGCCATGGGCACACCGGTAATTCCGCCTTCTATCGTGCGGCGCGCTCCGCCCCGTGGCCGATGGTGGCCTTCGGCATGATTGCCGGCAGCATCTCGGGCGTTTCGTTGGTGAGCGTGCCCGCTTGGGCTTCGTCGACGGGCATGACCTACCTGCAAATGTGTGCCGGTTTCATTGTGGGCTACGTTGTTGTGGCGTTGGTGCTCCTACCGGTGTACTACCGTTTGCGGCTGACGAGCATTTATGGTTATCTTTCGCAGCGTTTCGGCGCGCGTACCCACCGCACCGGCGCTGTATTCTTCCTACTCAGCAAATTAACCGGTGCCGCCGCCCGCCTTTATGTGGCCGGATTGGTGTTGCACACCTTCGTGGCCGCACCTTTCGGCATCCCCTTTCCCTTGACCGCCGCGCTCACCTTGTTGCTCATTTGGCTCTACACCCATCGCAGCGGACAGGCGGGACTTCTCTACACCGACGCTTTTCAAAGTCTGATGTTGCTCTTGGCACTCGGCGGTACGCTGTGGGCAGTGGCCGCGCGGATGGGACTCGACGTGCAGGGCGTGTGGACGACCGTGCGCGAAAGCCCCATGAGCCGCGTGTTGGAGTGGGATGTGACGAGTCCGCAGGCCTTTTGGCGACAATTTCTCTCGGGCATTTTCATCGTCATCGTGATGACCGGATTGGATCAAGACATGATGCAGAAAAATCTCACCTGCCGCACACTCCGCGACGCGCAGAAAGACATGTGCCTCTACGGCTTGGCCTTTCTTCCCATCAACGCGTTGTTGCTCGCTCTGGGCATTTTGCTCTACACCTTTTGTGCGGCGCAAGGCATCGCGCTGCCCGAAAAGGCCGACGCCCTGCTTCCTCAGTTGGTGAGTAGCGGTGTGCTCGGGCCTTGGGTAGTTATTCCCTTCTCGTTGGGCATTGTGGCCGCCGCCTTCAGTGCGGCCGACGGCGCGCTCACGGCACTCACCACGAGTTGCTGCATCGATTTGCTGCGCCGCGAGGACGATGTGCACCTGCGCCGCAAGGTGCATGCACTCATGGTCTTCGCCTGCTTGGTGTGCGTGCTGATTTTCGCCGCCGTCGACAGTCCGAATGTGATCAACACCATCTACATGATGGCTTCCTACACCTATGGGCCGCTGCTCGGCCTCTTTGCCTTCGGGCTCTTCACGCGTTTTCGGGTGAGAGATCGCTATGTGCCGTTCGTCGTTGTGCTGGCTCCCGTGATTTGTGGGGTGCTCGATCGCATGGCACCCGTGTGGTGGAACTACAAATTCGGCTACGAACTGCTCGTCTTCAACGGTTTGCTCACCGCCTGCGGGCTGTTTCTCCTGCGCGCCAACGATAAAAGAGTGCAAAACTAAAGGGATTTTCCACCAAAAAAAGGCCGCCGCCGTTGGTCACTTGGTCGGTGCTTTCTAAATTTGCAGCACTAAAAAAGCCGTCCTGTGCCGTTCGCCCCGCTTCTGCGAGCAGCGGTTTGCAAACTGCCGCCACAATGTGGAAATGGTGAGGGCGACCCACGCAAACTAACCCCCTCCTTACTTGCTTATGGAAAAGAAAATTCGCGCCGCCATCGTCGGTTACGGAAACATTGGTAAATACGCCCTCGAATCCATCGAGACCTCTCCCGACATGGAGTGTGCCGGTGTGGTTCGCCGCAACGGTGCCGTTGATTGCCCGCCCGAACTCGCCGCCTATCCGGTGGTGAAGCACATCTCCGAACTGGAGAATGTAGACGTCGCAATCCTTGCCACACCCACCCGCAGCGTAGAAGCCTACGCCAAAGAGTGCCTTGCGCTCGGCATCAACACGGTCGATTCGTTCGATATCCACTCCGGTATTGTCGATTTGCGTCGCACGCTCGACGAAACCGCGAAGGCACATAACGCCGTGAGCGTGGTGGCCGCCGGTTGGGATCCCGGTTCCGACTCGGTGGTGCGCACCCTTATGGAAAGCCTTGCGCCGAAGGGCGTGACCTATACCAACTTCGGCCCCGGCCGCTCGATGGGTCACTCCGTGGCCGTGCGCGCCATCGACGGAGTACACGACGCGCTTTCGGTAACCATCCCCCTCGGCACCGGCATTCACCGCCGCATGGTGTACGTTGAACTCGAGCCCGGCGCAGATTTCGCCAAGGTGGCCGCCGCCATCAAGGCCGATCCGTATTTTGTCAACGACGAAACACACGTTCAGGCCGTGGAATCGGTTGACGCTCTCAACGACGTGGGACACGGTGTGCACCTCACGCGCAAAGGTGTCTCGGGACGCACGCACAATCAGCTTTTCTCGTTCGACATGAAGATCAACAATCCCGCGCTCACCGCGCAGGTGCTCATCAATGTAGCGCGCGCTTCGATGCGCCAACGTCCCGGTGCCTACACGATGATCGAGATTCCCGTCATAGACTACCTGCCCGGTGACCGCGAAGCCCACATTGCTCACCTCGTTTAATGGCAGGTCGACGAATGCCCCCACAACTTTTCGCCCCTCCGTCTGCACAGACGAAGGGGCGTTGTCGTGTTGGGGAGCAAACTGCTCCGCCGTGCTGCGAAATCAGTAGCGCACCGCGCACAGACCGAAAGTGCGCATCGGATAGTTCAAGTGCAATCTCTCTATATAAGGAGTAGGTCGGTGGGGATCAGAGGGATTTCGCTCGCTGCGATGTCATTTTTTTGCAATGGAAGTGGGCGAACTGTCAACTTTGCTTGACTTATCGGGGTGAGAAACGGCAAAAACCGAAATTTAATGCTAACTTTGTAGCATTCATTCGCCGACGGACTGTGCACCGCTGTGCAGTTCGTCGCGCAACAACCCTACAAGCTTTATTCGCCCATGAAATTTAGGCATATTTCTCTGCTTGCCGCCTTTCTCTTGCTGCCCATCGGCAAATTGAATGCGCAGCAATCCTTTGTCAACCTGACGCCCCTGCCCAAGCAGATGAGCGTTCAGACCGGCACCTTCGTCTTTCCCGCTTCGTTCACCGTAGGCGGCGACGGACTCGACAAGTCTGTGCGCGCAGAGGTGCGCAAGTTCGTCAGCAACTTCAACCGCGTCACCGGCAGCACCGCAACGGCCGCCGACCGTGCGGCAGGTGCTGTCATCACGCTCCGCCAAATAAAGGACGCGACGAACACCTACGGCCAAGAAGGTTACCGTTTGACCGTCACTCCCGAAGGGGTGACGATCGAAGCGGCCACCGCCACGGGTTTCTTCTACGCTTTTGCCAGCATCAACAAGATGTTGCCCGCTTGTGTCGCCGCCGGTGTGCGCGCCGCCGGTGTGACGCGTTTCGAACTCCCCTGTCTGACCGTCACCGACGGCCCCCGCTTCCCCTATCGCGGCTTCATGCTCGACGTGGCGCGCCACTTCTTCACCGTCGACGAGATCAAACGCATGCTCGATCTCATGGCGGTGTACAAACTCAACAAGTTCCACTTCCACCTCACCGAAGACCAAGGTTGGCGTTGGGAGGTGAAGAAATATCCTCGCCTTACGAGCGTCGGTGCCGTGGCGTCCAACACCTATGTCACCTCCATGCAGCACGGTGCCTACTGGACGAATCGTCCCTACGGCCCCTACTACTACACGCGCGCTGAGTTGAAAGACATCGTGGCCTACGCCGCCGAACGTCACATCGAGGTGATTCCCGAAATCGACATGCCCGGTCACTTCTCGGCCGCCATGGCGGCCTATCCACAATTCTCCTGCAATCCGAGCGGCCCGCACCGTGTGGAAACGTGGGGTGGGGTGTTTACCGACGTGCTCAACGTGGCCGACCCGAAAGCGGTGCGCTTCGTGAAGGATATCCTCGACGAATTGATGGACATCTTCCCCTCGAAGAATATTCACATTGGCGGTGACGAATGCCCCACCACGGCATGGGAGAACAACAAGCAGTGCCAAGAGATGTACAAGCGCTTGAACCTCACCTCTTATCGTCAACTGCAAACCCACTTCATCGACGAAATCAGCACCTATCTCCGGTCGAAAGGTCGCAAGATCTCCGTTTGGAACGAAACCGTGACCGAGAAAGGTGCCGACCTTCAACTGATGAAGAAAACCGGTGCCACGGTTTATTGTTGGGTGCCCGCACGTCGCGGCGCAGAAATCGCCAACGAACTCGGACTTCCCAGCATCTACACCGTCTACGGCCCCTATTACATCAACCGCGCCCCCTCGAAAGAAGGATGGATGGCCACCTTGCCCGGCAACGGTTCCGATCATTTGAAAGCCACTTACGAAGATCAGCCCACCGACTTCAAGCATTCGATTGGTGTGCAGGGCACGTTCTGGACAGAACACGTGGCCACAGCCGATGTGATGGAGCACCTTGCCCTTCCGCGCCTCATCGCCATCGCCGAAGCCGGTTGGTCGCCGCAAGCCAAGAAGAACTTCAACAGCTTCGTGCGTCGCATGCAGGCCGACACCGTGATGCTCAACTACAATAACTATGAGTATGATCGTGCCTTCCTCCGCGACGAGAAGCCCGCTTCGATGGTCTATCCCGAAGTGAGCACGGCCGACAACAACACCTACTACCGCATAGTGACGCGCGCCGGCGACAACGATCGCAAAGGCCGCTGCATCACGCTGCTCACCGCCGACTCTCCGCTCGTAGCGCAGCACAAGGCGAAAGGCGCTGCCGCCGATCGACTTTGGACGGCACCGCAAGCCGCCGAAGGCACAGCCGCTGCCGACGCACAACTCTGGCGTCTTGAGCAAGACAGCAACCATCCCGGCCGTTTCGCCCTCGTTTCGAAAGCCGCTCCCGAAGGCAGCGTCGCCCCGCAGCCCACGGCCACTTCCGTCGCCGGACGTTGGAACTACGATCGCACGGCCAAGCACTACGACTTCGTGCTCGGCGACAAAGGCTACGGCACCGCCGACGGCTATCACTACTACACCATTCGCTCCACGGCCAACAATAACCTGTGGTTCAACGCTTCGATGCCCGGACAAGGCCAAGCCGTGAACCTCTATTCCGATCCTGCCGGCGGCAACGGTGGACTTTGGCTCTTTGTCGGAGGAAAGAAAGTGACCGACGTGGCGAACCCCACCGTGCAAGCCCCTGCTTCGCTCCCCAAGGCCGGACAGGTCTATCTGTTACGCAACACCGTCGATGGATTCAAGGGCACGATGCTCGCCGACAAGACCGGCGCGGCCGAACTCACCCACACCGCGCAGCTTGATAACAGCAACAATGCGTGGGAACTCGTGGACGCTTCGGCCTTCAACACCGCCGGCGGTACCTTCACCTTCCGCCTGCGCAACGTTGCCACCGGCCGTTTCGTCGGCACGCCCGCCGCGAAGAAAATCGAGCGCTATGCTTTCCCCGTGAGTGTGAACAAAAGCGGTGCCACTCTCACCGCTACCTACCATCCCGCCACGGCCGATTACAGCCTTTCGCTCTCCGGCAAAACCCTCTTCCCCATTGCCGCCGAATCGCACGCCTATCCCGGTGTGATCAGTTCGGGCAGCAGCACCGGCGCCCCCGATGCGGTGCGCCCGCAGGGCACGGGTTGGCAGTTTGTGGCCGCGCGCAGTCTCACGATTCAATGCGTAGACACCAAAGGTAACCCGATTTCGACCATCGTGCGCTATGTGCCTGTCGACGAGCGCACGCTCGTTGCGCCGCAGCTGCCCGGCTATCGTTTGCAATCGGCACTTCCCACGCTCGATGCCGGCGCCACTCCGCTCACACTGACCCTCACTTACAAGAAAACCCACAACCGGGTTTTTCTGACGGCCATCGATGAACACGGCGCATTGTTGGCCACCGACACCCTTGCCGTGGCGGTGGGCGAAAGCCTCGTGCTGCACGCCCCCGCCGTCCCCTTCTACACCGTACGCGACTTTCCCGCCGAAGGCCTCACGCTGACGCCCGAAACCGATGTGCACCGTACGCTCGTTTACACCGGAGCGGCCCACGCCGGTGTGGCGGCCGCGGGCGAACCGCTCGCCGAGTTGACCGACGGCAGCTACGTGTTGCTCTACGACACCTCGACTTCCGCCCCCGAGCGTGCCGGCTATCGCAACATCTCGCCCGACAACGGCCGCGTGTTGCAAGGCCAAATCGGTAGCGACGGCGTCGACCCGATGTACGTCTGGCAGTTGCGCCGCAATGGTGCGCGCTGGCAACTGTTCCATCCCGCCACGGGGAAATATCTCCCCGAACTGCCTCGTTCCGGCGAAGTCATCGTCGGCGACACCCCCGGCAACTTCTCGTTCACGCGCAATGCCGACCGCCGCAGTTGGCGTGTGCAGGGCACGAACGGCGAATACTGGGACGGCGTGGTGGGCGGCATGACCGGTTGGAACGTCTACGGTCACGCCTACGAACTGCGTTCCTTCCATCTCGCGCCCTATTTCCGCGTCACCGTTCGCCACCGCCTTTCTGCCGACGGTAGCACCTTGCTCCCCGACGAACAGTTTTTCGCTCCGGCCGGCAGCGCTTTGACCTTCGAAGCGCCCGAACTGGCGAAATATAAGCTCCAATCGGTGGACGGTCTCCCCCTCGGTGCCGACGGCCTCTCTTCGGATCTGACGCTCACGTGCAATTATGTGACCGGTCTTTCCTCGGTGCGTGCCGAAGCGCCCACCGCCGCAGCGCACTACGACCTCGCCGGTCGCCGCATTGCCCCCAATGCCCCCGGCCTCCACGTGTTGAAGGGAAGTAAACTCATCGTACGGTAAACACAACAAAACAACATCGCGCCGCTTGCCCGAGAGCAAGTGGCGCGATGGCTTGTGTAGCCCTCCTCGCAGTGTTGAGGAGAAGGAAGCGCAGGTTGCATCAATTTCTTTCCCTTTTCTTCCCTTGCTAAAATCGTGTCCGCAACCTTGCAGCGATAATGGTCAACTTTTCGCTCATGGTGTTGCAAGCTTTGGGAAAGGGAGCGCAGGTGAAAGGGAGAAACTACCTTTGCAACATCAAACAACAAAAGGATCTAATTCAAAAAACAAATTTCCGTTATGTCTCGAAGTAGTCATCGTGAGCCCAACTCCATGAAAAACGAGTTCGCACGCAGGTGACCAATACGATTTACCTTGTTTTACCACTGCCCGAGCCCCAAATTGGCAGCCCTCTCTGGAGAGGGGATAAGGGGGACTGATTATGGAATTCTATTACGTGTTAAGCGAAGACAAGCGCACGGCCACATGTTATTATGATGACCGGCGCGAAGAGAGAGGAGGGATCCTTACAAGTGATCCTGTTAACAACGTGTTACATAACCTTTTTGGGGGGGTGTATTCCCTAAAGAAAGTTGTCTTTGATGTTACGTGTAAGAGCGCGTATTTTTATATCACATTGGGATGGTTTCGTTATTGTTGTAATTTGGAAGAAATAACAGGACTTGAAAACTTGAACACCGGTAACGTGGGTAATATGAGCTTTATGTTTTCCGGTTGTAGTGCATTGACTGCCCTCGATCTTTCTTCTTTTGATACTACTCGAGTGAGAGATATGAGCTCTATGTTTTCCGGTTGCCGTGAATTGACTGCCCTCGATCTTTCTTCTTTTGATACTACTCAAGTGAGAGATATGAGCTCAATGTTTTCCGGTTGCCGTGAATTGACTGCCCTCGATCTTTCTTCTTTTAAGACAACGAGCGTTAGCAGTATGTCTAGCATGTTTGAAGGTTGCATCTCTTTGAAAGCCTTGGATTTGTCCAGCTTCAATGGTAGTGCTGTGGGAAAAATGGAGAACATGTTTGCCGATTGCACCGCATTGACTCACCTCGATCTTTCTTATTTCTATCCGAAGAATGCGAAGTCATTGAAACGCATGTTCTTTAATTGCCGCGAACTGACCACCATCTATTGCAAGACAACCTGGTCTTGTGGGGAATCAGATGGAATGTTCGAGGATTGCCGTAAATTGCGCGGTGCAGTGCCCTATGATTTGACCCGAACCGACGTTGAAATGGCCAATCCCGAGACGGGCTATTTTAGTTCAGAAGAGCCGAATTTGCCGGTGCCTGAAAAAAAGCCCGAAACTGCGTCCGAAAAGAAGGAGAATCCCGCGAACAATGAAGAACAAATGACTCCGAACGAGTTTGTGAATTGCAGCTTCTTCACGATGCAAGGTGTACCCATTGAGGGAGGAGTGGCTGATCTTCCCGCCGGAATGTACTTGATGAAGAAGGACTAAAACGTCCTCGTTAGCCTATCGCCATAAAATAAAAGTTGTTCATAACAGAGTGAAGTTCCTCGACAGCCCCTGCACCGGGTTCGTCGGGGAACTTTCATTTCGTTTTTGCCGCTGTCGCCAACAAGTAGACTGCTTTTCCTTTGCCATCCCCCCGAGGAGTAGGGGAGCGGTGCGCCCAATCTCGCCCGACGCGGCGAAAGGGTAAAAGCGGGCAGCCCCCGCCCACAAAGCCGAAACAGCACAAGACGTAAGCATGTGTGCAGAGAGAGGAAAAGCAAACAAAGGCGGAAAGCACGTACTTACAACGCACTTTTAAAAGCGTCGAAGCGCGAATCGTATGTGATTTTCGGCAAGTTACGGCGTGCAACTCGTGGGATATTCGTAAATTCGCGCCAAATATCGAAATACAAAAAGTCTATGATGACAGCAAACGAAATACGCGAAGCCTTCAAACGCTTCTTTGAAGAGAACAATCACTTGGTTGTTCCCTCCGCCCCGATGGTGATCAAGGACGATCCCACGCTGATGTTCACCAACGCCGGCATGAATCAATTCAAGGACATCATTCTCGGCAACGTCGAACCCAAGAGCCGCCGCATGACCGACTCGCAGAAATGCCTGCGCGTGAGCGGTAAGCACAACGACCTCGAAGAGGTGGGACACGACACCTACCACCACACGATGTTCGAAATGTTGGGCAACTGGTCGTTCGGCGACTACTTCAAAGAAGACGCCATCGTCTTCGCCTACAAGTTTCTCGTCGAAGTGCTCAAAATCGATCCCAAAGACCTCTATGTGACCGTCTTCGAGGGCGACAAGAGCGCCGGTTTGGAGCGCGACGATGAGGCCGCCTCCATTTGGGAACGCTATTTCCCGAAGGACCACATCATCAACGGCAACAAGCACGACAACTTCTGGGAGATGGGCGACACAGGTCCTTGCGGCCCTTGCTCGGAAATCCACATCGACAACCGCACCGAAGCCGAGAAAGCCGCCGTTCCGGGTGCCGAACTCGTCAACAAGGACAACCCCTTTGTGATCGAGATTTGGAACTTGGTGTTCATGCAATACAATCGCAAAGCCGACGGCTCGCTCGAGGGGCTGCCCCACAAGGTCATCGACACCGGCATGGGCTTCGAACGCCTGGTGCGCGTGATGCAAGGCAAGACCTCGAACTACGACACCGATGTGTTCCAACCCATCATTCGCAAAATCGCCGAATTTTCCGGCTACACCTACGGTAAGGAAGAAGACATCGACGTGGCCATGCGCGTCATTGCCGACCATCTGCGCGCCATCGCCTTCTCCATCGCAGACGGCCAGTTGCCTTCCAACGCCAAGGCCGGTTATGTCATTCGCCGCATCCTCCGTCGCGCCGTGCGTTACGCCTACACCTTCCTCGGTCGCCGTGACCCCTTCCTCTGCCTCCTCGTGCCTACGCTCGTGCAAGAGATGGGCGGTGCCTATCCCGAACTCCCCGCACAGCAGGAACTCATCACCAAGGTGATTCGCGAAGAAGAAGAATCCTTCCTCCGCACCCTCGCCACCGGCATCCACTTGCTCGAAGGCGTGATCGCCGAGACGAAGCAAGGCGGTAAGACCGTGGTGGACGGCGCCAAAGCCTTCACCCTCTTCGACACCTACGGTTTCCCCCTCGACCTCACGCAGTTGATCTGCTCCGAAGCCGGTTTGACGGTGGACGAAGCCGCCTTCAACGCCGAGATGGAACAACAGAAGCAGCGCGCCCGCAATGCCGCCGCCGTCGAAGCCTCCGACTGGGTGACGGTGCACGAAGGCGAAACGAAGTTCGTGGGATGGGATTTCACCGAATACAGTTGCCGCATCCTCAAGTATCGCCAAGTCACGCAGAAGAAGCAAACCTACTTCGAACTCGTGCTCGACACGACGCCCTTCTATTCCGAAATGGGTGGACAGGTGGGCGACACCGGTGTGCTCATCAATGAGCAGGAAACGGTGGAAATCTTCGATACGAAGCGCGAAAACAACCTCCCCATTCACCTCACGCGCAAACTGCCCACCGACGTTGCGGCCGAGTTCATGGCCTGCGTCGATGTGGATCGCCGTCGTGCGGCCGAAGCCAACCACACCGCCACCCACTTGGTGGATCAAGCCCTGCGCGAAGTCCTCGGTGAGCACGTGGAACAGAAGGGCTCGCTCGTCACGCCCGAGGGACTGCGTTTCGACTTCGCCCACTTCCAAAAGGTCACGCCCGAAGAACTGCGCCAAGTGGAGCGCCTCGTGAATGCCCGCATCCGCGAAAATCTCCCGTTGCAAGACCACCGCGACCTCGACATCGAGGAAGCGAAGAAAATGGGCGCCATTGCCCTCTTCGGCGAGAAGTATGGCGACAAGGTGCGCGTTGTGCAATTTGGCGACAGCATTGAGTTCTGCGGCGGTACGCACGCTTCGAGCACAGGTTGCCTCGGCTTGTTCCGCATCGTGAGCGAGAGCAGCGTAGCAGCCGGCATCCGCCGCATTGAAGCCCTCACCGGCGAAGCCGCTGAAGAGAGCGTCTACGTGATGCGCGACGTGCTGCAAGGCATTTCGTCGTTCTTCAACAACGCCAAGGACGTGCGCGCAGCCGTCGAAAAGGCCATTGCCGACAACGCCGAACTCCGCAAACAAGTGGAAGAGGCGGTGCACGAACGCGTGATGCAACTCAAATCGCGCCTCATTGAGAAAGCGCAGGAAGTCGACGGCGTGAAGATCGTCTCGGGTGTCCTCCCGATGGAGGTCGACGCCGCGGCGGTGAAGGACTTGGCCTTCCAAGTGGCCGGTCAGTTGCAAGACCGCACCCTCGTGGTGCTCGGTTCGAAGCACGACGACAAACCGCTCCTCACCGTGATGCTCAGCAAAGACCTCGTCGGCGGCGAACGCCAACTCCACGCCGGCAACCTCGTGAAGGCAGCTGCGCAGCTCATCAAGGGCGGTGGCGGTGGCGCCCCCCACTTCGCCACGGCAGGTGGTAAGGACCTGGCTGGCCTCGATGCCGCTGTGGCGCGTGTGCTCGAGCTCGCTGGTTTCTGATCGCGCCCTCAACATTAGGATATGATACTACTCCCCACGAATCGCGTCTTTCGCCGATTCGTGGGGAGCTTTTGTTTTAAGTCGCTCCATGAACGATGCAGACTCGCGCCGATAGATCCCCGCGCGCCGCGCACAACACTCCATACGCACGAGGATTCGCTGCATAGGAGGTAGGACAAGAAACGAATAGGAGTAGCCAAAACCGCGTTGTCCAAAGAAGGCATGCACCCCTTTTCTGATGGAACAAAAGCCTGCCCCTTGCGCCCCTTCTTTCCGTACAAACCCAAGGGGAGGGTCGTTGTTGTGCAAATGCCACCCCATGTTGAGGGACAGCGCCTTTTGGGGATGTTCCGATAGGTAGGGATAAGGCGAAGTCGCGAAGGTTCAGTAAGTCAAAGAGCGTTTGCGCCGGATGGTCGGGAAAAGTTCCTCGACTTTGCGCTATATGGACGCCGCAGTGTGGCGGGATGAAGGGAAAGTTGTGTTTTATCAAGCGCAAAAGTAAGAATTTAGTTT
>ERZ772961.172-NODE-172-length-30585-cov-5.327579_pt1 | contig 30585 bp, 25 predicted proteins | sample MGYA00580677_ERZ772961 | MGnify/ENA primary metagenome ERZ772961 (study PRJEB29015, sample SAMEA2738088) | human oral metagenome | biome: human oral; feature: human-associated habitat; material: saliva | place: China | collected 2227 ... | reverse complement strand
TAGAGAATTAAATCGAACTCGGGTACGTGTCATGAATAAGCATCGCTATAAAGACCCTAAATTATATCGAAAGTTAAAACATTATTGGAAGTTAATTTTAAAGAATCCTAATGAACTTCAGAACTATAAATATAATCGTTATAAACTTTTTGAAAGCTTCATAACAAGCAAAGGAATCGTAGATTATATCTTAGAAAATAATCCATCTCTTAAAAATGATTATGAGGTTGTACATTCACTTCGTGAATGTATTCAGGACAGAGATTATATAGAATTCAAGGGAACGATTGAAGCAGCTACACAATTAAACCTATCTCCTGGTTTAAAAAGGGTATTAAAGACTCTAATTACTTACTTGCCATATATTCAAAATACTTGTGAGCATCCAACTAGAACAAATGGCCCTATCGAAGGAATAAACAATAAAATAAAAGTACTCAAAAGGAATGCTTATGGCTTTAGAAACTATTACCATTTTAGGAACAGGATTATTTTAATAACAAAAATGTTTGGCCCAAAACAAAAAGGAATTAAGCAACAATTAGTTGCTTAATCCCTTCCTAAAATTCTTCATCAACACTATTTGACAAAGAGCCGATAGATTGCTCTATCTAGCCTTTTGTTTATTTTTTATAGACGCATTTTCCATTAACGTATGTTGCAAGTACGTTCGTGTTTAACAATTGAACAGGTTCAGCCTCCAGAATATTTTGGTCTAGAATCACGAAATCTGCTAAAGATCCTACTTCTAGTGTGCCAATGTCTAAACGACTCAGTGCTTTTGCTGCACCACTCGTATGCGCCTTTAATGCCTCTCCAATAGAAATCCGTTGTTCGGGCATTAAGCATGGAACTGGCAGCTGTTCTTTTGTTTGACGAGCAACCGCATTAAACATCGATTCAAACGGCGTCACGTCCAGTACAACTGGCGTGTCTGTTCCAAATCCAAGTGTTGCTCCTTCTTCTAAGAAAGATTTGAACGGGAACATATGACGCGCACGCTCTGCTCCGACTTCTTCATCTAGAGTCTCATAGCCGACCAATAAATGACTTGGTTGCACTGAAACGATTAATGAAGGCTGAGCAGTTAATGGAAGGTCTGTTGGATCCATCACTTCCAAATGTTCAATGGTATTGAATTTATTTGGTGCATCAAATGGCGCCTCTTCCTGTGCTTTTTTGAAGTTTTGTAGAGTCAATGCAATCGCCTTATCTCCAACTGTATGAATTCGCATTGGCCATCCCTCTTTGTTAGCAAGAAGCGTTAAGCGTTCCATCTTCTCTTCTGTTAAGAGCGGACCACCCACGTCTCCTTCAAAGAAAGGCATCGGATACGGCTCTTTTAAATAAGCCGTATGCGAACTTGTTACGCCATCATAAAATTGTTTGACGCCCCCCATTTGAAGCATCTCGGAACGGTACGCTTTATAGAGCTCACGGTTACGTTCGACTTCTTCACGCATCGCTGGGAAGAAGCTTACACGTACTGTTGCATCCTTTTCCACTTTAGCATAGAGTTCTGGATACACAATGTCATCTGGACTCTCCCCCGTTAAAGCAACATCTCCAACAGCGGTCACGCCCATTTGGTTTAGGTAAGCCATATACTCTTTTAAGGCTTGTTCTTCGTCATTTTTATAGACTGACAATACTTTTGATAAATAATAGATAGCTTTTGCTTCCAGAAATACGCCTGTCAGTTCGCCGTCTTCCACTACGGCTTCTCCACCGATGTTTTGTGGGATAGCTTCTGGTGTTAAGTCCAACACCTCTAGCGCCTTGGAATTCAGCCAAATCGTATGCGCATCCCCTGCGATTAAGCAGATGGGTACGTCTGTAGAAGCTTTATCTAAGTCTTCTTTCGTTGGTAAGATTTGTTGACCAAAGTCGCTTGCATACCAGCCAATTCCGATTTTCCATCCATTATATACAGGAATAGAAGCTGCTTGAAGAACCACTTCTTCTATCGTTGGTCCTCCAACGGCCTTCATCTTTCCTAAATGAATTAAGGCTGATAAATATAAATGCACATGCGCATCAATAAAACCAGGGACCACTAGCTTATCGCCTGCATCTAGCACTTCACCTTCAACAGGTGAATCATATTCCAAATGGTTTACAATGCGACCATCTTTAATTTCTAAAATACCAGCTACTGCAGTCGTTGTATTTCCTATAAAGAGGTTTTTAGCTTTTAAATAATAATGCATGTTATAACCCCATCTTGAAGTCTAAGAAGGCTTCGTTATATTTTTGAATCCAATCATTTCCTAGATATTCATAATGTTCTAATGAATTAATAATTTCTTCTGAAGGATAGTAGGTTTCATCAGAAACCACTTCTGGATCCATCAATTCTTTTGCTTTTTCGTTCGGTGTCGAATACCCTACATACTCCGCATTTCTTGCTGCATTTTCTGGGCGAAGCATAAAGTTAATAAAGGCATAAGCACCTTCAACATTGACAGCCGTATGCGCAATTGCGAAGTTATCTGTCCAAACCGCACTTCCATCTTTTGGCAAGATATATTGTACATTTGGATTTTCCTCCGCTACTGCAGCAGCATCCCCAGAATACCCCATTCCGATTGGAGCTTCTTCAAGTTTCATCATTGTTTTAATTTCTTCATTCAGTACAGCACGCACATTAGGGCTCAGCTGTTTTAATTTCTCTTTGGCAGCTTTTAATTCTTCATCGTTTTTAGAGTTCAATGAGTACCCTAATGATTGAAGAGCCATCCCGAGCGCTTCACGGTTTCCATCTAAAATAAGTACTTTATTTTTGAAATCTTCTTTCCATAAATCACTCCATGTTTGGATGCTTTCTGGATCGATATATTTCGTATTGACCATAATTCCGACTGTCCCCCAGAAATACGGAATCGTATATTGATTTCCATTATCCACTGGACTATTTAATAAGAAAGGAGAAATATTTTCTAGTCCTTTAATCTTTGAATGGTCGAGTTTTTGAAGTAAATTTTGACTGACTAATTTCGTAATGCTTGATTCACTCGGAAAGACGATATCATAACGTGTCCCACCTTGTTTTAATTTGGCTTCCATCGCATCATTTGAATCAAATGTTTCATAGACAACTTGAATGCCTGTTTCTGCTTCAAATTCCTTAATTAATTCTGGATCGATATAGTTCCCCCAGTTAAATAGGAATAGTTGCTGTTGTTCTCCCGAAGTTTCTACTTCTTCCGTAGATTCCTTTGCTTGAAGCATGTTTTTTACTCCAAATAAAATAGCAACCATTGCAAGAATTGCAACGATTAAAGATACTAGTTTTTTCATTTATAACCCCTTCTCATTAAAAAAACTGCTTTTAATACAGTATGACACCTAGATTAAAAGCAGTTCTCATTCTTATTTAGATTTTACGTAGTTCTTACCGTTAGCGGCTGGTCCTTCCGATTTTCCAATGAATCCTACCAATACAATGATAGTAATCAAATATGGAGCAATCGTCAAGCCAATTGATGGGATATCTTTAATTACTGGAATATAATTTCCAATTACCCCTAAACTTTGTGCTAAACCAAAGAGTAATGCCGATAGCATAACGCTCACTGAATTCCACTTACCAAAGATCATCGCAGCCATCGCAATGAACCCTTGACCAGCGATAGTTGTTGCTGAGAAGTTCAGCGTAATCGATTGAGCAACGATTGCTCCCCCAATTCCGGCTAAGAATCCTGAAATTAAAACTCCTGAAAAACGCATACGGTAAACATTAATTCCTAATGTATCTGCTGCTTGTGGATGTTCCCCTACAGAACGTAGACGTAATCCGAATTTTGTTTTATTTAAAATCACCGCACAGACAAAAGATAATCCAATCGCTAAGTAAGCTGGAACAAATGTATCTGTAAAGAAGATTTTACCAATAATTGGAATCGAACTTAATACTGGAATCGTTGTTTTACCAAAATAGTTCGTAATGATTTCTGTTTGTCCGATTTCGTTATACATCAAGCGACAAAGGAACACCGTTAAGGCTGGCGCTAATAAATTTAATACCGTTCCTGAGATGATGTGGTCGGCACGTAAGTAAACTGTTGCTACCGCGTGAATGGATGAGTATAACATACCAGCTAGTGCGGCTACACCAAGTGCAACCCATGGCGTCCAAGAACCAAATTGCGGAGCAAACGCCAAGTTAAACACCGCTGAAGCAAAAGCCCCGACGACCATTGTTCCTTCAAGACCGATATTTACAATCCCGCTTCGTTCTGAGAAGATACCACCAAGCCCTGTTAAAATCAGTGGCGTTGAGTAGATGAGCATGTTCCCAACAACTACTTGTAAAAGTGTTACTAAATCCATTTCTCATTACCCCTTTCTCTTCCCAATTTGAGGGAATTTATCAACAATAACTTGCATTAAGTAGTTCGCACCTACAAAGAAGATGATAAATGCAACTACGATAGACACGACTTCTGTTGGAATCTTCGCAAGGAGCGGCATTGAAATCCCACCGATACGAAGAATCGCAAATACTAATGAAGAAAATAGAATTCCAATTGGATTACTTAACCCCAGAAGTGCTACTGCCATTCCGTCCCATCCAATACTTGGAAGACTTTCTGAAGCAAAGGCATTTTGGAAAGTTCCTAACCCTTCCATTACTCCACCAAGACCCGCTAAGGCACCTGAAATGACCATTGCAAGAATAATCGTCTTCTTCGCGCTCATCCCTGCATATTCAGCCGCGTGTTTGTTTAATCCTACTGTTTTTAATTCAAAACCAGTTGTCGTCTTATTCATAATAAGCCAAACCACGAAGACTGCTGCAATTGCAATAAAGAGACCTCCATGCAAGGTGGATTTCCCTGTTAGTTGATATAAGAATTGCATTTTTAAACTTGCTGCTTCTGGAACTGAAGCTGTGATTTCGGCTTTTTCCGTTAAAACTTCACGAATAATGTAGTTTACGATATGAAGGGCTGTATAGTTAAGCATGATGGTTACAATCACTTCGCTGGCATTAAAGTATGCTTTTAAGTAACCCGCAATCCCTGCCCAGATAGCACCAGCAAGCATCCCCATGAAAATACATAATGGTAAGAGGATGATTTTTGGTAAATCTGGTAATAAGAGACCTGTTGCAACAGATGCAAACCATCCGACTAATGCTTGTCCTGCAACCCCGATATTGAAGAAACCTGCGTAACTTGCAAACGCAAATCCAAGAGCTACAAGAATTAAAGGTGTGGCCTGTCGTAATGTTTCACCAATATAGTATGGTTTTCCAAGCGAACCTTTAAGTAGCGCTGAATACCCTTTTACAACATCAAATCCGAATACCCACATGATGATGGCTCCGACTAATAGCCCAAGCACCACTGAAAGGACCGGAATAAGAATCTTTTTGTATTTTGAATTTTTCATCTTACAACGCCTCCTGTTCCTTGGCTCTTACTTGTTCTCTTGTCGAACCCGCCATTAATAATCCTAATTCAGTTTCATTTGTTTCTTTGGTATCTAGCACGTCTACGATACGACCTTCATACATTACAGCAATACGGTCCGCAACATTTAAAATTTCGTCTAATTCAAAACTCATCAGTAATACTGCTTTTCCTTTATTCCGTTGATCAATTAAACGCTTATGAATGTATTCAATCGCACCTACGTCTAACCCACGTGTTGGTTGTGCTGCAATGAGTAAACTTGGGTCACGGTCAATTTCACGAGCAATAATCGCTTTTTGTTGATTCCCACCAGATAGAGCTCCAGCAGCCACTGTAGGACTAGTAGTACGCACGTCAAATTCTTCAATTAAACGTTCTGCTAAATCTACAAAGGCTTTCTTATTTAAGAAGCCATTCTTCGATAATGGTTCTTTATAGTATGTTTGGAGTCCGATATTTTCATCGAGTCCCATTTGAAGAACAAGACCATGTTTATGACGGTCTTCTGGAATATGTCCAAGGCCCCCTTCTGTACGTTGTCTTGTAGGTAACTTCGTGATGTCTTTTCCATCTAGTTCAATCGTTCCACTTTCAATAGCACGTAATCCAGATAAAGCTTGAATGAGTTCTGACTGTCCGTTTCCGTCAACCCCAGCAATCCCGACAACTTCACCGTGTCTCACCGTTAAATTCAGCCCCTTAACAGCTTCGATGCCACGACTATCTTTCACAACTAAATCTTTAATCACTAAAGCCTCTGTTGTTGGTTTAGCAGCTTCTTTTTGTGTCTTGAAGGATACAGAACGTCCGACCATCATATCGGCTAATTCTTGGTCCGTTACATTACCAATCTCAACAGTGCCAATCACATTTCCACGACGGATAACGGTACAACGGTCCGCAACGGCTTGAATTTCCTTAATCTTATGAGTAATTAAGAAGATGGATTTTCCTTCTTTCGTTAATTGCTTCATGATTATTATGAGTTCTTCGATTTCTTGCGGAGTTAACACTGCAGTAGGTTCATCAAAGATTAAAATATCCGCACCACGATACAATGTCTTCAAAATTTCAACACGTTGTTCCATCCCAACTGTAATATCTTCAACCTTTGCATCAGGGTCTACAGCAAGATGGTACTTTTTAGAAAGTTCCATAATTTCTTTTTTTACCGCATTTTTATCGATAAAACCGAACTTTGTTTGCTCCTTACCGAGGATAATGTTCTCCACTACGCTAAATTTCTTAACAAGCATAAAGTGTTGGTGAACCATTCCAATCTTTAATCGATTCGCTGTATTTGGCGAATCAATCTTTGTCGGTACACCATTGACTTTAATTTCTCCTTCCGTTGGTTCTAATAACCCCGAAAGGATATTCATTAAAGTCGATTTCCCTGCTCCGTTTTCTCCAAGAAGAGCATGGATCTCTCCTTTTTTCAATGTTAAATCAATCTGATTATTCGCTACAAAGTCGCCAAACTTCTTCGTGATGCCCTTCATCTCAATCACAAATGTTTCTTCTACCAATCGTCTCACCCCACAAAGTGTTCTATGTATACAAAAGTAGGAGCGAAGAAATACGTATTCTCTTCAGCTCCTACTCCTCTCAATTCAAGTTCGTTTATTTAAAATTAAGGTTTCGCAGGAACTTCTTGTTTTCCTTCGATAATTGCTTTTTTGAATACAGCAATTTTTTCCTTAACTGCGTCTGATAATTGACCATCTGTTAAACCAACACCATTATCAGATAATCCGTAAAGTACTTGTTCACCACCGTGGTAGTTTCCTTTAGAAGCATCTTCACTAAATTTGATTAGCGCTTGTTTTACACCTTTAAGTGTAGATGCCAATGTTACATTACGAGAGTCGTTCACTTTACCTTCTGCTTGTTGGTCTTGGTCAACCCCGATTACCCAAATTTGACGATCTGGGTTAGCTTCAACGATTGATTTAGCTGCTGCGAATACTCCAAGTCCTGCACCACCAGCTGCTGCATAAATAATGTCAACATCTGAAGCGTACATTGCTTCTGCAAGAGATTTTGCTTTAGCACCATCTGAGAATGATTCAGCATATTGAATTTCAACAGTTGCTTTAGGATTTACTGCTTGAACCCCTGCTTTAAAACCAGCTTCGAATTTGTCTAATGCTGGACCGTGCATACCACCGATGAAAGCTACTTTATTTGTTTTAGTTGTTAAACCAGCTGCAACTCCTGCAAGGAACGCTGCTTCATGGTCTTTGTAGTTGATTGAAGCAACGTTTGGTTGTTCAACCACACTATCGATAATCGCAAAGTGAGCATCTGGATTTGCTTTTGCTGCTTCGTCAACAGCTTTTTGTAATTTAAATCCGATTGCGAAAATAATATTGTACTCATTTAATACCGCAGTATTGAGGTTTGTAGCGTAATCAGATTCAGCTTTTGAAAGAATGTAATCTACACCATTGCCCTTAGTTTTACCACCATTGTTTTTGCCCCATTCAAGCAATCCTTCCCAAGCACCTTGGTTAAATGATTTATCATCGACACCACCAGTGTCTGCAACCATTACCGCTTTGAAGTTGTCTGAAGAGCCTGCGCTTTGAGAAGATGCTTGTAAACTGTCAGATTTTGACCCGCCACATGCTGCTAATAGTGCAGTCGCACCAAGTGTCAATGCAAATAAAGCTAAATTCTTTTTAGTTTTCACGATAAAAAACCTCCAATAAATGATTTACTACAGTCATTCTAACATAAATAGAATGAAAATCAAGCTAAATCTTTTCATTGGAGGTAATTTTTATGAAAAACGTTCGGATTTTACATTTTTATGCGTTGGTTTCACCTGGTTCGGAAGCGTCATTTTCATTGAAAACATGAACATTAACTTTTCTTCCTTTACTTCCATCAGCAGGTCCAACATAGCCACGCGCTTCTAAATCATCAATTATACGCGCTGCACGGTTAAATCCGATACGGAATCTTCTTTGTAAATAAGAGGTACTAATCGTTTCTTGTTCTTTTAATAGTTCAATCACTTCGTAGAATAGTTCGTCTTCTGGTTCACTTCCACCTGCAGAAGTTGTATTTTCTGAAGGCATCATCGCTTCATCATACTCTACTTCTTGTTGATTCTTAACAAAATCAACGATACGTTCGACTTCTTCGTCTGTTAGGAATGCTCCTTGTACACGAATTGGTTTATTTTCACCCATTGGCATATAAAGCATATCCCCACGACCTAGAAGTTTCTCAGCACCATTGGCGTCAATAATCGTACGAGAGTCTGTACCACTGGATACTGCAAATGCGATACGAGAAGGAACGTTGGCTTTAATAATCCCTGTAATAACGTCAACGGATGGACGTTGTGTTGCAAGAATCATATGAATTCCGGCAGCACGGGCCATTTGCGCAAGACGAATAATCGCATCTTCCACCTCATTACTTGCAACCATCATTAAGTCCGCAAGCTCGTCTACAATCACGACGATATAAGGAAGTGTTGGGTTATTTTCGCCAGTTTCACGATTATATTGTTCGACATGAGCGTTATATCCATCGATATTACGCATTCCCATTGAAGCGAATAATTCGTAACGTTTTTCCATCTCAGCTACTACTTTTTGTAAGGCTTGAGCCGCTTTACGAGGGTTCGTTACAACCGGAGTTAATAGATGCGGAATGCCATTATACACATTCAACTCTACCATCTTCGGATCGATCATCATTAATTTCACTTCATGTGGTTTAGTCTTCATTAAAATACTTGTAATAATGCCGTTAATACATACGGATTTACCAGAACCTGTTGACCCGGCAATGAGCATATGCGGCATTTTTGTAATATCACAAAGACGAACATTACCAGAGATATCTCTTCCCAATGGTACGTCTAATGGTTTTGGTGATTGAATCGCTGATTGAATCACATCGCTAAAGGAAACAAAACTTGTTTGGCTATTTGGAACTTCAATTCCCACATAAGGCTTTCCTGGAATTGGAGCTTCGATACGAATATCCTTAGCTGCAAGTGCGAGTGCAATATCATCACTCAAGTTGACAATCTTACTTACTTTCACACCAATCGCTGGTTGAATTTCGTATTTTGTAACAGCTGGTCCTAGCATTGGGTTTGGCATTACTTTGGCATCCACACCAAAACTTGCAAAGGTACGCTCTAAAATACGCATATTCCGTTCTACAATCGTACGTTCATTTGATTGATCCGATTGTTGTACGGGATTTAATAAGGTCACTGGTGGTAATTGATAATCTTCATCATTTTGTTCACCACTCATTGAAAGTTCCCCGATATCTTCCCCATCATCCTCAAACTCAGGCTCCTCCGCTTTTGGAACGGCTACAGGAGCTACTGGTTCTACAGGCGCTACTGGTTCCACTGGAGGAATCGGTTCTACTGGTTCTACCATTGGAGACGTTGAATATTCTGCCTCAGTTAATGTTTCATCTTCATATTCATCAAAGAATACATCCTTCATTCGGTCTAATAATGAATGAGGTTTTCTTGGTTCTTTTGGTTTTGCAGGGGTTTCCGTTTGTACAGGTGCCACATCTGTTGTAACAGAGGTAGTAACAACCTGCTCTTCTTTTTCTTGTTCTTCTTCCATACGGCGGGCTTCACGTTCCGCTTTACGCACGGCTAATTTTTCAGATGCATTAGCTGTTTGCGTACGTACGAAATCCATCACATCACTTAAATGGACGTTAAAAATTAATAATGCACTACATACTAATAATAAGAATACGAGTAAATATGTTCCCCATTGCGAAACAAGGAAATACGTACAAGAATAAAGGAGAGTTCCCAATACCCCACCACCGAGACGTTGAGAAACGGTATTTGAAGTAAAGTCCACCATAAAGCGACTCATCATCTCTTGGAATACTGGAGAACCGGAACTAGTGAAACTACTATAGGTCATCACAGACACAAATAGAAGTAGTGCCACACTTGATGAGATTGCAGCCGCAGTCCATCTCCAAATGATTTTAGGCATTCTTCCACGGAATAACATTCCAAATCCAGCTAGAACGCCGCACACTCCACCGAAAACAAATAAATCTCCGATAAAGAAACGAATCAGATTCGCAAAGAATTTTCCAAGGAAGCCTAATTGAAAAATAGCTAATATACTATAGACAATAATAAATACTGCAACAGCTTCAATGGATAAAAACGGATTTGTATTCTTTGTATTTTTTCGTTGTGTTTTTTTCTTCGTTTGTTTAGCCACGTTCTTCTCCTTTCAACTCTACTAATTGATTCTTCTCATCGACTAAAATGAGCCCGTGGAATACTTGAACATCACATTCACACGACACACAATATTCTTTTTCTTCTTTTGTCCAAAAGGCAACAGCACTCTCTCCCTTTGCACGCTTTTCTGGATAATTTGATTCAAGTCTTTCTTCATGCTTCGTAAAGCTTTCGTACGCTTCTTCTAATGTACTAAAAACTTCAGTCGAAACAATCATTTTCTCCCAGTCGTCAAAAAACCACCATGGTTCATCCTGACCTACTGTTTCAATTACTTTAAACATGTTTTCACCTCGTCTATTAGTATACCAAATTTTGCGAAATCATGGTAATCTTGTTTCATAGAGATGAGAAATAATTTATGATTTAGGAGGTCTTTCCATGATTACAAGACAAATTCGCGTCTGGGGACGTGTTCAAGGGGTTGGTTTTCGCTTTTTCACACAACAATTAGCGATCCAACTCGACCTGTGCGGAACCGTTCAAAATAAAATGGATGGCTCTGTATTTGCGGTAGCACAAGGTGAGGAAAAAGCTGTCACTCGTTTTATGGAAAGAGTTAAAGCCTCTACTTCCCCTTACGGACGTGTGGATCGCTATGAAGAAAGCGAGGTCTGTGACGCTCCGCTATACACAAAGTTTCAAATTATATAAAGAACGTTGCTATTTCAACGAAACACGTGTACAATAAATCATGTCATTAAATGAAAAGGAAAGTGATTATGAAACTAACAAAAAAAGCTCAACTGCTATTCGTTGCAACAGTTCTTCCCCTACTACTTGCGGGATGTACCGTTCAATATAATGAAAATAAGGAACCAATTGGTTGGCTCTATAATTATTTAGTAGTCCCAACACAATGGTTATTAAACCAAATTGCTTCTGTATTTAACGGAAACTACGCGATTGCAATTGTGATTGTATCAATACTTGTTCGTGTCCTATTGATGCCAACACAATTCCATCAAATGAAAACAATGCTTGTCCAACAAGAAAAAATGGCAGTATTAAAACCTTATATTGCTGAGATTACTGCTCGTGCAGAACAAGCATCAACTCCTCAAGAGAAACTTGCAATCCAACAAGAACAAATGGAGTTATACAAATTAAACAATGTCTCATTAATGGGCGGTATCGGTTCAGGATGTTTACCAATCTTGATTACACTCCCAATCTGGAGCGGATTGTATAACGCGATTCTATTATCAAACGAAATTTCAAGCAGTGATTTCATGGGAATCAACCTTGGAGCACAATTCTTACCAATTGCCCTTGCGACAATGGTGGCTTACTATGTTCAATCAGTAGTCAGCCAAATGGGAATGGACGAAGAAACGAAAAAACAAAGTCGTTCAATGAACTACATTCTTCCAATAATGATGTTCATGATGACTTTCCAATCACCAGCTGGGGTTGGTATTTACTTCTTCATCTCTGCCCTTATCCAAATTTTACAATCATGGATTCAAAACACATATATTCGTCCAAAAATTAAAGCTCAAATCGACGAAGAATTAAACCATGAAAACATTGTGTTACCACAACGTACAACACCACGTAAAACAGCTCAAAAAGCAACTCAACAAGAAACGTTCGCACAACGTCAAAACAAAACTGGTGGCCGTAACGCTGGTAAACAAAACCGTAGATAATAACGCAAAATACCTTTGAGAAATTTTCTCAAAGGTATTTTTTTATGCAAGTTGTATCATGCATGATACGTATCACAGATGATACACTTTAATTTTTCAACTGCTTTTGTATCAAAAATGATACGTATCATTTTTGATACAACTGACTTTTTCAACTGAGGATGTAACAATTATGAACCGTAACAAAAATGTGACATTCGCAAAAAAAGACATAACGAACCTCGTCGCTATGTCTTTTCCTGCTAATTTTATTCTTGCATCATCCCTGCTTGGAGTTGATACATCTTATAATAGAGCCCTTCTTTTTCTAGAAGTTCTGTATGCGTTCCGCTCTCTACGATTTCTCCTTTATCCAATACAAAGATTTGGTTAGCATCTTGAATCGTCGATAATCGGTGCGCAATCGCTAAAGTAGTACGCCCGTTTCTCATTTTCTTAAGAGACGTTTGAATGACTTCTTCGGTTTGCGAATCGATATTAGCAGTTGCTTCATCCAGAATCAGAATTTTCGGATTGGCCGCAATCGTTCGTGCAAAGGCGATTAATTGACGCTCGCCGCTTGAGAACGTTGAGCCCTTTTCAGACACTTTATTGTCATATCCTTGTGGCAGTTGCTCGATAAAATGATGCGCATCCACGAATTCGCTTGCTTGTTTGACTTCTTCGTCCGTGATGTCTTGGTACATACGAATATTGGAAGCCACTGTTCCATGGAACAAGAAAGGATCTTGAAGCACGAGTCCAATTTTATCGCGAAGGACTTCCTGTGAATAACGTTGAATTGGAATATCATCAATCAAGATTTCTCCTTCTTTGAAATCATAGAATCGTAAGAAGAGATTCATAATAGAAGATTTCCCTGACCCAGTTGACCCAACAAAGGCAACCGTCTCTCCTGGATTCACCACAAAGTTAATATTCTTTAATACATTCCGTTTTCCATCATAAGAGAAAGTAACGTTTTTAAACTCAATCTTCCCATCTTTAATCTCAGTCACCTTCCCAAGTTGTTCAGGTTCGTAATCCGTATTATCGATTACTTCAAAGACACGAGTTGCTGCAATCATCGATGTTTGAATAATCGAGAAGTTTTGCGTCACATCAATTAATGGATTAAATAACTGATTTGAGAATTGAATAAAGGCGTACATCACCCCTGCTGTCACTCCTGCTACTTCCCATGTAATGCCAAAGTATAAAATAATGACCGCATAGGCAACAAGTTTCAACAGCGACATCGCTGGACGAAGGAACAGACTATTCACATTAATCGAACGATTCGAGAATTGCACATGCTCCTCGTTAATTTGTTCGAATTCTTTTCTTAAACGTTCTTCTTGGTTAAATGCCTGAATCATCTTCATCCCGTCAATACTTTCTGCTAGCTTCACGTTAATCTCGCTGAGCTTCTCACGCGTCTTACGAATCACACTATGAGAGAGACGGTTATAGATTTTAATAGAGGCAAACATCACCGGAATAAAGAGAACCATTAATATCGTAAGGCCAACATTCATACTAAACATTGCAGACAATGTGGCCACGACGATAAATAAGGTGCTTAAAAACATCGAGAAAATCGAACTAAACATATCGCTGACCGCCTGTGTATCGTTGGTTAACCTGGAAACGATGGCTCCAGCTGGTGTTGTATCAAAGTACGTCATATTGAGTTTTTGCATATTCGAAAAGGCCTCTTGACGTAAATCCCGTACAACACTGTTGGATACATAGCTAAAGGCATAGGTCCCAATATACGTTAATAACACTCGCAGTAAGAATAGTGAGTAGTAAACCATAAGGAGCCAGTACCCCTCATTCCATGTGCCCTTATCAATATACGTATCGATATAATAACGGGCCATTAGTGGAATCACTGTTGCAGTCACACTGGATAAGAGGATAAATAAAATCGCAATCGTACTAGCCATCTTATACCGCCATAAATAGGCAATGAGTCGATTAAAGGTCTTAAAGTTCAACCGCGTCTCCCCCTTCCTCAAGTGTCGCTTCAAGCTGTTGACGGTCGTAGGTTTTCGCATACCAACCACCAAGCGCCATTAATTCTTCATGCGTTCCTTTTTCAACAATACGTCCATCTTGGAGCACGATGATAAGGTCCGCATGCACAATCGCTGATAGACGGTGCGCCGTGATCATTGTTGTTTTATCTCTGCGTTCACGTTTTAAGTTTTCCAAAATTAAATGCTCTGTCTTGGCATCAACAGCCGATAACGAATCATCTAGCATTAAGATTTCAGGGTTCACAATAAGTGCGCGTGCCATCGATAGACGTTGTTTTTGACCGCCTGATAAAAGCACACCCTTCTCCCCAATTAAGGTATCGAACCCTTGCGGCATCGCCATGATATCGTTATAGAGTCCGCAGATTTTAGTAGCTTCTACAACGGCTTCGTCAGAAAGCGTTGGATTTCCAAAACGAATATTGTCTTTAATCGACATCGCAAATAGAATCTGTTCTTGTGGTACATAGCCTATCAGCGCACGCAAGTCTTTAATGCGATATTCTTGAATGGAACGTCCATTCATCAAAATCTCTTCTTTTCCTGCATCATATTGACGTAGGAATAATTTTAAGAGTGTTGATTTCCCAGAACCTGTTGGGCCCACAATCCCCAGCGTTTGCCCTTTGTGAAGGTTAAATACTACGTCTTGTAACGTTGGCACATCTTCGTATTGGAAATTATGAATAGCAACAACAATCTCACGAGCTTCTGTAATTGGAAGTGCCTGTGGAGTTTCTTCGACTTCGCTTGTTTCTTCCAATAATTTTTCAATACGGCGATATGAGATACTTGCACGTTGACCGATATTAAGGAGCCAACCAATGGCTTGAAGCGGCCACACTAGCATATCTAGGTACGTCATGAAGGTAATCATTTCCCCCACTGTAAATTCTCCGCGTTGGATTAAATAACCACCATATCCCAAACTGATTAAGTAGCTGAGCCCCACGAAAATAAGAACAATTGGATCGAATAGATTATTATATTTTGCGGCGTTGTTATTCTTCTTCCATGCATCTTGGTTCGTTTTCCAAAACGATGCAGTTTCTTTTTCGCCATAGCCAAATGATTTCGTCACTTTTATCCCAGAAACACTCTCGTTCACATGGTTATTCAATAACGAAAAGGCTTCTTGTGATTCCTTAAAACTCTGATGCTCTGCACGAACCACGATATTCGTCGCAATCGCAAGGAGTGGTAATGGAATAATCGCAACGAGTGTCACTCGCCAATCTAGCACAAAGAACATCGTTGCTAAAGTCACTAATGCTGTAATCGAGGCATCGACAGCCGACATCACACCTCCACCAGCCGTCATGACTACCGCATTCACATCATTGGTTGCATGCGCCATCAAGTCTCCAGAGCGATATTTTTGATAGAAGCTTGGAGACATGCTTGTAAAGTGTTCGTATAATTGATTTCTCAGTCTCTGGCCTAACGAATTCGCAGTTCCAAAGATAAATAGGCGCCATACGAAACGGAGTCCGTACATGGCAACTGCTGAAAGGAGCAATAGCAGTAAGTTCCATAATAAAGACGATGTTGTTAGCGTCTTGAGGTCGATGGAATCGACGACTTCCCCAATCACTCTTGGTGGAATCAGATTGAAAACACTGACGAGCGATAATGCAATGATTCCAATCGTGTATCGTTTCCACTCTAATTTAAAAAACCATGATAATTTCTTTAATAAATACATGTTTCTCTCCTTTCACGCGTCAATCTATTGTACTATAGTCCCCTATCTATTTCATACAATAAGTTCTAAAAAAGACAATCCTTCTCTTGTTGGAAAAGGATTGCCTATTACTTAGTTTTTCTTTTGTGTTTGCGGATAAATCCATAAGAAGACAACAAGTGCCAAAACTCCTAAAGTCGTTACAAAGATGATACTTGTTTGTCCTGCTGTTACTAGATTGGAATCAAACGAGCTGAAAATACGAGCGATAATCGTTGTTGAAATTGCACCAGTGAACTGTTGCAAGGTATTCACGATACTATTTCCATCCGCTTGAATTTCCGGTTTCAACTGAGCTAACGAATATGTTACGTTACTTCCCATTACAAATCCAATCCCTGTCATAAAGATGACGTTGAGGGCTAATAAAGGATAAATCGTCAATCCTGGGAAGAAGAAGCTGATGGCTACTCCCCCAACAACTGCAAAGATTAACCCTGTTAAGAGTGGTTTTAGTGGACCTGATTTATCATACCAGCGACCAGACAAGGCTGAAAGTACGGCTACCATCGCAGCTCCTGGGAACATAAAGAGCCCTGCCACTGTGGCTGTTTCGCCCCACGCTAATTGAATGTAGTTTGGATAAATAAACGATAATCCTAGTACCATTCCTTGGAAAGCTAGGACGATATATAATGTCGCGTTAAACGTCGCAAATTGGAACGGTTTGAACGACAAGAGCGCATTTTCTCGGTTAAAGTAGAAGAATGCTGCAAAAGCTATAACCACTACTCCAAGATAGACAACTGATAAATGTTCAATCGCCATTAGTAAGCTTGCAAGTCCAATCCCTAATGTGACAAACGCCATTAAATTAAACGGTTGTTTCTTCGGAGATTCTTCTGCTGGAATCGCCCAAAGACCCATCACTAACGAGAATACTAAAAATGGAATCAATGCGTAGAAAATCGCACGCCATCCGAATGCGCTTGAGACAACTCCACCAAATGTCGGACCGATTGGTGGAGCTAGTGCTGTTGTCATCGCTCCAATCCCAATGACGGTTCCATGTTGATGAAGCGGAACTTGGGATAATACGATATGGAACATTAGCGGAAGCGCAATTCCTGTTCCTATCCCTTGCATAAAGCGTCCAAGTAATAAAATCAGTAAGTTTGGTGAAATACAGTCAATTAAGACCCCACCAATAAATAAAAGGTTCGCTGCCAAGAAGAGTTGGCGAATCGTGTAGTTTCGTGTTAAATAAGCCGTAATTGGAACGACAATGGCAATGGCTAGTAAGTATCCTGTTGTGACCCATTGAATCCCTGAAGAATCTGTATTGAATTCTGTCATAAGGGTCGGGAAGGTAACGTTCATTGCAGTTTCAATCAACACGCCACAAAAGCTCATAATCGCCGTTGCGACTACTGCTGGAATGACATGCCATGTTTTAGTTTGGTTTCCCATTTAGTTCTCCTTTCTTTGCGTTATCTTCACCATAAAAAAACCGCAACCTTACTAGACAGTAAGATGTTGCGGTTTAAATTATTTTATAACGCTGTTTCCTAACGTTTTTTCTTTAATTTTTTCAATTTATTTTGTTTTTGACGGCGTGCGTATTGTTGCATACCGATTTGAGCGAGTTTGTTTCCACGTCCGCCCATGCCCATTTGGTTCATCATGCCTTCTAAGCCTTTCATATTACCGTTGGACATTTGGTTCATCATCTTCTTAGACTCGTTGAATTGTTTAATTAAACGGTTCACTTCAGCAAGAGGACGAGCCGAACCTGCCGCAATCCGTTTACGACGAGCCTGTGATAAGATATCTGGATTTTCACGTTCTTGTGGAGTCATTGATAAGACAATAGCTTTCATACGTGCTGTATCTTTTGGATCCACTTTTAAGTCGTTTAGACCAGCCATTTTATTCAAGCCTGGAATCATCTTCAAGATATCCTCAAGCGGTCCCATCTTATTCACTTGGTCTAATTGGTCGATAAAGTCATTAAAGTCAAAAGTGTTTGCTTTAATTCTATCCGCCATCTCTTGCGCTTTTGCTTCATCGAAGTCTTGTTGCGCCTTCTCGATAAGGGTCATCATATCCCCCATACCAAGAATACGAGAAGCCATACGTTCTGGATAGAAGATTTCGAAGTCTTCTAATTTTTCCCCACGACCTGTAAACTTAATTGGTTTTCCTGTAACGGAACGAATCGATAGAGCCGCACCACCACGAGTATCCCCATCAAGTTTTGTAAGAATCACCCCTGAGATATCCAAACGTTCATTAAATGTTTGAGCCACGTTTACGGCATCTTGCCCTGTCATTGAGTCGACAACGAGTAAGATTTCGCTTGGATTTGCGACTGCCTTGATGTTTTGTAATTCTTCCATCAAGTTTTCGTCAATATGCAAACGACCGGCCGTATCGATAATGACTAAGTCGCGACCATCGATTTTCGCTTTTTCAATCGCTTGTTTTGCAATTTCCACTGGGCTTACTTGATTTCCAAGTGAGAACACTGGGAAGTTTAATTGTTTCCCTAATGTTTGTAATTGGTCAATCGCGGCTGGACGGTACACGTCGGCAGCAACTAGTAATGGGCGTTTCTTTTCATGTTTTGCCATGAACGAAGCCAATTTACCAGCAGTTGTTGTTTTACCGGCCCCTTGTAGACCGACCATCATCACTACCGTTGGCGGTTTCGCTTCGAAACGGAACGGCGCTTGTTCGCCCCCCATTAATTCTGTTAATTCTTCGTTAACGATTTTAACGACTTGTTGCGCTGGTGATAATGCTTCAAGCACATTCGCACCTAATGCACGTTCGTTCACTTTACGCACGAAGTCTTTTACAACTTTGAAGTTAACGTCGGCTTCTAAAAGCGCAAGACGCACTTCACGCATCATTTGTTTTAAGTCAGCTTCCGTAATTTTTCCTTTTCGAGAAACGGAAGTCATCGCATTTTGCAGGCGATCTGATAATCCTTCGAATGCCATAATTTCACTCCTTGAGTTTATTTATTCATCTCTTGTAATTTTGAAACGATTGAAGCAAGCTGTGTTGCCTCAGGATAGTTCTTTTGAATTTCTTTTTCTAATTCATCATAGTGCTCTTGGCGTTTATAGAAATCAGCGACTAGATGTAATTTCTCTTCGTAGTTTTCTAATAGTTTTGCCGAGCGGCGGATATTATCATATACTGCTTGACGGCTTACGTCAAATTCTTCGGCGATTTCACCAAGCGAATAATCATCCCCATAATAGAGCTCCATATATTCGAGTTGTTTATCGGTTAAAAGGCTGCCATAGAACTCTACAAGCAAGTTCATTTGCGTTGTTTTTTCTAATTCCATTCATTGCCCTCCCTTAAACTCATATCTTTTATTATAGCAAAGTTCTACCCTTTTCGCTATTAAAAATAAGCGCTAGAATCACTTCTAACGCTTTTTATAAGCTTCAATCAGCGCTTCAATTTCAGCCAAAGTTTTCGCAAAATGAATCCTGCTTCTGTCTTCTTCACTTAGTAAGTTCGTCTCTACCATTTTGTCGAAAAAGGCTTCTAAATGATCGTAGTAACCTTCCATATTATAGAAAATACAGATGCCCTGTGTTTGGCCTACACGCACCCAAGAAACCACTTCTGCGATTTCTTCAAGAGTTCCAGGACCACCAGGAAGCGCAATATATGCATCACTGAGTTCAATCATCTGATTTTTACGCTCGGACATCGTTTCCACGATATGAAGTTTCGTGATATCTTGTTTGGCAATTTCTCGCTCTACAAAAAACTGCGGCATCACGCCAATGACTTTGCCGCCTTCGTTCATCACGGCAGTAGCAACTAAACCCATTAGTCCTGTATTTCCACCACCATAGACAAGCGTGTGGTGATTTTTTGCCATCCACTTCCCTAGTTCTTCTGTCTTTTTGTCAAATGCAGGGCAATTACTTTGGCTTGCCGCACAATAAACTGCAATATTCATATGTTCTCCTTTAAAACAAAGAGGCGTAATCTCTTACGCCCCTCTACTCATTTTTATTTAAACGCTGCAATAATTTCGTCAGCGATATCTTTAGAACAGATAACACCTGTTGTCTTTTTGTTAGGAACTAAGAAGTCTACTTCTTTTCCATCCACTGTACTGTAGTGTAATCCTAATTCTTTAGCAATCACCATTCCTGGTGCGATATCCCAAGGAGCTAATAATGTTGAAACATACGCTACAGATTTTCCTAAAATCACTTGAATATGCTCGATTGAAGAAGCTCCATAAGTACGAGTAACCATTGCTTTACGAATCATTTCTGCTTCTTTTTCAGTCGCTTCTAATAACATAAATCCATTTACGTTAATAGAGCTGTCGCCAATGTTGTGGATTTCAGGAGTTGAAAGACGACGGCCGTTGCAGTATGCACCGTAATCTTTAATACCGTATACGAAGCGATCACGCATCACATCGTAAATGTAGCCTAATAGACCTACACCATCTTTATATAAAGCAATCATAATACCGAAGTCTTCTTGACGTTTCACGAAGTTCAATGTTCCATCGATTGGGTCGATTAACCAAACGTAACCGTCCATTGAAGTTAATTCGTCACCGAAACCTTCTTCTCCCATGATTTTATGTGTTGGGAATTGTTCGCGAATTTTTGCGATAAAGAATTGTTCAATTTCTTTATCCACGTTTGTTACTAAGTCGTTACGGCTTGTTTTTGTATCTACTTTTAATGGTTCACCAAAGCTGTGACGAATTTTTTGTCCAGCCTCCATAATCCAGTCATTTACTAATAAGTGTGTTGCTAATAAATCCATTATTTTTTCAATCCTTCCATACGAATAATTTTTGTTGCGTTTTTACTTGCTTGGACCACACGATAAAGGCTATATCCAGATGCTTCCTCGAATTCACGACCTAGTCTCTTCTCTTCACCGATACTACGGACTACCGTTTTGAATTCTTGGTAGGCTTTTTTAAAAGCTTCTACTTGGATTCCTTTTTCGTAAGCCTCTTCGACCGCATTCCAAAGTTTGATGACTTTATTCATCTCTTCATGCGACCATTCCAAATCAATTGGATAACTATAATTGGCCATCTCGCCACCTCACAATCATACCTATTTAGTATACACTTTTTCTGCAAGAGTTTCCATTTATGCATAACAAAAATTTCTTAAAAAAGAAGATGATTCCTGCGAATCCTTGCGGATTTTTTCATTGTCGTTGTAATGGGGCACCGGCTCAAGTCTTACGTCTTTCGCCTTTAAAGCCTCAAAGCAGAAGTAAGAAATAAATTTCTACTCCTGCTAATTCGCATTTAATGCACTTTCCCATTACTACGACTATAAATCCGCAAGATTCTTCATCATCATCTTCTTTGCGCTCTCATTTTTATAAAAAAACTCTTTAGAGCTTACTAAATAGATTGATTGCTCGCAAATTAGAGAAATTCGCTCAAACTTCATCACTGCTTTTCAGTTCGATTTGTTGATAGCACGCCCTTCTAACTTAGTCCCTGCACTCTCTAACTCGAGTAGCACAGTCCCCTTTCCCTTGGGCACAAATCCCAAAAGGAAATTATTCATCTATGGATTACGTCGTATCCACGGATTCTATATTAGCAATAACGGGAATAGCATTAAAACGAATAAGAGGGCGTAGGATTTCTAATCCATACGCCCTCTTTGAGGCTTTAAAGGTGAGAGACCTTAGGCTCGAACCGATGCCCCGTTATCGCTAATATGAAGATATCCGTAAGGATACAGAGTAATCCATAAAAGTACTAATAAGCTTTTGATTATTTTCCTTCTTGGTATTCTTTTGCGATTTGCGCACCAAGCTTCGCGTTATTGTAAACAAGCTGAATATTTGTCTTCAAGCTTTCTCCGCCTGTTAACTCAACGATTTTCGCTAATAAGAATGGAGTGCTGTCTTTACCATGAATCCCTTTTTCGTCTGCTTCACGAACCGCTTGATCGATAATCGCATCGATTTTTTCGTGTGGGATTTCGTGTTCAGCTGGGATTGGGTTTGTAACTAAGATACCACCTTTAAGGCCTAGCAATTCAGAGTAACGAATCATTTCCGCTACTTCTTTTGCTGAATCAACACGGCTGTTTAATTTATACTCAGAAGTACGAGTGTAGAATGCTGGTAAGTAGTCTGTTTGATAGCCTACAACTGGCACCCCTTTTGTTTCTAAATATTCAAGAGTACGTGGTAAATCAAGAATCGCTTTAGCACCAGCGCAGACAACTGTTACTGGAGTTTGTCCTAATTCATCTAAATCGGCTGAGATATCCATTGTTTCTTCAACGCCACGGTGAACCCCACCGATACCGCCAGTTACGAATACTTTAATTCCAGCTAAGTGGGCACCAATCATCGTTGTCGCTACTGTTGTTGCTCCTAACACACCTTTAGCAAACACTTCTGCTAGGTCACGGCGAGATACTTTTGCAACTGGTTTTTCTTTTGCAAGACGTTCTAAGTCTGCTTCTTCTAAACCGATTTTGTATTTTCCATCCATGATAGCGATTGTTGCTGGAACAGCGCCATTGTCGCGGATAATTTGTTCTACCGTTTTAGCCATTTCAACGTTTTGTGGATATGGCATTCCGTGTGAAATGATTGTTGATTCTAACGCTACGACTGGTAGGTTGTTGTCTAATGCGTGTTGTACTTCCTTGCTGATTGATAATAATGGATTCATGATAAACCTCTTTCCTTTAATTGTTGATATTCTTTTTCAAATGACTTAGCGTTTAAGTCTTTTCGAACTGTTTCAATGGCTTGGACTGTATAATACGAATTCGTTAATCCGTAACCAATCGACTCTTCCAAGCTTGCTCCTTTAAGAGCTCCATAGAGCACTCCAGAAGAAAATGAATCTCCTGCTCCTGTCACATCACTGACTTGCTCTGCTTTTATGGGTGTAAAAGTCTTTACGACTCCTGTAGCATCTGCAAAGACACCACATTTGGTTCCTTTGGTAATAACGATATTTTCTACGCCATCTTTCTGCCATAAAGTAGCTAATTCAGCTAGCGTATGCTCTCCGTACCTCGTTTTGGACTCATCCGCATTGACGACAATCCAATTTACTCCTTGTAAATTATCTGGGATTCGTTTCATCTTCGGTCCGCTCACTGGAATAATCGCCAATGGAATCTTCTCAAGACTAGTCAGCTCTATGAGCGCTTGTACTGTTTCTTGCGGAAGATTCAAATCCGCAATCACTAGTGCTGCCTCTTTCACCGCTTCTTCGTGCAAAGAAAGCCACGAAGGCGTCATTTCCTCACAAATAGACATATCAGCCAAAGCCAGACACATATCTCCTTGAAGGTCCAAAATTGCAGTGTAATTCGACGTTATTTTCCCTTTTAATCGGTCTACAAGTGAAAAATCGATAATGCCTTCCGTCTCTTTTTCAAGCCACGTAAAACTTTCGTCATCTCCAGCTACCGATAACATCTTCACAGGTAGCCCCAGACGACCAAGATTTTCGGCGATATTTCTTGAAACACCACCAGCACTTAGAGACGAGACTACGGGATTACTTGTTTCGAGAACGAGATTTTCGAGCAATTGAACTTTCTTATCCACGTTCATTCCGCCGATACAAAGTACGTAGGAATCTTTAAATTTCTTGTCTTCTGACATGAAACATCCCCCTTCGTTACATAAAGGTTCTCTTGAATGAGGGTTAAAGTTCCCACCATTCGGTCTTACACGCCTCATTATAAGGGATAACCCCTTCCTCAAGCAAGCTATTCTGAAGAAAGACATAGATATTTCAAAGTTATGCGCATTAATCGTTCGGATTTAGCACAATAAAAAAAGGACTCGAAAATTCGAGTCCTCATTCGTATTCTTTAGAATTATACGTGAATTGGCATACCTAATGCTAATTCTGCAGTATCCATAACTACTTCTGATAATGATGGATGTGAGTGGATTGTTAATGCGATATCTTCCGCATTCATTCCAGCTTCAACTGCTAAACCTAATTCAGCAATAATGTCTGAAGCGTTCACGCCGGCAACTTGTGCACCAACGATAACGTTATCTTCTTTAGTAGTGATTAAACGAACGAAACCTTCAGTAGCGTTCAATGATAATGCACGACCATTTCCTGATAATGGGAATTTAGAAGCTTTAACTTGTAAACCAGCATCTTTAGCTTGTTGTTGAGTGTAACCAACTGAAGCTAATTCTGGATCAGTGAAGGCAACAGATGGCATTGCACGGTAGTCAACAGCCACTGCTTTACCTGAGATTGCTTCTGCAGCGATTTTTCCTTCGTAGCTTGCTTTGTGAGCAAGAGCTGGTCCAGGAACGATATCACCGATTGCGAAGATTGATTTAACGTTTGTACGTCCTTGGTTGTCAACTTTAACTAAACCACGGTCAGTCATTTCAACACCAGCAACTTCTAAACCAATTTCGTCTGTGTTAGGACGGCGACCTACAGCAACCATTACGTAGTCAGCTTCAACAGCTTCTTCTTTGCCGTCTACTGTATACTTAACAGTTACGCTATCACCATTGTCAACAGCTTCTTTAGCCATTGCATTTGTTACGATAGTAACGCCTTTTTTAGCCATGTCGTCTTCAACAAGTTTAACCATGTCTTTGTCGAACATTGAAAGGATGCTTGGAGCACCTTCAAGGATTGTTACTTGTGAACCTAAGTTAGCATATGCTGAACCTAGTTCTGAACCGATAACTCCACCACCGATAACAACTAATTTTTTAGGAACTTCTTTAAGTGCTAAACCACCAGTTGAATCGATAACGCGTCCGCCAAATTTGAAACCTTTGATTTCGATTGGACGGCTACCTGTAGCTACGATAGCATGGTTGAAAGAATAAGTTTGAGCGCTGTCTTCAGTAACTACACGTAAAGTGTGCTCATCCACTAAGAACGCTTCCCCTTTAATAATTTCAACTTTGTTTTTCTTTAATAAGTACTCAACACCAGCAGTTAATTTCTTAACAACTTGGTTATCTTTCCATTCTTGAGTTTTAGCGAAGTCTAAAACAACTTCTTTAGCAGTCACACCAAATACTTCTGAGTGTTGTGCTTCTTGGTAATGATGTCCAGCTGAAATTAACGCTTTAGATGGAATACATCCAACGTTTAAGCAGACACCACCAAAATATTCTTTCTCGATAATCGCAACTTTTTGACCTTCTTGAGCTGCACGAATAGCTGCAACATATCCACCAGGGCCGGCACCGATTACGACTGTATCTAGTTCAATAGCGAAATCGCCTACTACCATTTTTTTCACCTCTTAAAAGTTTTCAAATAAGGAACCGACGTAAACCCATGTCTACGTCGTTCCTAACAGTTTAATGAATTAAGCTTCCATTAATAATAATTCTGGATCGTTTAATAGACGTTTCAATTCGTTCATAGCTTTTTGAGCAGTTGCTCCATCCACGATACGGTGGTCAAAGCTTAATGATAATTTCATGTTACGTCCGATTACGATTTCATCGTTTTCGTTGATAACTGGTTCGCGAACGATTGTACCAACACCTAAAATCGCAACTTCAGGGTAGTTGATAACTGGAGTGAACCAGCCGCCACCTACTGAACCGATGTTAGAAATTGTAATTGTTCCTTGTCCCATATCGCTTGCAGTTAATTTACCTTCATGAGCTTTTGCAGCTAATGCGTTAATTTCATCTGCGATAGCGAACATGCTCTTAGCATTCGCATCTTTGATATTTGGAACGAATAAACCTAAATCAGTATCAGTTGCAATACCGATGTTGATGTAGTTTTTGTAAACAATTTCTTGAGATGCATCGTCGATAGAAGCATTCAATACTGGGAATTTCTTCATTGCTACTGCTAAAGCTTTAACAACGTAAGGTAAGAATGTTAATTTAGTACCTTGTGCAGCTGCAACATCTTTGAATTTCTTACGGTGATCCCAAAGTTTAGAAACTTCAACTTGGTCATGTAAAGTAACGTGTGGTGCAGTGTGTTTGCTGTTAACCATTGCTTTAGAAATGGCTTTACGCATTGGAGTTAATTTAACGCGTTCTTCACGTTCAGCTGATCCAACGAATGGTTTAGCTGGAGCTGCTGGAGCTGCAGGCGCAGATGCTTGAGCTGGAGCCGCTGCTGGTGCAGATGCTGCTGGAGCTTCTACTGCTGCTGGAGCTGCAGGTGTTGCTACTGGTGCGCCACCGAAGTTATCGATGTCTTCACGAGTAATGCGTCCGCCTTTACCAGTTGGAACTACTGCTGTAATATCAACACCTTTTTCACGTGCATATTGACGAACTGAAGGCATTGCTAATACTAATTTACCAGGGTTGCTTGCTGCTGGAACTCCTGTTGGAGCTGCAGGTGCCGCTGGAGCTGCTGCTGGTGCTGGAGCTGCAGGTGAAGCTGGAGCCGCTGCTGCAGGTGCGTGAGAACCGCCTTCTGTTGCGATTTCAACGATTACATCACCAACGTGAGCTACTGTTCCTTCAGAAACTAAAACTGCTGTAACAGTTCCAGCTACTGGAGAAGGAATAGATTCTACTGATTTATCGTTTTGTACTTCGAATAAAATGTCATCTTCAGCAATCTTGTCGCCTACTTTGATGTCGATTTTAACGATTTCACCTTCTGCAATTCCTTCACCGATGTCAGGTAATTTGAATTGGAAAGTGTTTGATGCTGCTGGTGCAGCTGGTGCAGGTGCTGCCGCTGGAGCCGCTGCTGGTGCAGATGCTTCTGCAGGGCCTGAACCATCGTCGATTACTACGATGATGTCGCCTACGCGTGCTACTGTACCTTCTTGAACTTTAACTTCTAATACTTTACCACTTACTGGAGAAGGAATTTCTTCTACAGATTTGTCGTTTTGTACTTCGAATAAAATATCATCTTCTTGAATTGTATCTCCGACTTTAATGTCGATTTTTACGATTTCGCCTTCTGCGATACCTTCACCGATATCAGGCATTTTAAATTGGAAAGCCATGCTTGTACATCCCTTCTTATTTTTATAAAACTCTAAAGAGCACACTCATGCGAGAGGCTCTTTAGAATGAAATTTGTTGAATTAGAAGTTCACTGTTTCGCGAACTTTAGCTTCAATATCGCTAGCATTTGGTAACCAGTCGTTTTCTGCTTGACCAAATGGGAAGATTGTATCTGGAGCTGCAACACGTCCGATTGGAGCTTCTAAGTTTAAAATTGCGCGTTCAGCAATTTCAGACATAACCATTGCGCCGATACCAGCTTGACGTTGTGCTTCTTGAACAACCACTACGCGACCAGTTTTTTCAACTGATGCTAAGATTGTGTCTAAGTCTAATGGAGAAACAGTACGTAAGTCGATAACTTCTACTGAGATTCCTTCTTTTTCTAAGTTCTCAGCAGCTTTAACTGCTTCACGAACCATTGCACCGTAAGTAATTACTGATACGTCTTTACCTTCACGAGTTACTGCAGCAACTCCTAGAGGAACTGTGTATTCTCCTTCTGGAACTTCTTCACGGAATGAACGGTATAGTTTCATATGCTCTAAGTAAACAACTGGGTCGTTGTCACGAATAGCTGAGATTAATAACCCTTTTGCATCGTATGGGTTTGAAGGGATAACCACTTTCAAACCTGGTGATTGAGCTACTAAACCTTCTAAGTTATCTGAGTGTAATTCTGGAGTATGTACCCCTCCACCCATTGGTGAACGGAATACGATAGGCATTTGACGAGTTCCACCCATACGGTAACGTGTACGAGCTGCTTGAGCTACCACGCTATCCATTACTTCGAATACGAATCCGAAGAATTGGATTTCAGGAACTGGACGGTAACCTTCTAATGCTAAACCGATAGCTAAACCACCGATACCAGATTCTGCTAAAGGAGTATTGAACACGCGGTCTTCACCGAATTCATCTTGAAGCCCTTGAGTCGCACGGAAAACCCCACCGTTTTTACCAACGTCTTCCCCGAAAATTAGGACATTTTCATCACGTTTTAATTCAACAGCCAAAGCGTCTGTGATGGCTTGAATCATTGTCATTTGTGCCATAATTATTTATTCTCCTTTGCTTTAAAGTGTTCGATTTGTTCTTTAATAACGTTTGTTGGTTCTTCAAACATTGTTTCTAAGAAGAATGAAACTTTTTGTTTAGGTTGTTTGTCAGCCTCTTTAATCGCTTCTTTGATTTCTTCTTTAGTTGCTTCGATTACTTCGTTTTCTTTTTCTTCTGACCATAAGCCTTTAGCTGTTAGGTAGTTACGGAAACGAATTAATGGATCTTTCTTAGCCCATTCGTCTTGGATTCCTTCTGGTTGGTAACGAGTTGGGTCGTCACCTGATAATGTATGAGGACCATAACGGAAGCAGATTGTTTCGATTAACACAGGACCGTTTCCAGCAACTGCGTATTCACGAGCTTTTTTAGTTACAGCGTAAACTGCTAATGGGTCCATACCATCTACTTGGATACCAGGAATACCAGCAGCAACAGCTTTTTGAGCTAATGTTGGAGCAGCTGTTTGTAACTCACGAGGAGTTGAAATTGCCCAACCATTGTTTTGGATAAAGAAGATTGCAGGTGATTTATAAGCACCAGCATAGTTAATTCCTTCGTAGAAGTCCCCTTGTGAAGAACCTCCATCACCAGTATAAGTTACAGCAACGTTTTTCTTACCACGTTTTTGTAAACCTAATGCAACACCTGCTGCTTGAACATATTGTGCACCGATAATGATTTGTGGTGGTAAAGCTTTTAATGATTCTGGGTACATGTTACCTGCAACATGTCCACGAGACCATAAGAATGCTTGTGATAATGGTAAACCGTGTTTTACTAATTGTGGTACATCACGGTAACCGGGTAATAGAACGTCGTCTTTCTCAATCGCTTTGATAGAAGCTAATTGTGAAGCTTCTTGTCCAGCTGTTGGAGCGTAGAAACCTAAACGTCCTTGACGGTTTAATGCAGTAGAACGTTCGTGTAAAATACGTGACCATACCATGTCTGTCATTAATTCAACTAATTCATCGTCAGATAAATCTGGTACTAAATCAGGATTTACAACATTTCCTTCTGCGTCTAACACTTGAACCATTTCAAAGTTCGTGTTATTTGGTGTGAAAAGTGCATCGAGATTGAATTTTTTCTTCGTTGCCATACTTCTTTTTTCCCCTTTTCTATAAGAAATTGTGGTTAACAGAAAAAACAGGTAGTAAAAACTGTACTATTTCGTCTGCTATCGTATAATAATTTAACAAACTTTTGTGAATTATGCAAGTAAAGAAGACTTTATAGAGCGTTTCTGTTAACTTTGTGAAAAAACTTCCACTATCTTACGCTAAATAAAGTCTTTTTTTATTCTTATTTGTTCAATCGTTTTTCTGTTTTCATTTATTTTCAGTAACGATATTGTTTATTTTCACAATAAAACTGTACTAGTCTTCACGTGAGAACTGTACTATTATTTTAAAACAGTTTTAGTTGTTTATAGATTCTATCTGTCTTTTCAAGATGCGAAACAGTAAGTCCTATCAGCCTTATCGGGCTTTCCTCCATTGTTTCTTCGAATAATTGTAATGCAATCGGATAGATTTCCTCTTTTTTATTAAAATAATCACGCAATGTAACACTCTTAGTGATTGTATTAAATTCCGAATCTCTTAATTTAAGTGTGACGGTTCTAGCTGCTAAACTTCTCTTCTTAAGCATCCGCTCTAATTCTTCTGAAAAACTATCTAAATACCCTGTCAGAATTCCATGATCCGTTGTGTCCTTTAATAGTGTTCGTTCTGTCCCAAACGATTTTCGCTCACGATGAAGTGTCAGCTGATCATTTGACTCTCCTCGTACCTGTTTAAAGAGACGTGGCCCTAGAATTCCAAACTTTAGTTCTAATTCTTCTTCCGTCAAAGGGAACAAGTCTGCTCCTGTTTCGATTCCGGCCTTTTTTAACTTCTCTGCACTCACTTTCCCTACCCCGTAGAAATCTTCAATCGGAATATTCTTAATAAATTCTTTTGCATTTTCGGGTGTTATGACTGTCACTCCAGATGGCTTATGATAACCCGAAGCCATTTTTGCGAGGAACTTATTAAAAGATACTCCAACGGAACAAGTGAGGCCTGTTTTTTCGTAAACGTCCTTTTGAATCGAATGTGCAATTACTGTTGCAGAGTGGATACCTTTCTTATTATCGGTGACGTCTAAATAAGCTTCATCAATCGAGAGTGGCTCAATTAAATCCGTGTAGGTTCGAAATACTTCATGCACCTGAGCGGAAACTTCTTTATACAACTCATATCGCCCAGGAGTGAGTATCGCTTGCGGGCAGAGTTTCATAGCTTTTGCAGTTGGCATAGCAGAACGGACTCCAAAAGCCCTCGCCTCATAGGAACAAGTAGACACAACCCCTCTTTGATTTGGTTTTCCACCTACTATCACAGGCTTCCCTCTCCATTCAGGATGGTCCCTTTGTTCCACCGATGCGAAAAACGCATCCATATCCACATGTAAAATTTTTCGCATC
>ERZ772961.167-NODE-167-length-31169-cov-3.228739_pt1 | contig 31169 bp, 30 predicted proteins | sample MGYA00580677_ERZ772961 | MGnify/ENA primary metagenome ERZ772961 (study PRJEB29015, sample SAMEA2738088) | human oral metagenome | biome: human oral; feature: human-associated habitat; material: saliva | place: China | collected 2227 ... | reverse complement strand
CACCGGAACCGTGGCGCGGGAGCAAATCAGCTCAATATTGTGCGGGTTCAAAATGCCCAGCCCCGTGCCGATGGGGGAGCCGAGCGGCATGACCGCCGCGACGCCCACATCCTCTAGACGTTTGGCGATCACCGGGTCATCAGAGGTGTACGCCATGACCGTGAACCCTTCTGCCACCAGCGTTTCGCAGGCGGTCACAGTCTCGCACACATCCGGCAGCAGGGTGTCTTCATCGCTAATCACCTCAACCTTAACCCAGTTCGTGCCCAGGGCTTCGCGCGCGAGCCGGGCGGTGATAACGGTGTCGCGTGCGGTACGGCACCCCGCCGTATTGGGTAGAGGCGCAATATTTAGCCTGGTCAGAAGCGGAAAAATAGGGGTACCCGAGGCGTGCCTGCGCATGGCGACCGTGGTCATCTCGGTACCGGATGCGACCAGCGCTTTTTCGAGCAGATCCATGCTGGTGGTGCCTCCGGAACCCATAATGAGCCGGGATGAGAACTCTTTCTCAGCAATAATCATGGTCTCTACCCGCCCTGAACTGCGGTCAGCGCATCGACCCTAGCGCCCTCGGGCACTTCGGTACTCGCCCACCGTGAACGCGGCACCACAGCACCATCGAGTGCGACAGCGACCCCCTGATCGGTGCCCGCCTGCTGAAGAATCAACGCCTCAAGATTCGTGGCCGAAATGTCTAATAATTCGCCGTTATAGGTTATTTTCATGGATTATTCCTCTCGTTTCTGGTGCACAAACTGGTGGTATGTTGTAGCAAAACCGCGTATCAGTGCTCAAACCTCTTCGGCGAGCAGGGCGCGAACTCCGGCGGAATATCCCCGCCCAAAAACACCTCCGCACCGGCTTTCCCCGCGAGTGCCGCCAGTAAAATTCCGTGCCGAAAATACCCGTTTGAGATCAGCTGCCGCCGCCCGGTCGCCGTGGTGCGGTCGCCAAAGATCGGCAGATCATCCGGGGTTCCGGGGCGCACCCCCACATTCGACTCGATAAGCTCGCATTCTTCTACCGCAGGAACCACCCGAATCGCATCTTTGAGCAGCTGATACACGCCGTCCACACCGGGGCGGGTGCGCGTGTCCTCGCGGCTTGTTGCACCAATGCACACCTCACCGCCTGGCCGTGGAATCACATAAACGGGCCGCCCGTTCACGAACCCGCGCACCACATGCTCCACCAGCGGATGCGGCGCCTGCAAACGCAGAATATCACCGTAGACCGGGCGCAAGGGGTACTGCCCCGCCGCACCCAAACCGGTGCACACAATATCCCCAAAATCCGGGTCAGCCACACGCTCACGCACAAACTCGACCCCGCGCGCCCTCAACGCCTTCACGAGAGCCTGCAAAAACAGCCGAGGCGCCACCTGATGATCGCCCTCAATCAACGCCGCACCCGCCAAATCCGGGGCAAGCGCAGGTTCCAGGGCACGAGCCCGGCTCACGGGAATCGCCTCAGCACTGCGGTTGATCGAACGGTAATACTCAGAAACATCGCGCAGATGCGCCGCATCCGCACGGTCACCCGCCACCACCAACGTGCCGGTCGTATCGTAGCCGGTGGGCGCATCCGTCACTGCGGCGAGCCTGCGCATGAGCGAAGGGTACGCATTCGCGCTGGAAACCATGAGCGGGAAAAGCGCATCCTGCTGAAACTGCACTTCGGCAATAGGCGCGAGCATTCCGCCCGCAAAATAGCTGGCACCCGTGCCGCGCTCGCCGGGGGTTGGGTCATAGACGCGCACCCGCTGGCCGCGTTCGGTAAGCTCAAAGGCAGTGGTCAGCCCAATAATTCCACCGCCCACCACGGTAATAACCTCTGCCATGATTATGCCTGCAATTCCGGGTTTTCCACGAAGGCGCGTGCCATTGCAACCCCGGCAACCCCTGTTTCGCGGATGCTCGGGCAGTCTTGCGGCCAAATATCGCCGATGGCGACCACCGGAATCTTCGAAAGCTCGGCAAGTTCATGCAGCCCTTCAATACCCAGCGGCGGGCGGTTTGAGGCTTTGGTCGGGGAGGGGCGGAACGGCCCGGCACCAATGTAGTCGATCAGGTGCGCAACGGTGTTGGCGCGCTCAACAAGCTCGCGGGTGCCGGTGGTGAGACCAATAATGGCGTGCTCACCCAGCAGACGGCGGGCATCGGCGACGGGCAGATCGTCTTGGCCGATATGTACCCCGTCGATGCGTACCCCGCGAGCACGCAGGGCAAGGGCAACATCCACCCGATCATCAATCAGTATCTTCTGGTGGGGGAGCGCGATGCGCGCAATCTCTTCGGCAAGGGCATGCAGGTCGCGGGCGCTGATGGGCTTGGAACGCACCTGTATGCAGGTGGCATGCCGTGCCCGCCGCACCGTTTCGACGGGGTTTTCGCCGGTGACCAGATACAGTGAAAGGTCTAATGGTATGGCGGTTTCGGCGGTGCTGTTGGTTGTCATGGGATCACGATTCGACTGTGAAAGTAGTGTTTCCTGCGTGCTTGCGCGGGCGTTGCGGTGATTTTGCGACGATGCGGCACACGCAGATATTTCTCATTCAGGCTAGCACACAACCTTCGTTGTGCTTCCTGGCTGCGGTTTTGTTGCTCTGATGGTTTATATAAAGCTAAGAGTAGAAGGATCTTGATAATTTCCACAATAAATACACACTTTTGTTATACTTTAGATATACAATGTTTCACGATAGAGAGGTGTATTTACTGTGGCAAAGACGGCGAACATCAATCTGCGCATAGAACCAGAAGTTAAGAGGGAAGCTGAGGAGCTTTTTGGAATTTTCGGAATTTCCGTAAGTGATGCCATCACGATGTTTTTAAACGTTTCCATCATGCAAGGTGGATTGCCCTTTGAACTCAAGCAACCTCAATACAATGCTACAACTGAGCAAGCTATCGCAGAAACGAAAGCTATGATGGAGGGCACCCGTAAAAGTAAACAGTACAGTTCGCCCCGAGAGCTCTTCGCTGAGCTTGATGCTGAAGGCGATGATTAGTGCTTCACCTTGAAACAACATCCCAGTTTCGTAAAGACTACAAGCTCATGAAGAAGAGAGGATTAAATCTTCGTCTCTTAGAAGATGTCCTCGACAAACTCATACGTGAGGAGCCGTTAGAAACAAGGCATCGAGATCATGCTTTGACAGGTAACTATCGTGGATTAAGGGAATGCCACATTCAGCCTGATTGGTTGCTTATCTATGCTATCGACAAGGGACGATTGATTCTGACTGCTTCCAGGACGGGAAGTCATGCTGACCTCTTCAAGATGTAGTTTTTCGTCCGACCAAATTTGTACAGCTAAATGTACTCATTATTTGAACATACGCTTCCAAAAACCACCTGCTCGCGGGGCTAGCTGAGGAAAATAAAAAAGCCCTGGTAAACACCAGAACTTTTGAGAGCGGCTGACGGGCTGGAGGTAAAAAATCGTCCTTTATGGGGCGATTTTTTAGCGTAAGCGATTCCCCAAAGCCTAAAAAAGAGGTCTCCAGCCTAACGGTTGGAGACCTAAGTGGAGCGGCTGACGGGCTGGAGGGTGCGGATTCCGAGTGAGCGAGGTACCAAATCCGCGCCTGGAAGCGATTCCCGTCCAAGGCTGGGTATGCGAAAACCCCTAACAGAAGCTAGGGGTTTATGAGAGCGGCTGACGGGAATCGAACCCGCGTATCAGGCTTGGGAAGCGTGCGCTCTACCATTGAGCTACAGCCGCGTATCCGTAATGGACATATCTAGTGTAGCGTGTGTTTGGGTTTTTCGCATACCGGCCGGGTGCGTGCCTCATCACCCCGCCCGGTAGTGCCCCGCCGCCGCGTCGTTCAGAACCGATGCGGGTGCAATTGTGCGGCACGCCCTAAAATTTGCGGCGCTTCGGTGCGCACGGGAGGGGATACACTAGGTATCCTTAGAGAGTGCTTATCTCAGACCGCGATATACGACAGGAAATTGCTGACGGGCGCATCGTGCTCAACCCGTTCGACGACTCGATGATTCAGCCGGCCAGTGTTGATGTGCGCATCGACCGTTTTTTCAGGCTGTTCGATAACCATAAGTACCCGTACATTGACCCGTCGCAGCCGCAGGAAGACCTCACCCGCCTGGTTGAGGTTGCCCCCGATGAGCCTTTTATTCTGCACCCGGGTGAGTTCGTTCTCGGCTCAACCTATGAGAAGGTGACTTTGCCGTCGGATGTGGCGGCGCGTCTTGAGGGGAAGTCGTCGCTGGGGCGTTTGGGTTTGATGACGCATTCCACGGCCGGGTTTATTGACCCCGGCTTTTCGGGGCATGTGACCCTGGAACTGTCGAATATGGCGACCCTGCCGGTCATGCTGTGGCCGGGTTCTAAAGTGGGCCAGTTGTGCTTCTTCAGGCTCACGAGCGAGACTGAGCACCCTTACGGTTCGGGCGCTTACGGCAACCGCTACCAGGGTCAGCGCGGGCCCACGGCTTCGCGCAGCTACTTGAACTTTCACCGTACCGAGATTCCCGTTACTGAGAATCCCGCAGATTAGCCGGGGTTTATTGTCCTGATGGCTAAGAGAAAAGAGAATACTGTTGTTCCCTACAATGGTTGTGCGGCCCGCTGGCGCCCAACTGAAGGTGGTGTTTGGTCCCGGCGCTGACGAGCAGTTCGTGAGCAAGGTGGAGCAGATTTGGGCTACCCTCGACCCGGTGCTGTATGAGAGCGTTGAGGCGGCTGTTGAGGCGACCCGCTCCGTGGCGCATATGCTCGTGGCGCATGATGGCAGCAGAAACCTGTTTGATGAGGTCCCGCAGCTGATGAACGGTTTCGAGACCATGCAGATGGTGAACGTCACCCGTGAGGCTGAGGCGCTGCAGTCCATGACGTCCATGCTCACGGTCGCTATGATTCAGCAGCTGGTGGGTGGTTCTAAGGTGCTGCTGCATGCTGCCGCCATTGGTGACCCCGCCACGAAGCGTGCCATTACTCTGGTGGGGGCATCCGGCAGCGGTAAAACCACTGCCTCCCGCTACTTGGGGCAGCGTTTGGCGTACCTGACGGATGAGACCACCATTATTGAGCGCACCACTGGTGCCGTGGTGCCGTACCCGAAGCCGCTGTCGGTCATTGTTGCCCCCGACGAGCCGAAGGAGCAGCAGAACCCCGCCGAGCTGGGGCTGAACGTGGTTGCTGCGGATGATCACAGTTACCGTCTTGAGCGTGTGGTGATCATTGACCGCCGTGATGAGCCGACCTCCCCGCGTATTGAGCCGGTGCCGCTGGCGCAGGCGCTTATGACGATCTGTGAGCAGACCTCGGGGCTGATGTTCACCCGTGAGGGGCTGCGCAGCATCGCCGATGTGATTATTGAAAGCGGCGGTGTGTGGCGTCTGGTGTATTCGGAGGTGCAGCAGGCTGAGCCGCTGGTGTATCAGTTGCTTAGTGGTGAGGGGCTGCCGGAGCGTGAGGCTGAAGGGTACCAGACGTTTGAGCCTGCAGACGCCCTGCCGAACGTGTTCGCTAACGGTACTGTGACGGTGGCCCGTGCGCCCGGTAGTGAGGGGTACCTGGTGGGGGAGGAGACGTTCCTGCTGCACCGCGGTGAGGCCCTGAACGAGCTGTCGGGGTTCGCAGCCGAATGCTGGATCGCTGCTGAGCAGCAGATCTCTTCAGAGAAGCACTATGAGCTGCTGTGCGAACTGTTTGAGGGTCTGCCGCGGGATGCGTACGATACGGTGATTACGCAGCTTTCTGAGGCGGGTATTTTGACGGTGCGCACGGTGGATGACCCGCTGTACACAGACCCTGAACCGGCTGAGCCGGATGCCGCCGACCCGGATGCGGCTGCCTCTGAAGAGGGCGCTCCCGGTAGCGAAACCGCCGCAGAAGATACCGCAGAAGACGCCGATGGGACTCCCGCAGGGGGTACCACTCAAAACGCGGAGGCCACCGAGTAGGCTGGTCCGCAGACTGACTAGGCACAAACGCACCGGCCGCATCACAGAACTACTCTGCGGTGCGGCCGGTGCGTTGCACTATGATGCGTCTACCAACGGTGGGCGGCCTTGTGCTCTTTCCTCTCCCGCTTCACCTGTTTCTTCTCCAGCCGGCGGGCTTTACGCTGCCGCAGCGCCTCCGGCGATTCCAGCGGCAGGAGCATGAGCAGCCCGGCCAGAATCACGATCATAATCCCCAAGATGCCCCACACCTGGGCGTTGAAAATCACCACGAAAACACCGAACAGCATGGGGGCTAAGAAGCTTGTGGCCCGCCCGGTTGTGGAGTACAAGCCGAACAGTTCACCCTCCGTGCCCGGGTCGGCAATACGCGCCAGGAACGTGCGGGACGCCGACTGCGCCGGGCCCACAAACAGGCACAGCACCAGTGCGCACACCCAGAACGTGCCCGGGTACGGGAACAGCAGCAGCGGGGTGGCGGCCAGCAGAATACCCACCAGCGAGAACACAATAATTTTCTTCGGCCCCAGGTAGTCGTCCAGGTACCCGCCAAGGACCGCGCCAATAGCGGCCACGGCGTTACCGGCAATACCGAAAATAATCACATCAGATGTGGTGAAACCGAACGTGCCCGCCGCCAGGATACCGCCGAACGTGAAAATGCCGGTCAGCCCGTCACGAAACACCGCGCTTGCCAGCAGAAAGTACAGGGTCTGCGGGGCGCTTTTCTGCAGCCGCACAATGGTGCGCCACAGCTCCCGGTACGAGGCGAACAGCCCGCCCTGGCGGGCCGGGGAAAGCCGTGTAAAACCGCGTTCTAAGAACTTCAGCTCACGCACGGGCAGCACCTCCGGCAGGAACCGCTCCCGGCGCCGCATCCGTACCAGCAGTGGAAGGCAGAACACCAGGCACCAGAACGCCGAGAACAGGGCGACAGCACGGATATTGAACGCATCGTCGGTGCTGAGCCGCAGCCCATTCGGTTCAAGCACGAACCCCCACAGCACCACACCCAGCGCCAGCACCCCGCCCAGGTATCCGGCCGACCAGCCAAGACCCGAGATTTTGCCGATATTATTCGGGGTTGAAACCCGTGGAAGCACAGCGTTGTAGTTCACGAACGCGAACTCACTGAACACGCTTGCCGCCGACACCAGGCTCACCCCCAGCCACAAGTACGCCGGGGAAGGCGCAACAAAAAAACACAGCGCCGTCAACGACACCAGCGACAGCGTGTTCACACCCAGCCAGAAGATGCCCTTACCCGTTTTATCGGCACGCTGGCCGGTGACTGGCGCCAACAGGGCGATGAAAAACCCCGCAATGGTCAGCCCCAGCGACAGCGCCGCAGAGGTGCCCTCCTTAGACCCGAAGTATGCGCTGGTGAGGTAGACCGTGAAAATGAAGGTGGTCATGATGGTGTCGAAACTTGACGATCCGACGTCCCAAAGCACCCATGAGGCCACCGAACGGCGGCTGGTGCTGTGGTCAGGTGTAGTAGCCATGTTCTTTGAAAAGCTGTCAGGCGGGCGCGACCGTGCGCATTCCGCGGGGATGTTTTGTGTGAAAAAGTGAAGGACACGCGGGCCGGTGCGGCGAACCCGCGCATCCCCTCAAAATACCCGCATCAGCGGGTGGTGTGCGGTACGGTACGCGCTACCGGGTGGGCAGGAAGCGACGCTGGGCGCGGGCAATACCAATGCTCACCAGCGTACCCACCACCGAGGTGAGCACCGCCCAAATAATAACGTTGCGCACGGTGTCTTCAGATTCGGGGGCGATAGTCGGCGGTTCATTGCCAGTAACACCCTTCCACACATAGCTCAGGCCCTTGCCTACGAGAGCGGACGCGGCGAGGTTCACACCGGTGATGGCGATTTTGGCGACGGGGTTCATATAGTTTCTCCATTCGATAGAAATACCCTACCCTCTAGCGTATATGCTTTTACGAGGTTACGCGCACCCGGCGCGGATTTTTCAGGGTGTGATACCCGCCCCGCCACATCAAAAGCCACTTTCGGGCAGCTTCACGCCTATTACCCGCTATTCTTTGGGCAGAACACGGTCTTTGAGCGGGATTCACCAAAGCCTTCACCTGTATGTAGAATATGTATGGACCCCGGGCGGTACCCGGGCATTAACGACAGGGGAGCGCCCTACGGCGCTGAGAGTGCTACGCAGACCCTCGAACCTGATCCGGTTAGTACCGGTGTAGGGAGTCGACTATTCTCGATAACCCCGCCCACATACACGGGGCGAGGCTGTCCCCCTTCCAACGACGGGAGGAAAAATGTCACATAAATCTCGCCTCACATGGCGTGTGAACGAAATCGTGATCGTATCGGTCGTGGCGGTAGCCTGCGCCGTAGTGTTCTGGGTGTGGGATATTGGGGTGAGCCCGGCCGCTAAAACCATTTTCGCGGCCGTCCCCGAATACCAGCCCCTCATTGGCGGTGCCTGGCTGCTCGCCGGGGTGCTCGGTGGGTACCTGATCCGCAAACCCGGCGCCGCACTGTACTGTGAGGTGGTGGCCGCCATTATCTCAGTGCTCCTGACCGGGGGCGCTTTCAGCGGTGAGATTCTGCTGGCGGGCCTCATCCAGGGTGTGGGCGCCGAAATCGCCTTTGCCGTGTTCGCATACCGGCGCTGGAACCTGCCGGTGGCGGTATTCGCCGGTGCGCTTGCGGGGCTGTTCATGGGCGGCAACGAAATCCTCATCTACTACCCGGATATGGACCCCATCAAAGCCGCAATCTACATCGTGTGCTCCGTGCTCTCGGGGCTGGTAATGTCCGGTATCGGCTCGTAAGGCGCTCGCGAAAACCGGTGTGCTCGCCTCCCTCGCCTCGGGGGCGCAAGCCCGCACCGTGCAGGCGTAACACCTCACTATCGCAGGAGAAAGGCACACCGTGAACACCACCACCGTGGGGCAGCACCGCACCGCAGAACCAGCAGGCTCAGCGGGGGCACGCATCGAACTGGACGGGTTCGGGTGGCACCACCCCGGCCGTGAAAAACCCGCGTTTTCGGGGATTACCCTGAGCATCGAACCCGGCCAGAAAGTGCTGCTGCTGGGGCCCTCCGGCGCCGGGAAATCCACCCTGCTGCACGCCCTAGCGGGGGTTATTCACGATGATGACGGGCACAGCCAGCTCGGTACCGCACGCATCGACGGGCACACACCCGCCGATGCGCGCGGAATAGTGGGGCTCATGCAGCAAGACCCGGAGTCGTCGGTGGTGCTGGCCCGCGTGGGCGACGATGTGGCCTTCGGCCCCGAAAACCTGTGCATTCCGCGCGAAGAAATCTGGGAGCGCGTCAGCCAAGCCCTGAGCGCCGTGAACCTGGAGCACCTGAGCCTGGACCACCCCACCAGCGCCCTCTCCGGCGGGCAGAAACAGCGCCTGGGGCTTGCCGGGATCCTGGCGATGCACCCGCGCGCCATCCTGCTGGATGAACCCACCGCCAACCTCGACCCGCAGGGGGTGCAGCAGGTGCGTGAGGCCGTGGTGCGGGCGGCCGCGCACACCGGGGCCACCCTCATCGTGGTGGAGCACCGGGTGAGCGTGTGGGCGCAGCACATGGACCGCGTGATCGTGCTCGGCTCCGGTGGAGGCATCACCCATGACGGCCCGCCCGAGCAGGTGCTTGATGAGGCCCGCGAAACCCTCATCGCCGACGGCGTGTGGGTGCCCGGCTACGTACCCGAAACACCCGGCACCCCAACGGCGCCAAAAGCCGAGCTGCTCTCCGCCGAAAACCTTGCTATCACGCGGGAATACCCCACCAAAAAACAGCTGCGTGCCCGCCGTAAACAGCTCAAAACCATGCCGGATGCCGCACCCGTGCGCATCAGCATGCCCACCCTGCGCGGCGGGGTGAACCTGAGCATCAGGCAGGGGGAGCACCTGAGTATCCTGGGCCCAAACGGTGTAGGAAAATCAACGCTTGCCCTCACCCTGGCCGGGCTGCTCTACGCCGCCGACGGCACCCTGTGTGCGCATCCGGCGCTGCAAAACCTCGCCCACGAGGCGCACCCCGCCAGCTGGGATGTGCCCTCATGGAACCCGGCGCAGCTGCTTGGGCGAATCGGGTACGTGTTTCAGGAACCCGAGTACCAGTTCGTGCGCGGCACCGTGCGTGAGGAGCTGCAGCTGGGCCCGCGCCGCCTAGCCGCTTTACGCCGTGAGCCCGTGGATGAGGGCGCGCTTGCTGCCGCCACCGAGTCCCTGGCTGAGCGGCTGCGCCTTAGCGGGCTGCTGGGTGCTAACCCGTTCACTCTTTCCGGTGGGGAGAAACGCCGCCTGTCGGTGGCCTCGGCGCTGGCGACCGCGCCCCGCGTGCTCATCCTGGATGAGCCCACGTTCGGGCAGGACGCCCACACTTGGGGTGAGCTGGTGCGCATTATTCGCGGGCTGCTGGCCGAAGGGACGGCGGTGCTGTCTATCACCCACGATATGGAGTTCACGGCGGCCCTGGGTGGGCGGAGCATCACCCTTGATGCGCCCGCCCGGGATGCTCAGGAAGGAAACCGCGCATGAACACGGATTTTTTCGGGCCAAGCGCCGAACGGAACAGCTGGTTTGGCGGGCTGAACGCGGGGGTGAAATGCGTGGTCACCGTGGTGCTTATCCTGGCGGCGATCCTCATTAAAGACCCGGTGAGCGCCACCGTCATGCTCGTCCTCGAACTGGTGGGGTTCACGGTGGTGGGTTTCCGCCCGGTCAACCTGCTGGCCCGCGCCTGGCCCATCCTGGTGGCGGTGGCCAGCACCGGCTGGAGTGTGGCGATCCTGGTGAATAAGACCGGCCCCGTGATCCTCGACTTCGGGGTGAATAGTATTACGCAGGGTTCGTTGGCTGCCGCCGTCTCAATGATGCTCCGCTCCCTGGCGATGGTGCTGCCCACGTTCGCGTTCGTGCTCTCAACCGACCCCACAGACCTGGGGGATTCGCTGGCGCAGACCTTCCGGCTCCCGGCACGGTTTGTGCTGGCCGCGCTGGCGGCGCTGCGCCTGGTGGGAATCCTATTTGGGGAGTGGAATACGCTGGGGCAGGCGCGGCGTGCCCGCGGGCTGGGCGCGGGGCAGGGCCCGTGGGGGCGGCTGCGCACCGGTGCGGGGCAGATGTTCGCGCTGATGGTGCAGGCTATTAGGCGCGGCTCACGCCTGGCGGTCACCATGGAGGCGCGCGGGTTCGGTGCGGGGGCGCGGTCGTGGGCGCGTGTGCCCGCCTATTCGCGTCGGGATGCGTACCTGGTGGTGGCCTCAGTGGTGATTGTTGCGCTCGCGTATGGGGTGTCGTGGTGGCTGGGCGCCCTGCAGTTCCTGTGGGGGTAGCGGGCATTGAGTACACCTGGTGATTGGAGGGCGGGTCACCGCATGGATGTGTATGCTGCTGGCTTTACGGGTATGCAGGTGACAGCTGCCGGTGAGACAGGGGAGTATTTTCTGCACGGCATCTTTAAACATATGCCGTTCTCCATTCAGCTAAGTGACCCTGCCGACTATCACGATGCTGATTTTGTGTTTGTTGCCCACAGAATGAACCGTGCATCTGCGTACCGGCAGGACGCCGAACTATTGCTACAGAACATCCTGGCTGAAAACCCGGGCGCATTAGGGGTCTCTGAGGGTGATCGTGCACCCGACGGGCCGCTTCTTTCGCTGCCGGAATTTATGTTCTATGAGGGCAGCAGCTGGTCTATTGTTTTTAGGGAAAGCCCGCTACCTATTGCCGAGCCGTACGGCATACTCATTAACTTTTGTGATAGCAAAATTATTGGTTTTGAGGATATTTCCGGCTCAGAAGAAATATGACAAGCCATGAGCACGCGGGCGGAAGCCCACCCCGTCTGGTTGACCACCTAAACGCCCGGGGCGTCTTCTGCACGGTTGTACTGCGGCACATGTGGGCTGGTTTTGGCACAGGAGAACAGTAGAGAAACCGGGGACACCGTGGTAGGTTGAGAACACTGGTGTTAAGACTCGAAAAGCTGGTGCGGGTAAAGCATCTGATGCCTGCCGCCGCCGTCTTAACCTTGTGCATACAACCAGTCGTAGAAGGGCTATTAGTATGGCGGTGTACACGCGCCAGGTGCTGGTGAACGCTCCACCCAATCAGGTGTTCCGGTACTGCACCTCACAAACCGGGTTCTGCCAGCAGTTCCCCTTCCCCGTCCGCTGGCTTACCGGCACTGACCACTGGCAGCTGGGCGACATTCTAGATTTCAGGTACCGGGTGTGCGGCCTGTGGCTGCGGCACCGTGCAGAGGTGGAAAAGCATGAGTGGGGAGCACTGTTCACCGATACTATGCGTAAAGGCCCCTACCGGACATTCCGTCACACACACCGCTTTGAGCCTTCAGCAGGCGGCACCTGCATGACAGACACCATCGAATTCACAACAGGGTTAGGTGCCCTAATCGACAGGCTCATTGGTGTGCCCATTCTGAAGTACACGTTCCGCAAACGTCACGAGGCCCTGTCCCAGGTGGACTGGGCAGACGTCTTATAACTTGAGGAGAAGCACATGCCCACCACGCACTATCAAGACGCTGATTTGTTCTACCGTCTAAGCGGTGAGCCTGAAAACCCGGCCATGCTGCTTCTGCACGGTGGGTTCGGGTCAGCAGAGGATTTCGCTGCTATCCTGCCTGAGCTGCAGCAGCACTTTTTTGTGGTTGAAACCGACGCACGCGGTCACGGGCGTTCCACCCGCGGCACGGCTGAACTCACCTACGCGCAGCTTGCCGAAGACGCGCGTCATATTGTGCAGGTTACCGGGCTGCGGGAATACCATGTCTTTGGTTTCAGCGATGGCGGCACGGCGGCTTACCGGCTAGCGGCTGAGGATACACGAGTGCTTTCGGTAGTGACTGTTGGTTCGTCGTGGAGTGGTGTACAGGATGCCTCCGTACGGGAGATGTTTGAGAACCTGTCGCCCGCACTTTTCCGTGAGCGCATGGCTGACAGGGTCGCATCCTACGAGAGGCTGAATCCGCGCCCTCACCTTGAGACACTTGTAGACGATCTGCGTCACCGGTGGCTGGACACCACGGAGACAGGATACCTGAACGAGCATGTTTCCGCGATTAAGGTGCCTGTGCTGGCCGCGCGTGGGGAGAACGATTTTCTGTTTTCTCTACAAGAGCTGGCGGAACTGCGTGAGCACCTGCCCGAGGCGCACCTGATGAATGTGCCGTTCGCCAGCCATGAGGCTATCAGTGAGCAGCCCGGCATCATGTGGGCTGCCATAAAAACAATGTACGGACTATAAACAGAGGAAATCGCTGAGGGCTGGTGCTTCTGCAGGTACGATAAAGAAGCACCTGCCGCAACCGAAAAATTTGAGAAAACCCATGCGATATAACGACTACCAGCAGCCTATCGGCGATGCCCTGCCCGACTACCGCGCGGGTGAGGCCCCCAGTGTTGATTGTTTACAGGGGCGCTACTGCCGCCTCGAAAAACTTGATGCAGAACGCCACGGCGACGACCTGTACGAGGTCTACGGCCCTGAAGCGCCCAAACCAAGTTTCACCTATTTGTCCCTGAACCCTGTTGCTGACCGGGCAGAGTTAGAGACCCTCCTCAAGCGCATGGAGGAATCCACGGATCCGTACTATCTGGCTGTGATAGATCAGGATGGGCGTGCGATTGGCACTTTAGCGCTCATGCGCATTAACCCCGCCCACCGTGTTATCGAGGTGGGCAGCGTGACCTATGGCGAACGTCTAAAACGCACGCGCGCCGCCACGGAAGTGCAGTACCTGCTGGCGCAGTACGTGTTTGAGACGCTGCACTATCGCCGCTACGAGTGGAAATGCGATGCACTGAATGAGCCTTCACGCCGCGCAGCCGAGCGCCTAGGCTTCACCTATGAGGGAACGTTCCGCCAAGCCGTCGTATATAAAGGCCGCAACCGCGATACGGCGTGGTATTCAATGCTGGATACCGAATGGGAGCAGCGTAAACACCGGTTGCTGCAATGGCTGGATCCGAAGAATTTCGATGCGCACGGTCAGCAGCGCACCTCCCTGCGGGAGATCGCTGTGTAGCCGTTAGCCGAACGGGTGCCCTGGGGTATTGTCAGAGCCAAACGGCATAGATACTATGGGTATTTTCTAACGTCGAACGGAAGGAAATACCATGAAAACCCTTGTAATTGTTACTCACCCGAATATCCACGAGTCTACGGTCAACAAAACCTGGGTGCAGATGCTGCGCCAGCATCCGGACCGGTTTACCGTGCATGAGCTGTACAGCGAGTACCCCGACGGTGTGATTGATGTAGAGCGCGAGCAGGCTCTCGTGGAAGAGCACCAGAACATTGTGCTTCAGTTTCCGGTGTACTGGTTTAACTGCCCTCCGCTTCTGAAACAGTGGTGCGACGAGGTGCTGACGTACGGGTGGGCCTACGGATCAAAGGGTAAGGCATTCGAGAATAAGAAACTCGGTATTGCCGTCTCGCTGGGCGCTCCCGCCTCAGAGTACAGTGCGGAAGGCTCCGTTGGGTACACTGTTGCTGAAACCCTGCGCCCCTTCGAGCTGACGGCTAACTATATTAGCGCCAATTATCAGCCTCTCTTCACGTTCCACACCATCGACACCTATGAGAGCTACGATGAAGCCGCCGCCCAGCTGGTGGCAGACAGTGCGGGTGATTACCTGGCGCACCTGAACACCTACTACGCCTAGCAACAGCCTGTGCGGCCTGCGCGGGCCGGGAAAACCCGCAAAAGCTTATGGGGCAGGGGGTTAGGAGAGCGAGTTGAAGTTCCCCAAGAATACCGCCAGCCCCATGAGCAGGCTGTACGCCAGCGCCACAATACCGGCCTGTTTCAGCACGGGGATGAGGTCTTTGCCGGTGCGCCCAGAAAGCACCGTCACGCATGAGTAAACGGTCGGCCCTACCAGCACAAAAATCAGCGCAAACCACGGGTTCTGCGGCACCAGCACGGTACACAGCAGAATCGCCAGGATCATCTCAACCGCGTAGGTGATGCGTGCGGCCCTATCACCCAGCCGCACCGCCAGGGTGAGCTTACCCGATTCACTATCGGTGGGGATGTCGCGCACATTATTCGCCATGAGCAGCGCACACGAGATCAGGCCCACCGCTCCGGCCCCCACCCACCCGGTGAGCGTCAGCTGATTAGTTTGCGTGAATAACGTGCCTAAAGTGGCAACCAGCCCAAAATAGATGAACACGAACACGTCACCCAAACCCATATACCCGTAGGGCCGTTTCCCGCCGGTGTACCCCCACGCCGCAAAAAGCGCGGATGCGCCAACCGCCAGGAACCACCACTGGTTCGCTAACGCCACCAGCAACACACCGGAACACACGGCGAGACCGAAACACAAAAACGCGGCGAACTTAACCGCTTTCGGGCTTGCCGCACCTGAACCGACAAGGCGCATCGGGCCGACCCTGCCCTCATCGGTGCCTTTGACACCGTCAGAGTAGTCATTCGCGTAGTTCACGCCCACCTGCAGGAAGAACGCCACCAGAAGAGCAAGCACAGCTCGTAGGGGACGGAACGAATGCAGCTCGGCCGCCGCCACAGACCCCGCCACGATCGGCGCCAAAGCAAGCGGTAGGGTGCGCAGACGCGCCCCCTCAATCCATTCTGCCGGTGATGCCACGGCTATGCCCTCCTTCACACACGGTTGGTTTGCTGCTCGGCGTGCGCCTTACACAGCATACTGTATATTGCCAGCCGGTCAGGTTTGCCCGTGCTCGCGGCCGGAAAATCAGGCACAATACGCACCACCTTCGGCACGCCCGCCGCACCCAGCCGTGCGCCGCACAGCTGCTGCAGCTGCCTTGCTGTTTCGGCAGCGTCCGCACCATAATGCTCGGGCAAGTTCCGCAGGGTGACGGCGGCAATGACGGCGGCCCCCCACCGCGCGTCGGGAACACCGGCCACCGCAGCCTCACGCACCGCCGGGTGGCTTTCAAGGACGGCGGCGACTGCGTGAGAAGAGACTTTCACCCCGCCGGTAATAATCACATCATCGGAGCGCCCCAGAACACTCAGCGCCGGAGCACCACCGTCCTCGGGAGTGTTTGGGGCGGGGGGCACGAGTGAGCCGTAATCGTCGGTGCGGTACCACCGGCACCCGCGGGCATCAACGAAGAAATGCGATGCGGTGCGCGCGCTATCGCCCAAGTACCCGCTGGCAAGGTGCTCACCACCGAGCCAGATACGCCCGGCCGCTTCAGCCCCGGCCACAACCGGGCTGTCTGCTAAACCTGCGTCCTCGGGAACCACACGCAGCCGCACCCCGGGCAGGGCTACCCCCGAATAGACGCACCCACCGGCGGTTTCTGCGCTGCCATAGGTGGTGACCACGTTCAGCCCAAGCTCGCGCGCGGCTGCCAGCAGGGAAGCGCTTGCCGGGGCGCCGCCAAGCAGGATTCCGGTGAACTGGCCGAGCGCATCGTAAATTTCTGACCCCAGTGCGGGGCTGGCTTCGGCGGCTTCTAGGAGCTTATGCACCTGCGTGGGCACAAGAGAGACGAACCGGCGGGCGCAGCTGAGCCGTTCGGCGGCGTTCAGAAATACTTCGGGTGTAAAACTAACCCCGTCGGTGATCGATGCGGCAACTACCGGCGTCGTTCCGGCGAGCACCGACCGGGCGAGAACCTGAGCCCCCGCCACATAGTGCGCGGGCAGGGCGAGAAGCCATTGCGCAGGAACCTCAGAAGTAGCCCTCTGCGGTTTAGCTGAACCGGCCGAAGGGTAGTCCGCAAAAAACCTCTCGGTCGCCCGAGCGGATGCCCGCAACGCCCGTACGCTTAACGCCGTCTGTTTGGGTGCACCCGTGGACCCGGAGGTGCCCACCACGAGCGCAATAGACTCCGGGTCTTCTGTTTGCCCGAGCGGGTCTTGACCATTCCGAGCACTGTTCGGCAAGTCCCCGGTAAGAGAGCGCTCGAAGGCGCGCAGAATCTCTTGCGGATTGGCGGGCTCATCGGCGCTGAGGATGACCGCGTGCGGATGCAGCGCATCCTGGCGTGGAGCAGGAAGCGGCGTGAGTGAACCGGGGAATGCACCCGTCATAGCGCCTGCTTCGCCGCTATCCACCCGGGACTTACGGGGATCGCAGTGGCCTCCCGGCACAACAGAACGGTTATTCTGCAACGCGTAAAACCCTAGAAATAGTAGGGATAGTTCGACCAGTCGGGGTCACGCTTTTGTAGAAACGCATCGCGCCCCTCCACAGCCTCGTCGGTCATATACGCCATGCGGGTTGCCTCTCCCGCGAAAACCTGCTGCCCGAGCATACCGTCATCGGGCAGGTTGAAGGCGTACTTGAGCATACGGATAGCCTGCGGAGACTGCCGGGCAATATGAGCCGCATATTCCAGACCCTTATTTTCCAGCTCTGCGTGGGGCACCACATCATTAACGGCACCCATCTCGTACATGCGCTGCGCATCGTACTCTTTGGCGAGGAAAAAGATTTCGCGCGCAAACTTCTGCCCAACCTGCCGCGCCAAAAGCGCCGAACCGTAGCCCGCGTCGAAAGAGCCAACAGTCGCGTCGGTCTGCTTAAACTTGCCGTACTCTTCGGAGGCTATGGTCAAATCCGCAACCACGTGCAGGGAATGCCCGCCACCCGCAGCCCACCCAGAGACCAGAGCGATCACAACCTTGGGCATGGTACGAATCAGGCGCTGCACCTCCAGAATATGCAGCCGCCCAGCACGTGCAGGGTCAATAGATTCGGCGGTGTCGCCGCTGGCGTAGTGGTAGCCGTCGCGCCCACGGATGCGCTGGTCACCGCCCGAGCAGAACGCCCACCCGCCATCTTTGGGGGAGGGGCCGTTCCCTGTCAGAAGCACAGCGCCTACATCAGAGGTCATGCGGGCATGATCGAGCGCCCGGTAGAGTTCGTCCACAGTATGCGGGCGGAAGGCGTTACGCACCTCGGGCCGGTTAAAAGCAATGCGCACGGTCGGCAAGTCGCGCAAGATTTCGCCCGTCTCGTCGCGCTGCACCTGGCGGTGGTAGGTGATGTCGGTAAAATCCTCAAACCCGTCAACGATGCGCCAGTGCTGCGGGTTGAAAATATCGGAAACCTGGGGAGGGAACGTAACAGTCATGCCCCCTATTTTACGCGGGGTTCACCCGCCCGTGTCCCAAGGGCGAAACGGTGCTGCACCCTCAAGGGAACAGCCCGTCAAATGCTACAATCAGGGCATGAGTGGCGTAGCCGGTATTCAACGTATGTACGCTCTTCCACATGAGGAGCGCGTACTTAACATTTTGCGTGCTTACGGTGCTACCCGCGCTCGCCTTTTTGGGAGTGCGGCACGTAACGAGCTCACCCCCACTAGTGATATTGACATACTTGTAGAGTTCGGAAATGATTCCGGTTACCAAGCTTTCTGCAAGAGTGTGGATGCTGCGGTTGAGCTGGAACAAGAACTGCACCGTCCAGTGGATCTTGCGTTATCAATTGATCCACGCATGTGGCAGTATATAGAGCCGGACCTTATTGAGCTTCCCCTATGAAAACCCCGTTACCTTATCTTGAAAATGCGCTGGATTCTGGGCATCGTCTGCTCGGGTTTTTACCGCCCAGCTATGACGAATTCATGGATTCAGATCTAATTCAGAGCGCGGTTTGCATGAGACTGCATGAGCTTGGTGAAAACCTGGCAACTATTCGTCGGAAATTTCCCGAATTCTGCGAAATGCATCATGCGCCTGAATGGCAATATCTGATTGCAATGCGACACATCATTTCTCACGGATACCGGCAACTTGATATGGGCATCATATGGGAAGTTAGTTCCACCAGACTGGTAGAGGTCCTTAAGGGTATCCAAACAACTCGTGACACCCTAGCTTCTAGCAAATAGTCCACTGCTTGGTAGCGGGTGATGCACCCTGAATATCCGTTATTTTCCGCACATGCCCGTCTACCGCTTCCGTGGGCACCGTGGTGCATCCTGTGCGTGCCAGGTGCCGCCGCTGGGCACCTGACGCCTGTTCCGGGTATGCAGTATTTTCCCTAGTCGGTGCATAGTTTTCCCGTAGCTGGCGTGTTCTTGCGGTGGTGCCTCACGTTGCGTCCTGTGGGGTGTGGCCCTTAGAAACTTCAAGCAGAAAACCTTATTGTTGTGTGCGCAACATCTGAAAAAATGTAGGTCACCTGCAACCTGAACCTGAGACTTTTATGCATAATCAATGTATAACCGACAAAATTAGGTGCGGACCGGCGAGCACTCCCGTAAGCTGAGGGGACAACACCAGCCGCACATACCTGATGAGGTACACCATGCCCACAACCGACTCACCAGCCCCCGACCCTCGTTTCGACCGCCAAGCCCGTTACATCTCCGCACTGGAACAGCTCGCTGACCCTGCCCCCGTCACGCGCCTTAGCGGAGCCCAGTCCCTCATATGGCTCATTGACGAATGGTTGGCCGACGAGACCCTGCCCGGCCCCACCCGCCACGCCGAGGCCACCGCGCTCATTGACAGCCTGTGCGCCTACATTCGCTCCCCGTACCCTATGGCCCCCGAATACAAGATACTCAGCCGTGACGAGCCAGACCCGGCGCTGAGTGAGGAAGACAAACGGAACTTCCCGCACGACAAGGCCGAATTCGATGCTGAAGTCACCGTGCGCCTCACCCTGCTGCTGGCGGTGCACACGCGCGTGATCGGTACCCGTGAGAGCCCCGGGCCCTGGTCCGGTTTCGCCTATGATTTCTCCGGCAGTGTGTTCTTCTACCCGGTGAACCTTTCCGGCTCCTACTGGAGCGTGCCGCTCAATATGGCTGAGGCAACATTCTGTGCGGATGCTGACTTCTCCAGCTCAACCTACCTCGCGGACGCCATCTTTAACGACACCGTCTTTAATGGCGACGTCGACTTCTCCCACAGCATCTACGGTGCCGATGTCCATTTCAATAAAGTCCACTTTAACGGGGTGTTAAACGCATCTTCGACCATCTACGAGCAGGGCGTGAGCATACAGGGTGTATGCCTCCAGGAAGCCGATCTGAGCGGGTGCCTCTACCACGGCAACACCTGGATCGACATCACCCACCACGGCCACGCCAACCTGAGCCGGTGCCTCTACTACGGGGAGCATATTGACTTATCCTCCAGCTACCTTCAGGGGGTTACCGCCAATAACTGTATCTACCACGGAAAAACCAGGTTGGGCTACGGCGATGGGGAACGCCTCGCAGACTACAGCCGCAGCGTCTTCTTCGCAGACCTTGAACACGAAGAAACCACGTTTGCCGGGCCTATCGACTACAGTCACAATGTCTACTACGGGCTCACTGATATCAATATCAACACCTACGAGGGCGATGTCACCATGCGTGAGAGCATCTACCTTGGGCAGGATACCGAGCTGTCCTACAACACCTATGAGGCGAAGGCAGACTTCGGCGACTGCCTCTACCTGCAGTGTGTGCCCCCACAAGATGGTGAAGGCTACGGCGATGCCTCCGGGGTGTTCTCCGGAAGCTGCTATGAAGGGCCCGTCACCTATGGCCCCGCCCTCTTCTGCCAGAGCGTCAGCCTTGACGAGGTGCAGTACAGCACCCCCGATAATTCGTTCGCCGGGTGCATCTTCAACCCGGCCGTGCGCAACACTTTCAGTGTGGACTACGACAGCGACTATGAGGCAGAAATACGCGCCGAGTACCCGGTTGGTTCCCGGCTGCTCAACGGCTCGCCGGTGGCCCACATGAATGAACGCTCCCAGTATGTGAGGGAACTGGCGGAGACCCTGCTGCAGGCACCGGCAGACTCTGAAGAGCGGTGGGCCATCCACCAGCAGATACTCGCCGTGTGCAACGAGCTGAAACAGTGGGCGTACGCTCTCTAAAACCACACCCGCTGCCCACCGCATCACCACATACCACCGATAAAACCAGGGGAGTACACCACCGTGAACCCGAGCCAGCCCAACCACACCCAGCGGCATGCCCAAGAATCCGCTGCCGCCGAACAGCTGTACAGCCCAGCCGCCCCCGTGCGCACAGCAGCCGTGAAAACCCTCGTGACGCTCGCCGACGACTGGCTTGCTGATGAGCATGTTCCCGCCGAGCAGGCTGGAACACGCGTGCAGGGCATTATTAACACGCTGTGCGAGTATATTCGCTCACCCTATGCGGGTACCGACAGGTACCTGCAGCTCACCCAGGAAGAACCGGATGAGGCCCTGAGTACCCGAGAGAAACGCCAGTTCTATGCGGATCAGGCGCACCTGGTCCAGGAGGGGCAGGTGCGGCAGAGCATCCTTGCGGCCATTATAGAGCGGGTGCGTTGGGTGGGGTATGTTCCGCAGCGGTACACATATTCCATGAGTTTTGGTACTGCCGACGAGGAAACCGTCATCGGCGGGCCGTGGTCCGGGTTTGACTATGATTTCTCGGGCGCGGACTTCTTTTACCCTGTTCACCTTGCGGGGGCTTTCTGGGGCGGGAGGGTGACCGCCCGGAACGCCACCTGGCGGGATGATGTGTTCATGGAGACCAGCGTTTTTAACGGTGATGCGTCGTTTTCGGGCGGCACCTACCTGGGAAAAACGATTTACGTGTTTGGGTGCATCTACCGTCGTAACCTGGACCGCAGCCACTGCACCTACGGGGCTGTGGAGGGCAACTATCACGGGTATACCCACGATTTTACTGCTGCCGGTTCTGTGTACCGGGGTGCGGCTGATCTCAGTAACAGCACCTACGACCGGGGCGTGTGCAGCCATGGCAATACCTACTACGGTCCCGCCGATTTATCGGGGTGCACGTACCGCGGCAAGGTTAACTACAGCAAAAACCGGTACGGGGCGAACCTGACAATGCGCGGGTGCACATACGGTGCCTCGGCGCAGATTGGGGAATCCGCACATATGGGGGATGCCGACTACAGCTGCAGCGTGTATGAAGCAGATGTCTCGTTCTACGGGAGCCGTTATCTGGGAAATGCCACCTTTGCGGAATCCCAGTACCGTGGCGGCGTTTACCACGCTTCTGAGCAGTTCATCGGCTCCGCCAATTTTGACGGCGTCCAGTTTGGCCACACCGCAAACCCGCAGGCGTCCAGCAGCTTCCGAGGGTCGGTGTTCGCCGGCGGGGTGTCCTTCATGGGTGCGCACAGCGCCGGGAAGCCACCCGCCTTTGACGAATGTGTTTTCAATGACTCCTGCGTGAACGATTTTGGCCCTCTCCCTTATAGCGAGCACGCGGTGCCTATGAGCGGTGCGCTCCCGGCCGCCTCCCGTTCGCTGAGCTTCAAAGAGTCGGTGGCCCTGAGCCGGTGCCTGCGTGCCCGGGCCGCCTTCGGATCCTACCTGCGCACCATACCGTTTGGTTCGCCCGCTTACCAGGCTGCTCAGCATCAGGTTCTGTTCCACACATGGTGCCATTTTATGTTTGATAACGACCTGCTTAACTTTCCCGCCCTTGTGCAGGCCCTCAACAACGCAATGAAGGGGTAGACAATGCGCACAGAACGCACAGCACGTTTTGAAGAGGCAGTCAGGCAGCTCGGTGGCGGTACGGTTGAGGCTCGGATGGGTGCGGCACGCACCCTTGTCATACTCGCCGATGAGTGGCTGGCTGATACAGCCGTGACGGAACACGAACGCCACCACCAGGTGCAGACCATTATTGACGCCCTGTGTGAGAGCATCCGCTCCCCGTTCTCCCTCGCCTACCGGGCTGAACTGTGGGCCGATGAGCCGACCGGCGACCTGCAGGAGCAGTCCCGGTTCTACGCTGAGCGGGCTGAACTGGTGGCTGAGGCGAAGGTGCGGCGCAGCATCCTGACAGAGATCCACGAACGGGTGCGCTGGATGACCACCAAAACCGTTAGCCAGAACCCTTACGCGCCGCTTAAAACCGGGGATTTCAGCCCCGGAACATGGTCTGGGTTTGCCTACGATTTCAGCGGCACCCTGTTCTTCTACCCGGTGGATTTCAGGGGCTCCTGCTGGGGTCAGGGGCTGAACCTGAGCGGGTGCACGCACCGGGAAGATGCGAACCTCACCGGCTCCTACTATGGCGGGCCCGCAGATTTTAGCGGATCAACCTACGCGGATGACGCCGACTTTTTCGGGTCGGTGTATGCCGGTGCAACGGACTTTTCGGGGTGCGCCTACGGCGGGTACACCCGGTTCGGCGGGAGCCTGTACCGTGAGTTCGTGAATTTCAGCGGTTCAACGTTCGGCCCCTACGCGGGGTTCATTAGTTCCGTCTACCGCTCCGACGCGGACTTTTCGGGCTGCACCTATACGGGGTATATGTCGGCCTCACAGTGCGCCTACCACGGCCGGGCAATATTTACCGGCAGCACCTACAACTCGGATACGCGCCTGAACCACAGCCACTATTCGCGTGCCGCCCGGTTTGACTCCTGCACCTATAAGGGAGACGCGTTCCTGCACGATAACACCTACTGCGGCACGTTCAACGCGAGCGGATGCACTTACACCAACCCCGTCTCTTTTGACCGCTGCACCTACCTGCAGGATGCTTCTTTCGTCGGCAGCACCTTCGGGCACTATTTCACCGGCAGTGATTCGGCATACTACGGCCGTGTTGCTTTCAACAGGTGCCGCAGCACCGGCTATGTGGCGTTCGCGGGCAGTATCTTCCATGAGGAGGTCAATTTCACGGGGAATGTGTACGGCATGAACCTCTCTGTTCGGGAGGCGGTGTTCCTTGAGGGGGTGGACTGCAGCAACTCGGTGTGCCACGAACGCGCCGCGAATTTCCGGGAGGCGGCGTTCATGGGCGGGGCATCATTTGCCGGTGTCCGGTTTGTTGCGAACGAACCGGCCTTCGATAGGTGCCTGTTTAACCCGATGGCTGGGTACTTGTTTAATGTGGCGATGGGCAGTGAGCACTGCATCCCCATGGCGGCGGGGTGCCCGTCGTTCCCTATAGGCTCACGTACCCTCACCGAGCAGGGGCTTATCCGCTTGAGCAGCTACCGGCAGAGCATTAACCGGGCGGCAAAGGCCCTGGAGGTTATGACGCGCCGCACCGGGCAGGACTCCCCGGAGGTTCTGGAAGCCCGCCCGGAGCTGCACGCAGCCAGTGAGGCGTTGGCCTCATGGGTGCGTTCGTTAACGGCCCCTGACACGGCACGATAGTAGCGGATGCGCGCATTGGCCCCCAGTAGCGTATGCTAGGGTAACAGTACCAACCACAACATATTGCGAGGATGCCGCAATGACCCCGTCCGCCTCAACGAGTAATCTCACGATGCTGAATCGCCGCGCCCGCTATATTGTGGCGCTTGAGCAGCTGGGCAGCAGTGACCCGACTGTGCGCATGAGCGGCGTGTACGCATTGGTGTGGCTGGTGGATGAGTGGATGAACACTGACGACGCCCCGGCGGCCCAGTGCAGGCAGGAGGCGCAGGCGGCCATCAGCAGCCTGTGCGCGTATGTGCGGTCCCCGTTTTCGTTGGCGTCGGAGTATGCGCGTTTTTCGTCTTTAGAACCTGCCCCGTTCATTAACGAACAAGAGAAACAACTTTTCACGGTTGATAAGGCGCTGTTTGAGGCGGAGGCGCAGGTGCGGGCGGGTATTGTTGAGGCCATCCATTCCCGCACGATTGTGGTGGACGGCAAGCCCGGCGCCTGGTCCGGGTTCCAATTCGACTTTACGGGCAGCGTATTTTTCTACCCGGTCACGTTCACCGGGTCCTGCTGGGGGCGGCCGCTGTCGCTGCGCGGGTGCACCTACCACGCCTCCGCAGATTTCAGCCGCTCCGTCTACTACGGGGATGTGGATTTCAGCGACTCCGTGTTCGGCGGGCCCACCAGTTTCGGGTACTCCGTGTACCGGCAGGCCGCTAAGGTGCACGGGTGCACCTTCAACGGCCCCGTATTTTTTGGGGTGTCCCACTATCATCAAGGGTTGGATGCGCGCACCAACCTGTACAATAGCGACGCTGATTTCTCGGGGTCCGTCTACCGGGATGACGCCTACCTGCACGGCTGCAACTACTATGGGGACGCGAACCTGAGCCGCTGCACCTATTTCGGGGAGGCGGTACTGGCCGGGTCCACCTACATGAGAGACGCCGCATTTCAAAGTTCTGTGTACTACGGGTACGCCTCGTTAAGCAGCCGCTGCCGGGAGCACGCCGACTTTAGTCACTGCGTCTATTTCAGTGACATGGACATGTACGACTCGCAGTACCGCGGGTACACCGACTTCACCCACTGCGTCTACTACGGGAACGCCAATTTCGGGGCGTCCTCCTATGAGGGCACGGTCAGCTTCAGCGGCTCCACCTACCTGGGGGATGTGGCGATGGGTCAGTGCCGGTACGAGGCTGGCGTTGACTTCAGCGGCTCCCTCTACCTGGGCGGCCCCAGCCGTGAACCCGCCGGGATGGCCGGGTCCTCGTACGGCGGCGCCGCCAATTTTGGGCAGTCCATCTACTGCGGTACCGCCGATATTGGCGAGTCAAAATTCATGGCGGGCGCCCCCTCCTTCGACGGGTGTATTTTTGACCCCACCGTCAATAACTATTTCGGTAACGGCCCCGGCGGCCGGTACGATATTCGGCTGGTGGGCGGCTTCCCCGCGGGCGCGCGGGCACTCAGCTTGTCGCAGGCTGCGCAGATGGGCGTGCACCTGCGCGCCATCGAAGCGCTTGTGGCGTCCCTGTACGATGTGCCGCCCGGCACGGATGCGCACCGTGGTGTGCATCAGCGGGTGCTTGAGGCGTGCACCGTTTTTGCGCGGAGGGTGCGGTCACTATGAGCGGTTATTTTTCAGCGGATGTTGCCCTCACCGGCCGTCACGCCAGGTTCTCGGCGGCGGTTGGTGAGCTGAGCTATGAGAGCGGCCTGAGCGTTGAGGCGCGCCTAGGTGCCGTGGGTGAGCTGGTTCGGCTGGCCGACGAGTGGCTGGCCGATGTCTCCGTGTCTGAAGGCGCCTGCCACCGTGAGGCGCAGGACATTGTCAGCGCCCTGTGCGCCTACGTGAGCACCCCGTTCCCGCTGGCATCCCGCGCGGAACTGTACGGTGAGGTGCCCCCGAACCTGGACCAGCAGGAAACGCTGCAATTCCACCGGGATAAGAAGGCGCTCACCGAAGAATCGCGGGTGCGGGTGCGTATCCTGGAGGAAATCCACACCCGTGTGCGCTGGAAACCGGCGGGCGGGGCCACCAAGAAGAAAGAATCGCAGCAGGTGGCGGCGGGGGAAATCACCCCCGGGCCCTGGTCGGGGTTCTACTTCGAGTTTTTCGACTCTGCCTCGTTTTCGTCTGCCGAGTTCTTCTTCCCGGTCGATTTCTCCGGCTCATACTGGGGGGAGGGGCTGTACTGCCCCGGTGCGTTCTTTGCGCAGTCCGTCACGTTCAGCAACTCGTTCTACGGTGGGAACGTCTCATTCATCGGCACCCACTGTCAGGGCATCGCAGACTTCAGCGGCTGCACCTACGCCGCCAACGCCGACTTCGGGGTCACCCGGTACATGTCTCCCGTCACGTTCAGCGAGTGCATCTACCGGGGCGAGGCGAACTTTAACGAGAACCAGTACGGGGAACGCGCCGATTTCTCCAGCTCAACCTTCGGCAAAGAAGCGGTATTCGCCGACTCGGTGTACAGCACCAAAACCGTTTTCAGCTACTCCGTATTTTCTGCCGCAACAGACTTCAGTAATATTGTGCTGGCGGGGTCATCACCGTCGTTTAAAAAATGCGTTTTTGCGGTGGGTAAAAAGCCCGCACGCCGCGAGTTTAAGCGCGCCTAGGCAGGGCCGCTAGGCGCTGGCGACAGAAGGAGCATATGGTGGATGCGGTGAACCTGCGCGATGGCTGCTGCGCTGATAGGGTTGCTGAGGCGCTCGCCCGCATGGGGGACACCGCCCTGCCTGCTGTATCTAGAATGCGTGCAGTGGATGAGCTGGCGGCACTGGCCGATAAGTGGCTGGCTGATACATCCGTGAAGGAGCAGGAACGTAACCGCCGTGCCCAGGATATTATTACTGCACTCTGTGACTACCTTCGTTCTCCTGCTAATGACTGCGATACGACACCGGCTGACGCTGCACACCTCAGCCCCGCAGGTCGCATTCGCACGCACATCCTTGATACGATCCGGCAGCACGTGCGCTGGCGAGAAAACCCTCACCCGGCGGAGCCCATGCACGCTGAGTTGAGTACAAGGGAAGGCGCGCATCCCTTAGCGGCGGAGCTTAATCAGCCGCCGAAACCGGGAGCGGTCCTGCCGGGGCCGTGGTCGCACCTGGCCTTCAACTTTTCGAATGCAGTGTTTTACGATGCCGTTGATCTGGGTGAGGCGTACTGGGCTGGGCCGGTTACTTTCGATGGTGCAGTTTTCACACATGACGCATATTTTTGCAACTCGCTGTACGGTGAGGACGTGGTGTTTAGCCGTTGTGAATACCGCGGATATGTCCTGTTCTCAAACTCTACCTACTGTGGTGCGGCGTCTTTTGCAGAATCGACCTACCACAATATTGTATATTTTTCCGATTCAGTGTATGAGGGGTGCGCGGTTTTTACCGGCTCCCACTACCGTGCAGCAGCCGACTACGGGTGCAGCATCTACAACGCGGGGGCAGACTTCAGCGGCTGCACACACCACGGCACGGTCACCTACCATATGAGCGCCTACGGCGGGGAAACCAACTTTACGAACAGCCTCTACCAGTCGCATGTGCACGCGGCAAACAGCACCTACAACGCTCCGGTGCTTGCCACCGGGTGCCTCTACAGGGGCCGCGCGGACTTCTCGGGAAGCAGCTTCACGGAAGGTGCCGACTTCTCCACGGCGGCATACGATGACGGTATCACCCTCACCGGCTCGACATTTGCAGGCCCTGCCGTGTTCACCAGCTGCCGTTTTATGGGGGACGCCGACTTCACCGACTGCACCTGCACCACCAGTGCCAATTTTAGCGGCACCATCTACTGGGACAACGCGCATTTTGACCGCACCGTTTTTGCGACCGCCCCGGTCTTCACCCGCGCACGCTTCACGCCCGATGCCGCCATGACAAGCGTGGAGGCGCTATCCGCCGGGGCACCCCTCACCATGGGGGAGGGGGAGCTGCCGCCCGGTGCCAGGCGTCTAACCGACTGGCGGGACGTGGAACACGGCCGCACCTAAATGCACAAGCGCGCTGAGCATCCCCGTAAGATGAATAGGCGAAAGGAAAACGCCCGCACTTTCCGGTGCGGGCGCCTCACAAACAGACAGTTACTTTTTCTCGCCGAGTGCTATGGGCACGAGAGAGATTTTTGCGTTGGTCGAGTCCGCCTGTATGACGGGGTAGAGAGAATTGGACGCTACCCATAGCTGCACGGTGGCTTTGCCGTTGGAACCGAGCACGTTTTCTTCGACCGAGATATTCGAGATCTCAGCGTCTTTCGCAATGGGGGTTGAGTCGTCGGAGATTTCGCTGTTTCCCCTGCCGTCCGCAGAAGACGACCCCTGAGACCCACCATTATTTTTGTCGTCTTGCGGCTTTTTCTGTGCAGAGGAGGGCTGTGAACCTACAGAGAGGGTGCTGTTTGAAGCCCATATATCTACATGGTCACCCGCTTTGAGGTTAGTAGCTAGACCCCGGTCTACCTTAACGGTCACAAGCCGACGGTTTTCCCGCACATTATTGCTGGCAGAGTTTTTGCTGACCACCTCGCCCGCAGGGATAAGCCGAACAGCCGTTAAATCACCTTTTTGCACTTCTTCAGCAGTGAGATAGTTTTGGGAGGCAGACCCCAGGTTAGCCTCAACAGGAGTGAGCTTATCGGTCGAGATTTTCTCCCCAATCGGGATGTCATTCTTCGCTATATAGTACTGGGTGCTGCGGTTATTCAGCTGGATAACCGCAATAGTACCAACAAGAGAAACCAGAACCAGCAGGATACCAACAATAAATTTGGGATCTTTCAAACCTGGGCGTCGAAGGCGGGCTGAGGTCTCGGGCTGCTCAGCGAACGCTGGTTTCAAGGTACCGTCTGGGAGGTTGCTGCTCATGTGTGGTTGTGTCTTTCGGTCAGTGCCCGTTAGGGGCGAAGCCGGGCGGGCCTAAGGTGATTTGCTGTATTTATCTGAGCACAAACAGGGGCTATAAAGCAAATAGCAGACTATTCACCATAGAACGCCTCCCTGGCATATCTGCTGGTGAGGGAACAGAAGATTTTCCTCCCCGAATACCCCTGAAAATATTGAAACCGTTACTCCCTTGCCTTAGCAGGCTGCTATACGGGAGGAAAGAAAAACACACTAACAGCAGCTACCACAATAAATATACTTTTTGGGCGTGTTACATCCACTGAGCCTTGATTTGTTGAGTCTCAGCCCGTAGTCTAAGGGTACGTATTCACATTGAACCAATAAGATTGAGGCGCTTCCGGGCCAGATGATGTGGGTGTATTTTCTGCCGCCTGTTGTGCACAGGGCCTTCTAGTGTTGATGAAGGAGAGAACTCTCGTGATGGTAGAACCAAACACTGGCCGTATTGTTCCGCGTCGTCGTGCGCTGTTGCTCGCTGGTGTGGGGTTAGGGTCACTGGGTCTTGCGGCGTGTGGTGGTGCTGGTAATGCTGAGGGGCAGTCGGGGTCTTCGTCGTCGGTTTCTTCTGATGGTGGTGTTTCGGGTAGTGAGGCTGAGGCCAGTGTTAGTGATTCGCCTTCGTCGTCGGTGTCGGAGGGTCCTTCTGCGGCTCCGTCATCTGGTGGGGAGACTATTGTGAAGGGGTATTCGGGTGGGTCGAAGGCCCCTGAGGGTGAGTACCGTGCTGCGGATGAGCATGGTCCTGCGCAGAATGTTCCGAAGCCTAAGGAGCCGGCGGGGATGAATGTGGAGACGGTGGAGGGTGTGGTGAAGTTCCTTAATTATTGGGTGGCGGCGCATAATTATTCCATTCAGACCGGTGATGCGGTGCCATGGGCTAATACAACCTCAAAAGCAGATGAACACGATACAAAATCAATACAATGGGTTCACGATTTGTATCATAATAATGAGGGGTGGATTGCTGGTGGGCTACGTAATATCACTATTCACGAAGAGACATTTCATAAAAGCGATAAAGAAAAAGAGTATAAAATATTAACCCATATAGAAACCCGGAACACTGTGGTTTATGATCCTTATAATCATAAAATAAGCAACACTGACCATTCTGATGATAATCGGAAAATGATTGAGGTAAGTGTGATTTTTCATCCTCAGGATGGTTGGCTGGTGGTTGGGAAGAGGTTTGCCAATGTTAAGATATCGTAAAAATTTGGCGATAATAGCTGCTATCTCCCTTGCGTTAAACTTACAAGGCGTAGGAGCAGTAGCTGATGAGGCTAGTAGCTCTGGAACTGTTGGTAATGGTAAATTTACCGTAACTTCTAGCAAAATCAAGGCTGGCCAAGAACATAACTATAATGTTGTAATTGTTGCGCCTACTCAAGGTCAAGGTGCTGTTCCTGCTGGACAGGGTGTTCCGGGTAGGCAGAACGCTCCAGACAATGGACAGCAAGCTGCACCAGAAGAAGCCGAAGGGGGAGCAATAGCAGGTATCCTACGTTGTTCCTTACAGCCAGCTTTAGAGATGGCGGGTGAAAATGTAACACCGGATTATGGGTGCACCGAGAAACCTGCCGCTTCAGATACTGGTAATGCGATTAGTCGTCAGCAACAAATCGCGGCCCGGGTACGAGACGGTCTGGACTCGTTAGATATTTCTAAACCCGTTCTGCATAATGATTTCGGGTTGCATGCTTATACCGATCTGAATATTAATTATTATGTTACTCAGGCAGGGGTGCAGACCAAAGAAACAACAATTCTTGATGAAAAAGTTACGATCCAGGTAATACCCGTTAGCTATCAGTACACTTATGGTAATGGGGCCGTACGTACTACTTCTTCTGCTGGTGCCCCTGGAACTCGGTGGGATGAGAGCGAGAAGAACTATACCAAGACCTCTACCTCGTACCAGTTTGAAAAAGCGGGCAACTTCCACTCGTACGTGACTGTGGTGTATCAGGCCCGGTATCGGATAGGTGACAACGGCCCGTGGATGGTGGCTGGTACTACCGAGATGCGTAGTGAAGCGATGTTGCTTCGAGTGTGGGAAATTGATGTGCATAATGTCGCGAAAGACTGCCGTGAAGATCCGTATGCTTGGGCGTGTCCGATGAATAAGAATCATCCGGATTATAATAATCCGAATCCGAAGCTTGCTCATCCTGATCCGTTTAC